>JACCDX010256224.1_pt1 | contig 11066 bp, 29 predicted proteins | sample 7449681 | NCBI WGS metagenome assembly JACCDX01 (sample SAMN15323450, study PRJNA562643) | freshwater metagenome | isolation source: river surface water | place: USA:Blue River Watershed | collected 2017-08-18 | reverse complement strand
TATAGTTAGTTGTCCAAAGTGTAATAGTTCTTGGATTGGGGATATTGGTTATGACAATTGTGAGTGTTGGATGTGTGGAAATGTGTTTAAGTTGAAATCTAAGACAGGTTTGGAAGACAATTAACTATAACGTTTTGGTGTATGAGAAGGTTTGCTTGGATGAACTTTAAAATTAACTACCACTATTGATAGCAAACTTTCTTATACACCTTGTTATAACCAGTACGGTAAAGTTGCACAAATGTTCGATTGAAATACTGAACAAAAACTTTTAAAAATGTGCGATGGGAATTTTAAAATTGAATATTTATATATAAAGTAAAATATATGAACAAAGATATGAAACTACGTAAATTTATTGCTACTACAATTAGAGAATATTTGAATGAACAAGTTAATGTTAATAAAGAGTTTATAGCGTATCACTCAACTAATTCAAAAATTGATGACTTTAATTTTGATAAGATAGAATTAAAACCAAATTCATCAACGAGAATAGATGGTATGTTTTTTAGTAATATACCACAAACATCATGGGGCGATTATGTTTATAAAGTAAAAATTATTTCACAAAATCCAGCAATTTTTGATTTGAGTAAAAGTAGATTTGATAGTTTAGCAATACAAGAAGCATTTGATGCTTTATTGCGTGGTGATACATCATATATTATTGATGATTTGGTAGAATATGGTGATATGGAACGAGAAGATGCTGAAAATTTAGCAGAAGAATGGCGAGGTTTGGATTTGATAGTAATTACTAACCAAGTATATGGAAAACATGATATTGAATATATTGTTCCAGAACCTTATTATAATGGAAAATCTGCTAAAATTATTAATTTAGGGGTAGAAAATTTTTAAAAGTTTTTGTAACAAAATGCCAATTAGAACGTATAATGTAGTATTGGTTATAACTAGAATATATACGAAACTATGGTTAAATTATTAATAATTAAATAATTACACATGAAAATTCTTGAAATTTTTGAAAATAAATTAAGATATAAGAATTATTCTCAAAGAACAATTGATGTCTATAAATCATATCTTAAAAATTTTATAAAAATATGTGATGTTAAAGATTATCATAATGTTACTACAACACAAATAGTTAATTTTTTGGAAAATTATAAATTTTCATCAATATCACAACAAAATCAATATATTGGTTGTTTAAAATTATATGCTAAATATATTTTAGGGAAAAAAGAGATACATTTATCAAAAATAGAAAGACCTAAATCAGAAAAGAAATTACCTCAAGTTATTGATAAAGATTTTATATTAAATAAATTATTAAAAATTGAAAATATAAAACATAAGTCTATATTAACTTTAACATTTTCAGTAGGGTTAAGAGTATCTGAAATTATAAATATTAAAATAGAAGATATTGATTCTAAAAGAATGCTTATTCATATCAAAAATGCAAAGGGGAGGAAAGATAGAATTGTACCATTATCTCAAAATGTTTTAGACTTGTTAAGGATATATTTTAAAGAATATAGTCCAAAAGAATATTTATTTAATGGTCAAATAAATTTACAATATTCAGTAAAATCATGTCAAAATATATTTAAAAAGTATATTGATAAAAATTCACATATTCATATTTTAAGACATTCTTGTTTTACTAGTTTATTAGAATCTGGAATAGATACAAGAATAATACAAAAAATAGCTGGACATTCAAATATCAAAACAACTGAAATATACACACATGTCTCTAATAATATTTTAAATAAAATAAATTTACCTATTTAATTGGTTAGTTAAAATATTATTCATACATTTGTATTATAAAATTAAAAATCATGAAAAAATATCTAATTAATTCGTTTGTTTGGTACCTTATTCTATCTGGTGCTATATTCATAATCTGGTTGTTAACTGGTATTACTGGATTTATTTTAATAAGACTTATCGTTGCATTGGTGCTAGGATATTTTAAACCATTTGAAACAATAAAATTACCATTTAAAAATGGAAAAATATAGATTAATATCTGAAAATCCATCTGATGTTACAAAAATAGAATGGTTTATCCAACGCAAAAAGTTTTGGGGTTGGAGAAAAATACATGTAATTGAAAACAATCGTACAGAACCATTAACATTTGGTTCTTTGGGTGAAGCTGAACATTATATGTATAAACACTATTTTAGAGATGGATGTGTTTATCAACCTAGATTAAATGAGTATTGGTTTGAACGTAACAATTATTATGTATGAAAGAGATTAATGTAAATGGTAGAATATTTCAATATGAAGTTGAAGTCTATTGTGGTGAGTTTGGTTACTATCATGAAACACAATTTTATGAAGGTTATAAAACTTATAGTAGGAAGAAATACTTTTTGTTTGGTGATACCATCACCATATCAAAACCTAAATGGGTTTTTAAAATACATTGTGATATTGAAAGTGAATATTACACCAAATCTGAAATTAGGGGTAAGATTTTAGAAAAAGTAGAATTGTTGGAAAGGAAAAAACAAATAGAAAATGGAGAAATTATTTAATTTTGAAACATTGGAACAAAGATACACCAAAGAAATTGCAAAGTCAATTACTGTTTCAGTAGAAGATTTAACTGATAACGAAAAAACTTTAATAAAAGCATCATTTGATTTATTTGAAGCAAAGTTGCAAGAGATTAAAACGCTGCAAGATGAAGTTAAACATTTATCAATTAACTTGGCCAACGTCAAAGCGATGCATGAGGATGCTTATAAACCTAGACATAAAGATGATTACGATGATAGTACATTTGATTCACACGATTTAGATTATAAATAATATGGAAAATTTTAAAGAGGATAGTTTTTTTGTTAGACTATCTAAAGTTTTTAAGAAAAATTTGACACTACAAAAAGGTCAATTAGGTGTCTATCATGATAAATTAGCATTTTATACTGATAATGATGGGTCGGATATCATAAAGCATAATATTTATGTTAAAATAAAGATTGTTGAGGTTTATGACCAATTAGTTGAAATTGAAGTGTTAGATTTTACAATATCTGATTCAGCTAGTTTAGATATTATAAATTTGGTTAAAAACAATATGCCAAAATATGTAAACCCAAGAATTGTTAAATGGCAAAATTTAAAATAATATGATAGCAACTGGAATATTAGCACTAATTGGATTTGGTTTAATCGCATGGTGGGTAATCAATGGAGATAGTAAAAACAAAAAAAATGATTAATTGGGAAGATTATAAGTTTAATGAAGAGTTATCTCTTCAAATTATAGATGATGAATTAACATTTAAATTAAAAGTTAAAATTATTGAATACGAATGGTCACTACATAGACACCCATTTTTAGCTGATATTCAAATTGTTGAATCAGATAATCATGAAGTATACCCATTGAATAGTATTATGAGGTTGCCGTTAGAAACAAAAGAAACATTTACTTTTTTATTGTTCGCACCAAACGAAAAAGAACCGAACAGAGAAGTTAAACGTAAAGGTAACATCACATTGTTAAACTGATGATTAAACAAGAAGCTACATACTACGATAATTATACTATCAAAACATTTTCAGAGTTTTCTGGAGATGTTTTGGTACATTATCAAAAATATAATGATAAAGGTAAAATAATCTATGAAAAGATAACTGATAATTGTGAAAAAAAATACGAATACGATAGTAAAGGTAGGGTAAAAAGAATTAAGACAATTGATAATGTCAAAAATTTATCTTGGAAAACTTTTTCATACACAAAATATACAATGACTATTTTAGAAAGATGTGCTGGTAACCCACCACAAATATATAAAACAGTGTTTGGACCGATTGATGAAAAAGGTGAACGATTGATGATAAATCAAACTTTTTTGTAGTTTTATTTGGTAGTTTAATATTTTTTTTATACATTTGTAATATGAAAGTTTTATTTTTAATCTTAATCGTAATACTACCTAAAGTTGGTTTTACACAACAACCTAAATATGTTGATGTAATCAAAACTAGAATATATGTTTATAATATTGATATGACTAAAGATATAACCGTCATAGAAGCTGTTACTAGATATAAAGGTAGAAAGATAAAAGTTGAAAACTGTTGTTTTGATGGTTACTATCAGCAATACACTTGTTACGAGTGGATAAATGCAACTGTTTATATCACAAAACAAAATAGAAATGGTAAAACATTTTTTATAGGTAAAACGAATTACTCAAAACATTTAGTTAACTACGAATAATTAATAATTAATACCATGAATAGACATAGATTAAAAATTATGGATAAAAAAAATAGGAGTAAAAACCCTATGAGACAACTTGTAACTGAAGAATCGATAGAGAATAAACAGATAAGTTTCATGTATCTAGATGAAACTGTCAGACAAGGTGTTTTAATAACTGATGATAATTTTTGGGGTGGATATAAAATATTATCCGACAATCTTATATTATCAATCAAATCAGTAATTATAGTTTTAATACGTAATTAAATTTATATTTTATAAAACAATAAATTATGATACTAGTTTGGACACTTAGAATTTTAACTTTTATATTAGGTATAGTACCTATTATATTAGCAATACCTTGTGGGTTATTATATTTTATATCTGAAAGTTTAGAAGATTATCTTTATTTTAAAGAGATTAGAAATAACGATAAATTCGAAAAAGAAATGTTGGAAAACATTAAAGAAAAAACAAAAAATCTATGAAATGGTTAGTTGTTATTTCTTTATTAATTGGAATTAAAAGTATTGCTCAGACTTATAATTTGAGCAATACTTTAGGTTTTAACTATACTGATAACCAAGTAAAAACTTACTCTGGTTCTTTTACATCATCAAACGGATATGAAAGGAAATGGTTTTCTATTAACAATTCGTTGAATGAAAACATCACATATGTAGGCAAAATAACACAACATGAATTTGCTAATAAATTTACATTAGCTATCTCCGAAGGACATCATAGTGCTTTTATTAATTATCAAACAAACTATTCGTTAACCAGAAAATTAAACATGGATAACTTATTAGGTGTTGGTTATGGTAGACGTGATTCTATCGGCCCTCTTAAAATAAGATACTCATACGCAATATTGTATCAAAAAATAAATAACACTGGTGCTACATATCTTAGACATTCAATTAGGTTGAAGTTAACCCAAAAAATAAATAAATTCTCTTTATCTTCTGAATACTACTATCAACCATATATTATGGATATTAGAAATACAACACTATATGGTACTACATCTATAAGTTACAAACTTAAATATATTTCTATTAGTCTTGTTGATGTATTGAATATATTTACTGTATCTAATATCAAAATAATACATTCATTATCTCTAGGATTATCTTATCAATCAAATAATTAATCATAATTATTTGTAAATATTAAATATATTTCGTACATTTGTATTATAAATTATTAAACTATGGAAGCATTTAATCAATACATGAAAGACTTTTTTCTAATGCAGCAAAAAGCAATGGGGTTTATGTATGAAAACACCCCAACACCTATGACATTATCTAAAGATTATGATAAATTCATGAAAAATAGTCTAGAATTTCATCTTGCTGCACAAGATTATCACAAATCAATAGTGAAAATGTTAGAGTCTATGAAAAATATATCTGACATTTATAAAATTAACCCTTAATTTTTTTATTATGTTAGAAATATTACTAATGGACAATGAGCTTAACAACAAAATAGCTGAACTCATACTACATGCAGAAGTAAATCCTTTTGATTTTGATACAATGAAACATGCTTCTGATAATAAATTACCAATAATACCAGAGGGTTGCAACGATTTTGAAATAGAACTACCACTAGGTATCAGAGTTGTATATACCGTAGAAGAACACCCAAGAGGTGTATGTAAACATATATCAGTATCACAAAATAATGACACTCCATCACATGATAATTTGTTTGTAGTGTTAAGACATTTTGGTTTTATCACAACTTTACGTGATAACAAATCGTATGCGTATATCGAAAGTTGTGTTTTGAATGGTGAAAAATGTAAAGCATTTAACGTAATTGAAACATTGTTTTAATATTCTTATGATAAATAAGAATTAATCTTTAATTATAAATTATATGAAGAGAGTTTATGAGTACTTTTCTACATTTTCATTTGATGATACAATTGAAAGAAAAGATAGAATAACAGAATCAGAATTGGAATTTTTGGAAAGTTTAGAATTAATTGACTTATATTTTGATGGTAAGAAATATTCTTGGGCTGAAGAGTCAGAAGATTTTGACTCAATAACTATCATGATATGCACAGAAAAAGAATTGTTAAAAGTTAAAGAAATTGATTTTAAATTACATCACGATGCTGATGGCTACTCAAAGGTAACAGATGTAACTGATGAAGCCTTAATGGGTGTGTATGATTGTGATAGATACGGTTTCGCAAGAGAAGCTATTATGATTATGTTATACGATTGGAGAAAAGTTTATTTGGATGAAGATGACTTGTTAGATAAAATTAACAAATATGGTGCTGACTCACTAACACAACAAGAAAAAGATTTTTTGGAAACTGGTGTATTAAATAATCCTTTCGATTACGAAAATATTGAAGAAGATTTGGATAATTAAAATAAATAAAAATGAAAAGATTTACACTAATAGCAAGTATAGGTACAATCATAATCTACCTATTATTTAGTTTTTTCCAATGGGAAATAAATGCTGGTTTGTGGTCAAAAGACCTTAGAGGAGTGGTTGTAGTTTGTACCATTGGTTGGGTAGTAATTTCAATCATAATAAAATCTGGAATAGATGACTCAAAATCATAATTAAATTTATAGAATATGGCAATAGATTTTAAAACACAGTTTGTGCTCTCAAAAGCTTTAGATACAAAACCATTAACATCTGAAGAAGAAGTTTATATCAAAGAAGTTGAAGACTTTATCGATGAACAGATTATGAAAGAGATAACTACTGATAAAACAGAAGTTTGGATTGATAAAGCATATGTGTCTTTTCTTTATAACAATGTAAACAAAAAGAGACAATATAAACCAATGACAAATGCTAGAAGAAATCTTTTACAAGAAACTCTGTTAAACAAATACAAAGAGAAAAATTGGGAGATAAAATGGCATTTTGATGATGGGTTGGATGGACCAAATATGTCTGGTGGTGATTATTTAATTTTAAAAGGTATAAAATAAAATGGGAGAAAAAGAAGAAAAAGATTTAAACAAAGAACGTTTAAAAGCTATTGGTGAATCACCAGTATATCCAGTTGAAACTAATATGGTTGTTTATCATGGAATGTCATTGAGAGAACACATTGCAACACAATGTTTAACAGCGTTAATTACGGCAAGACCTCAAGAAATTGATACTGAAATTCTTAGTGATGCTGCAATACAATATGCTGATAAGTTAATTGAAAAGTTGCATACAAATTTGGATAAGTAAAATATTATCATTACATTTGTAAACAAGAAGAAGATATGAAAAATCAAGTAATTAAAGTTTTAACTCAAGAACACGGTAGAAAAGTAATTGAATATTGGAAATCTAAAGGTGTAGATACACGTAATATGTGGGGGTTTTCTTGTGAGGCTAATAATAATGAGTGCATCTATTACGGTGTGATTAATGGTGTATTCGATAATTACCGTATGGACCAAATAAGTGATGATGATAAAGTAGAAATAATCGAATTACCCAAAGAAGAATTTGATTTGACAACCAATGAAGGTAGATTGGCTTATGCTATGGCTTATGCTAAAAAACATTATCCAAATAATCGGGCTATAATAACCAAAGAAGACCCTAAACAAGAAGAAAAAGTTATGGAAACACAAAAATTATCAAGACAAGGACTTAAAGAAATACATGGTGTAGCTTGTAGCTATTGGAAAGGTAAATTACAAGGAATGGGTATAAGAAACCCATTAGAAGATTATATTGAATTAACACAAGAAGAAGTTGATAATATGTTTAAAGCATGTACTAAAGAGCAATTACCAATTGTATCTAAATACCTTAAACAAGATGATGGTAGCGTTGATTTAAGTAATGGTGATAATGGATTGATTGCTGTAAGATTGGATTATGAATATGCTAATAAATCTTTTTGGTTAAGTCCAAGTTATGATTGGGATATTAAGGAAGATAGCTTTGGATACAAGTGTTTAATACCAACTAAAAAGAAATAACATTATGGAAGAAATTTACATTGAATTTGGGGAAGTAGGTGCACCTAGCATTTATGAAATCACAAAAAAGCTTTTTTTATGTAGGACAATAGTTCTAAATAAATAAATTGAAATATAAACTAAAACTTGCAAGTTTGGGTTTTTTATTATATATTTGTTAAAAAGAAAAAATATGGAACAGAAAGAAATAGATAAACTGAATATTGATTCAGCATTAGAAAATGGAAACCATACAGCGTTTCCGATTGAAAGTGATGGTTATTACCATCATGGACTTACCAAAAGAGAATATATCGCAACACAATTTATGGCAGCCGCAATAAGTAGTGGCTTTGGTCAACAATCAGATGCGATAGCTGTCGTTATTAAAATGACTGATAATTTATTAATAGAACTAAATAAAAATAAATGATTACATTATTTTTTATATGTGTACTATACACATTCTTCGGATTAAGAAGATTTAAAAAATTTTATGGTGACTATAATATCTTTGATGAAGATATGAAAGTTTGGACAATAGCATTGGTTTTGTCATCATTTTATATTTTTATTACATTTATTATTTTTTGTGTAACTTACTTACCATGACACCAGAAGAATATAAACAACTTGAACACCTATTGAATAAGTTAAATAACGAAATAGGTGCTACAAATAGAATAGCGATAATACCTAACTATGTCCATGACGGATATTGTATGGGTGTTTATAATAGCAGAGGTCATCTAACCGATGAATATGTTTGTGCAACAATCGAATCATGCGTGAGAAAACATAACTCACAAATGATTATGAAATAATTTGTTTTATTCAGATATTATTTTTACATTTGTAATATCAAAATAATAATAGACAAACTTATTGAACTAATTAAAGAAAAGAAATCATGAAAAAGATACACCTTATCTCAACAGACCAACCAAGTAGGTTATACCTAGAATATGGAGATGGTTACTTATGTTTAGCAAATAATCATTTACCTCAAACGAGTAGGAGTAATAACCAACACTTGTATGTCACATCTGATGAAAAACCAAAACAGAATGATTGGTGTTTATCTGATGGTGTTGTACACATAATGCGTAATCATATGATTAGTAGGCCATCATATAATGCTAAAAAAATCATCTTAACAACAGACCCAAAACTAATTGCAGATGGTGTTCAGAGTATTGATGATGAGTTCTTGGAATGGTTTGTTAAGAATCCTACTTGTGAGTTTGTTGAGGTTGATAAAATACCTAACTTACAATCTTATAATGAAAAAACACATAAGTGTGAGTTAGTCTATACAATCGCCATTCCACAAGAAGAACCTAAACAAGAAGGGTATATTTGTCCACATACAAAAATACAATGTGATGATGAATGTTGTGTAAGTGCTGAAGATTTAAGAGAGGCCTTTTCTTATTATTATGCCGATGAGGATAACATGAAATTAGATTATGACTTTAAAGAATGGTTTGAACAATTTAAAAAGAAATAGTATGGCAGAAATACCAACAGCAGAAGAGTTTCTTCAAAATAGTGATAAAACTACATTTAATGCTATTGAAAATACAATGATTGAATTTGCTAAACTTCATGTAGAAGCTGCATTGAAAGAAGCAAGTGATAAATTGTATGACACTTATCATACAATATGTGAAGACGGAACTATTAAAGGTGTATTTAGAACTCAACAAGAAGCATTAAATCTTGCAAACCATCTTAATAAGACTACAGATTTATACCATGATTGGAATAAAGTAGTAAGATTGGGTGGAGGAATGAGTAAAAATACAATCTTAAACAGTTATCCATTAACTAATATAAAATAGATTATGAAAACAATAGAAGAAATTAAATCAGACATTCTAGGGTCATTAGGTCAATCTAGCAATCCAATTGGTATCTTATTAGATGAATATTTGCGTAAGGTAGTAACTGATATTGTCAGAGATAAACTAATAGATTACCAAAATTATTTATATGATGAAGAACTAATTGCAAATCATGATTGGAATTTCGAAGATAAGGCAAATGAATATTTAGGAGGTAACTCAGTTGAATAATTTAAATTAAAAGATTATGATTTTAAAGAAACTAGGAACAGAGTATAAACTTTATGGAGAAGATGACAGTTGTATAGCTACAACTCAAGAGTCACCACATAAAAAATTATCTAAAGAAAATTGTGATAAGGTATTTGGAGTTGCTGATGTTGAGAAGTTGGCAAGTGAATATGCTAAAGAAGCAAATGATATAAGTGCAAAATATGGCGTAAAAGTGTTTGGAGATAATAATTATACGCCTTTTAAAGATGGCTTCAACAAAGCAATGGAACTTAATAAAGATAAGGTATTTACTTTGGAGGATATTAAGACAGCAATTGACAAAGCAAAACAAGGGCATATTGAAGAAACCTATGTTGGTTATGGTAGACCTACACATCCAACGTTTGTTCTGGATGATTTATCTTATGATGAAATTATTCAATCACTACAACAACCAATGGAAATAGAGGTTGAGATTGAACAAGTATTAGTGCAATCTTCTATTCAAGGTGAAGCTATATGGAGGTATAAACTTGATGAAAATTTATGTTTAATACTTAAAAAGTTGTGATATGGAAAACTATTTTAAATGTCAATGTGGTTCTGAAACATTTGTTAGAACTTACAATGTTTGGAATGAAACTATCCAAACAAAACTGTGATGAGATATTTGGTGTTGTTGATGTTGAGAAACTGGCTGAAAGTCATGCAGAAGAATGTTATGAACGAAATGGAGACCCCCTTGAAGAGTCATATTTTGAAAATAGAAAGTATAACTTCAAAGAAGGTTTCAACAAAGCAATGGAGTTAAATAAAGATAAGTTGTTTACT
>JACCDX010236763.1_pt1 | contig 11067 bp, 14 predicted proteins | sample 7449681 | NCBI WGS metagenome assembly JACCDX01 (sample SAMN15323450, study PRJNA562643) | freshwater metagenome | isolation source: river surface water | place: USA:Blue River Watershed | collected 2017-08-18 | reverse complement strand
TTCACCTCACCACGTAATGTCGCGCCCCCCTGAATCAGCAATTTATCCAAAATTATTCTGCGCTTTCACTCAATAATTTTTGCAATTCACCTTGTTCATACATAGCACGCATAATGTCTGCGCCACCGATAAAATTACCGTGAATGTATAGTTGTGGAATAGTCGGCCAATTGGAAAACACCTTGATACCGTCACGAATGGCAGGATCTGCCAATACATCCACAGCCAAGTATTCCTTTACTCCAGAAGCCGCCAAAATTTGTGCAGCCAGACCTGAAAATCCACATTGTGGAAACTTAGGACTACCTTTCATATACAACACTACAGCGTTATCTGAAATTTGCTGTTGAATTAAAGCTTGTGTATCCATATTACCCTCTCATTAAACCTGATTGACTCCATGCCTCGGGCGTAAAAGTACGCATAGACAATGCATGAATTTCATTGCCCATACGCTGCCCTAGCACCTGATAAACCATTTGGTGCTGTTGCACCATATTTTTTCCTTCGAATGCTTTGCTAACGATAATCGCCTCAAAATGCTGACCGTCATCGCCCAGCACCTGCAAAAATTCACAGGCTAAACCGTTGCTAATATAAGTTTTAATTTGTTCTGCCGTTAGCATGATTATCCACGTAATTTATAGCCCGCTCTTAACATCAGGATGGTGATTACCGACAACACCAGCAAGCTGAATGTCACGATACTCAGACTCAACCAAGGAGAAATATCTCCTACCCCAAAAAACCCAAAACGGAATCCGTCTATCATGTAAAAGAACGGATTCAGATGTGACACTTGTTGCCAAAATGGCGGTAAAGAATGAATTGAGTAAAACACCCCCGATAAGAAGGACAGAGGCATAATCACAAAGTTCTGGAAAGCGGCCATCTGATCAAACTTCTCCGCCCACAAGCCAGCGATAATGCCGAAAGCACCCAGCATGGCACTACCAAGAAAAGCGAAAGCAAAAATAATCCATGGGTGATTGACAGGCAAATCGATAAATAATATCGATACTAGATAAATACAAAATCCTACGCTAATCCCGCGAATAATCGAGGCCGCCAAAAAGGCCAAGAAAAACTCTAAATATGAGATAGGCGTAATCAAGATAAAAATAATATTGCCCATCACCTTGGATTGAATCAGGCTGGATGAGCTATTAGCAAATGCATTCTGCAACACCGACATCATAATCAAACCAGGAATCAGAAATACCGTGTAATCCACTCCTGGATAAATTTCCACATGACTACCTAATACATGAGAAAAAATCAGTAGGTACAGCAGCGCAGTAATCACTGGGGCTGCCACGGTTTGGAAACTCACTTTCCAAAAGCGCAGCAATTCTTTTTTAAATAGTGTCCAAGCACCTACCATGGAAGGAGAAATCATGAGGATTTACCCACCATTTCTACAAACACATCTTCTAGATCAGGCTCAATCAAACGTAAATCCTCAAGCACCACATTGGCTTGGCGCAAACTGGCTAAGACACTTTCTAAGCTCGACACTTCATCCAACTTGAGCAGATAGCCTTCTTGATTTTGCTCCTTTAGCATGGGCAGAAGTGCTGCCGGCAATGGCCCAGCACATTTCAATTGCAATAGTTTGCCGTGCATGGTGCGCAACAAATTAGCAGTGGTATCGAGTTTGATAATCTTGCCTTGTTTTAATAAGGCCACACGCGAACATAATTCCTCAGCCTCTTCCAAATAGTGGGTAGTGAGAATAATGGTGTGACCATCTTGATTTAAACGCTTGATAAATTCCCAGAGCATATGGCGCAATTCTACGTCGACACCAGCCGTGGGTTCATCCAATACGATTACTGGAGGTTTATGTACCAAGGCTTGTGCAATTAATGCACGACGTTTCATGCCCCCTGACAGTCGGCGCATATTGGTGCCAGCTTTATCGCTCAACCCGAGACCCTCAATCACTTCATCTATCCAAACATCGTTATCTTTGCGCTTACCAAAGTAACCCGCCTGAAAGCGCAACATTTCGCGTAAAGAGAAAAACGGATCAAAAACCAACTCTTGCGGAACCACGCCCAATGAGCGTCTAGCCTCGCGGTATTGCTTAATCACATCAAAGCCCATCACCTCAACGCTGCCTTGTGATGGCCGCAATAAACCTGACAGGATATTAATCATGGTAGATTTGCCGGCTCCATTGGGACCTAGCAAGGCAAAAAACTCACCCTGCTGAATAGACAAATCGATGCCATCGAGTGCTTGTAAAGCAGCAAAATTTTTACTGACTTGATTAAATTGAACGGCAGCTACCATATGCGTAATATTCCTGAGCTACCTGTTAGGCCTTTTCCGGGATGATTCCGTCCACACCGTAAAGCGACAATAAGCTGCGCAGATTATCTGGCAAGCTTTTGAAATGCAGATGACAACTGTTGTTGCTAGCGATTCTCAACAGCTCAAAAATAAAGCTGACGGTGGCAGTATCCACATGGGTTACTGCTGAGAAATCTATCTCGAGCTGACTGCCTTTTGGTAGCTTGAGTGCTTCATCGCGCAACTGCAAGATACGCTTGATGGACATATCACCATGCAATTTCCATACGCCATCTTGTTTTTCAATTTGCGCCACCGCAGACTCCAATTGGTTTATTTCTTGCTCGTGTTTTCTTTGTTTTTATCTGCTAACTTTTGAATCAAACTATCAATACTGCCTTGACGAATTTCGTTGCCAAATTGACTGCGATAGTTGGTCACTAGGCTGACGCCTTCGATATTGATGTCATACACCTTCCATGCATCATTCAAGGCCTCTAGGGTATAGTCCACGCCTATCGGCTGACCACCTGGTTGCAGAATCAAAGTTTTCACTACGACCTGTTTATCATCAGGATAGTCTTTCATAGGCTTATATTCGATAGTTTGATTACGATACTTGGACAGTGCAGAAGCATAGGTATACAGCATCAAGGTACGGAATTCTTTTTGAAAAGCCTCTTGCTGCTCTTTTGAAGCTTTGGCGTAATTTTTACCTAATACCAAACGACACACATGCTCAAAATTAAAGTGCGGCATGATTTTTTCTTCAGCCAGCGCAAATACTTTTTGTTGGTCGCCAGATTGAATTTCTTTATCCTTTTTCACAATGGCTAACACATCGTCAGCAATCGCTTTTACAAATGCATCAGCCGGCATCAATGCCCAAGCTGACTGAGCCATCAAGGCTAAGCTGATTGCAAGCATCCATAGTTTCAAAGTTTTCATTATTCCACCGCCTTAGTTTCAGTTTTGTTCTCAGAAGCTTTGCTATACAGGAACTGGCTAATCAATTTCTCCAGCACCACTGCGTCTTGTGTGTGCGTGATTTTATCACCGTCTTTTAAGTTACTTTCTTCTCCGCCCACTTCCAAACCAATATATTGCTCACCCAATAAGCCGGCGGTGTAGATATTGGCAAAAGTATCAGTCGAAAAGGTATAGCGTTTATCCAATTTCAAGGTCACTACCGCTTCATGGTTTTGGTTATCAAAATGGATATTATCCACTCGACCTATCACCACCCCAGCACTTTTCACTGGCGCTCTCGGTTTCAAACCGCCGATATTTTCAAAGGCGGCACTTACCGTATAGGTTTCGCCCAAATTGCTGGAAGTGAGATTGCCCACTTTAAGCGCTAGGCCAAAAATTGCTGCAATGCCCAAAGCTACGAAAACCCCTACCCATAAATCTATCGTTGTTCTTTCCATCGCTTCCTCACATAAACGCTAAACGCTAATCATAAATGAAGTTAACACAAAATCTAATCCAAGCACGGCTAGAGAAGAATAAACCACGGTCCGCGTAGTCGCTCGACTCACCCCCTCGGCAGTTGGCGGAGCATCATAACCTTCAAATAAGGCAATCATGGTACAAACCACCCCAAACACCACACTTTTAATCACACCGTTCATGATGTCTTCTTGGAAATCCACATTGGCCTGCATTTGCGACCAAAACGCGCCACTATCCACTCCGATGACAGGCACTGCAACAAAATAGCCGCCCAAGATGCCTATCATGGAAAATAGTACTGCCAATATCGGCATCGATACTGTACCGGCCCAGAATCTAGGTGCTAGCACACGACCAATTGGACTTACTGCCATCATCTCCATAGCTGACAATTGCTCTGTAGCACGCATCAAACCAATTTCTGCGGTAATAGCGGTACCCGCACGTCCAGCAAATAGAAGGGCGGTTACCACTGGCCCCAATTCGCGTACCAAGGACAACGCGACCAATACACCTATGGCCTCAGACGAGCCATATTTTTGTAGGGTGTTATAGCCTTGCAAGCCTAATACCATGCCGACAAAAAATGCTGAGACGATCACAATCAACAAGGAGAGCACACCGGTAGCAAATACTTCTTTGATAATCAGACGCGGCCTACGCAGGCTCTCTATCAAATACAACGACACATAAAAGAATAAACGACCACCAGCGCCAAGATGCCATATGCCGTTGATCATGCGATGGCCGATGGCCTGAAAAAAATGCTTGGCGATATTCCACATACTCAAACTCTCAACATTTCTTTTCGATAATCGCTCGCTGGATAATGGAACGGTACTGGACCATCCATTTCACCATGGACAAACTGATGCACGAAAGGCATCTTAGATTTTTTCAGTTGATCTGGCGTACCCTCTGCAACCACCACACCCTCAGAAACAAAATAAATGTAATCGGCAAATAAAAAGGTTTCGTGTACATCATGGGTCACCACAATCGAGGTAGCGCCAAGCGCATCATTCAAACTACGTATTAGATTGCACACAACACCCATAGAGATGGGGTCCAAGCCGGCAAACGGCTCATCGTACATAATGATAGAGGGATCCAGTGCTACAGCACGGGCCAGCGCCACGCGACGCGCCATACCCCCAGATAATTCAGCCGGCATGAGATGATGAGCGCCACGCAAGCCAACCGCATTCAATTTGAGCATCACAAAGTCGCGTATCATGGATTCAGGTAAATCGGTATGCTCGCGCAAGGGGAAAGCGACGTTTTCATACACCGACAAATCGGTGAACAGCGCTCCAAATTGGAACAGCATGCCCATTTTGCGGCGTAATTGATAAAGTTTTTCACGCGATTGCTCATGCACAATCTCGCCATCCACCAACACCTCACCCTTGGTCGGAACCAGTTGCCCACCAATCAGACGCAACAAAGTAGTTTTACCACTACCGCTGCCGCCCATAATAGCGACCACCTTGCCACGCGGAAACACCATATTGATGCCCTTGTGTAGCAAACGATTTTTGTATCCAAAAGAGAGATTATTAATCTCGACGATGTTGTCAGCCATAGCTTTAAAGTGAATGAGTAACAGCTCGCTATTCTAAAGCAAAAGCTAGTTAAGAGTAAGGCTGAAATCCATATTTCAGCCTTTGTATTAAATGATCACTGCACTAAAAGCCCATACAAACTGTGTACTTAGTATTGTCTTGTATAGTGGGTGAATTACCTGCAGAAGTAACGGCATCGACTGCGCTGGTTCCGCTAACATTCTCTGCCGCCATCATACTACCAGTAGCAGTATTGCCATTGTCCAACAACGACTCTAGTTGTTTGACAAATTTGCCAGGGATATTTTGCGAGCAAATGGCAAATGTCCCGCTCAAGCCGCTAATGGTTAGCTCAGGCTTGGATTGCACACCCAATTTTCCACCCTCTGCATTCACTGGCAAATAGTTAGCCTCGCCGACTACGGTAGAGCCATTGGCCAGACCAGATTTGCGCAAATGCTGCCATAGCAGATAACTCTCTGATGTTTGTGCTTGATTCAGCCAAGCACCATCGATTTGGCCATCCCCATTGCCATTGCTATCCGCGCCGACATGGCCAACCGCCGCCGCATCATCGCCTGGCAGTGCATGGAATTTATCTTGATAGGAGAATAGCTGCATTTGAATATTGCGGAAATCATTGGCGATATTCTTTACTTTGGCAGCATTAATCAACTCTTGCCCTTTGAGTACACCCCCTAATAACAAGCCAATAATCACCAACACAATGGCCAACTCTATCAAGGTAAATCCGGATTGGTTTTTCATGATATTGCCTCCTCAAAATTAGTATTGAGCAGACAGCCTAAGGAAATCCATTTAACTTTTCAAGTGTTTGTTTTATATGGTTTTTTTAATTTTATTTAGGCCTGACAAATATATCGATTTTGGTAAAAAATTAGCGCACAAAGTGTCCGCTTTGCGCGCTATTCAGGGGCATTCTTATGTGCAGTGATTATGTGGACTTATAAAGTACCGTAAGAATGTAAGCCGGACAGGAACATATTCACTCCCAGGAAGGCGAATGAAGTGACCAATAGCCCTATCAGTGCCCACCATGCTAATAAATTGCCGCGCAAGCCTTTGACTAAGCGCAGATGCAACCAAGCAGCATAGTTCAACCATACAATCAAAGCCCATGTCTCTTTGGCATCCCAAGACCAATAGCTGCCCCACGCCTCTGCCGCCCACATAGCACCAAGGATGGTAGCGATGGTGAAGAAGATAAAGCCCACAGAGATAGAGCGATACATCAAGTCATCGAGCAATGTTTTGGATGGTAATAATTTTTGCCCCCAACCACGGTCCACAAGCAAATAAGCCGAAGCGACCATGGCGGCCAAAGAGAATGCGCCATAGCCAATAAAATTGGCAGGTACATGAATCTTCATCCAATAGGATTGCAAAGCGGGTACCAAAGGCTGAATGCTATTGGCCTGACGGTCAAAGGTGTACCAAAGTATAAAACCTACTGCGGCACTCACCACCAACATCACCAAACCACCTAACTGACGAGTTTGATAACGTGCCTCGTAGTACAAATACATCATCGAGGTAATGAGACAGAACAAGATAAATACTTCATACAAATTACTGAGCGGAATGTGGCCGATATCGGGCGCGATTAAATACGACTCATACCATCGTACCATTAGGCCAGTAAGACCCATGACCACGGCTGACCAGGTGAGGAAGGTCGCCAATTTTCCAGTGAATTCGGATTTGCGGAATAATGCCAGCCAGTAAATCAATGTGGCCAAGATCAACAATACATTCATCCACATCACCGCGGATTGGCTAGAGATGAGGAATTTGAGTAGGAATTTTTGTTGCATCACACTCAAATCACCCGCATACAAGGCAATCGCACTTAAGCTCAAGGCAGCCACTCCAGTGATCAAGCTGCGTATTGGTGACCAAAACCATCCCAACAAAGAAAAACCGATGACGGAAGAAGCCAAAAAGAATACTTCATAGCCATCCATCAAGGCTTGATAGTTGGTATACACACCTGCTGCACCCAGCAATAACAAGAGGCTAAATAACCAATCTGTCCAATCGCGTGCTTGCCAGAAATGCTTGCGTCTTAAATTGTTTGCTTGCATGCTCTCTCTCCATTATTTTGCTATTTGCAAAGCCGACTTAAAGGCCTGCAAAAGCTGGTCATAATCTTGCTCAAAATCCTGATTTTTACGATTCGCGCTCATGGCTACTTGCACACGCTTGGCGTCCGCTTTAAAAAGTAACCAAACGCGTCGCTCGCGAATATACATCATGGCAAAAATCCCCATCACCAATAAGATAGAACCCAAATATACGAGGTTTTTACCTGGTGATCGCGTTAATTGTAAGCCACTGGCCTCATGGTGTTGATAGTTGGTCAACGCCAAGTAGAAAGGGGTTCCATAAAAAAACAAGTCGCTCATAGAATTCAGGCTGTCGAGTAAGAATTTTTCCCCCAACTCGCCATTGACTTGTAGCTCAGGGTGTTTTTGCTTGCCGATTTGATAGGCTTCCTGGGCAGCCACATGAATGATTTTGATATAGGTCTTAGCCACTTGCTCACGTTCTGCTTCGGGCACCGAGGACTCGATGAATTGGGCCACACTGTTGTAGCCGCCTTGGCTATATTGTTTAAGAAGTTGCGCCACACTGCTCTCAAATTTGCCTATGGTCTGCGCATCTCGTTGCGTTTCAGGCAATAGTCTGTTTACTAAATGCTGTGCTATCACTGCATGCTGCCGTGCATCAAACAAAGTAGATTGCAGCAGCATAAAAGTATTCAAAGACATATTGTCATCGGCTGGAATACGCAAATACTTGTAGTCCTCTTGCGCTGTGGCACGCATACCAGAAACAAAATAAAACTGACCATCTAGATTCAGCGGTTGCATGTAATTTAAATATTCTTTAGCTTGACCAGCGCTATCACGCACCTTGAAAATCATACTAGGTCCCACATTACGCGGCTTGGCTTTAGGGTCTTTGGACAAATTCAATACATTGAATTTTTTAAAGTCCTCGAATTCAATATGCAACGCCCCTGCGCCGTCGCCTACCTGCGTTTGCTCAAAAATTTTTCCGTTTAGTTTGACTGGTTGTGCTTTGCCCCCATTCAAGTCCCAAGCATTCAGCTCCAAATCCGTGCCACCGTCTTGAAAGTCTGATTGGTAGATCGTAATGCCCTTGTAGGTCAGCGGATGATTCACCTTGATGGTTTGTTTCAATGGTTGTTTTAACTCAGGGTCGATAATCACCAAATCACTCTCGAAGGACTTGGGCTGGCCTGTGGGGTAATGCTCAATACGGAAGTCTTCGAGCGCCAAACTGAACGGCAGTTTTTGCACCATATAGCCATCGCGCACTCGCTCAAAAGCCACATCGGCATGACTGCCTTCAGGCAAAGTGAGATTGGCGCGGAAAGACAAGTTGCGCACAGACAGCTTGCTCTTTTCAGGCACTTGACTGACAGGAATATCACGCGTTTCTACGCTTTTATGTCCCAACAGCTCTTGAATTTTGAGTGGCACATTGCCATCCATCAAGCCACCGACACAAATGATAATAATCGCCACATGGGTAAATATATAACCCAGCTTTTGATAGTTACCCGTTTTAGCTGCCAACATCACGCTACCATCCGCATGGATTTCTTGGCGCCAGCGATAGTCGTATTGTTGTAACACTTGCGTCAATCTGCTTTGTGCTTGCTGGCTGGAAACGCTATAGCTCAGGTTTTGCTGATGGCTAAATTGACGTAATGACTTCTCGTTCAGGTGCTCTCGATACTGACGCATATCTTTCAAAATTTGCGGCGTCTGACGATACACACACAAACTGGTAGAGCTCACCAAGAACAGCAAGATCAACAAAAACCAAGCAGCATGATAAATATCGTACATGCCCAGCATCTTGAAGAAATCAAACCAAAACGGTCCAAACTGAATCAGGTAATTATTGTATGGCTCATTTTGCTTAAGTACTGTGCCGATAATCGAGGCAATACTCACTACCGTTAGCACACTAACGGCAAAGCGCATAGAGCTCAGTAGCTCATACAGTTTTCTGGAAAAGGTCATAGACAAACGTCATTCATATAATCGGAAATTGCCCAATATATTGCACTAGGCCAGTTTAGAAAATCATTGCATCGCATAAGTTTCAAAAAAATAAAGGGTGACCGGAGTCACCCTCTAAACATAGTCCAGCAAAAATCAATGTAAGCCTTGAATATAGTCTGCGACCGCAGCCATCTCCTCGTCAGTCAATTTCTTGGCAATCATCCGCATCACTTTGGCATTATCGTTGTGACGCTCACCAGCTCGGAAGGCCTTAAGTTGCGTCACGGTATATTCCGCGTGTTGACCGCCCATGCGTGGAAATTGAGATGGGATACCGGCGCCATTCGCACCATGACAAGAGGCACAAGCAGGCACGCCATTAGCCGCAATACCGCCTTTATAAATTTTTTCACCTAAAGAACCTTTACCATTGCTGGTCGCAGCCCCTGCACGAGCTTGTTGAGAAGAGAAATATGCAGCCAACGCCGCCATATCGGCGTCACTCAGAGCAGCCGCCATGCCAGACATAATGGCATTTTGACGCTCACCAGATTTGAAATTAGCCAGTTGTTTCTGTAAGTACTCAGGATGTTGTCCTGCTAATTTGGGATACATAGCAATCGCGCTATTGCCGTCTACACCATGACAAGCAGCGCATACAGTATTAACGATTTTTTCAGGACTAGCAGCTTCTGCTTTCACCTCAGCTTTGGCAGGCGCTGCCTGGACATTGGAGATAAGCACTGGCGCACACCATGAAACTAAACCAAGAAAACCTGCAAGGACCAACAAATTACGCGAATTCATAAAGAATATTCCCAAAAAACGAGCTGTGATGCCCGTAAAAACTGACCAACAAAACCGCTTTATTTTATCGAAATTAGCTTAATCGTGGTAGCATTTTCAGTCTAAGGAAACCCCACATGCCGCTATTTCAAAACGCTCAGTACTATATTTCAGCTCACCACTTGTCCGATTTACCTGCTCCCGAAGGGATAGAAATCGCCTTTGCCGGTCGCTCTAACGCAGGCAAATCCAGTGCCTTGAACACGCTTGCCAACCATAATCGTTTGGCTTTCGTGAGTAAACAACCAGGCCGCACACAACTGATCAACTTTTTTGCCTTAGGGCATCAACGTTATTTGGTTGACTTGCCCGGTTATGGCTATGCCAAAGTGCCTGAGAGCCTCAAACTGCATTGGCAACAAGTCCTATCCAGCTATTTGATGCATCGCCCAACCTTATATGGCTTGGTCTTGGTGATGGACACCCGTCACCCGCTCACCAAATTGGATACGCAAATGCTGGACTGGTTCTGCCCCAGCGGCAAACCAGTGCATGTGTTACTGACCAAATCGGACAAGTTATCGCGTAATGCCGCCAATCAAACCTTGCTGGCAGTGCGTAAGCAATTAGACGCAGGTTGGAAAAATTGCACGGTGCAATTGTTCTCCAGCCTGAAAAAGCAGGGCGTGGAAGAAGCAGAAAAGATTATTGGGGCTTGGTTGCAGCAGGCGGCTTCACAAACACCAGATCCCACACCCCATGACCCAAGTTGATGCCGCGCTGCTCAAATTTTGTCATCGGCCGGTAAGCGGGTTTTTCTGCGTACTGTTGCGCTCCCGCCGAATTCACCAAGTGGGCTTGGGCTGACAGCACTTCCATTATCCACTCGGCGTATTCTTGCC
>JACCDX010415685.1_pt1 | contig 11072 bp, 11 predicted proteins | sample 7449681 | NCBI WGS metagenome assembly JACCDX01 (sample SAMN15323450, study PRJNA562643) | freshwater metagenome | isolation source: river surface water | place: USA:Blue River Watershed | collected 2017-08-18 | reverse complement strand
GGGAACGTTCCTGTTATTGTTGCAGTACCAGAAGCATCTATCGTCACAGTTATAGCACTCTGTCTCTCCAAGAAACTCAAAAAGTAATGCGTTTCTCCACCACCACCCGTAGCTGGCGAAGGAGAAGGACTCGGACTCATCGAAACACCCGGACTCGGACTCAGAGACATCCCAACCACAGGACTCGGCGATGGCGGAGGAGGACTCGGTGATGGCGGAGGAGGACTCGGCGATGGCGGAGGAGCACTCGGTGAGTCTCCCGCTGGTGATTCTCCCACTGGTGAGTCTCCCGCTCCAGCTGGTGATCTAGATCTCCCCCCTCCTCTAGGTGAAGGAGAAGGTGATTGAATATTCACAGTAAATCCATTAGAAATATAGTATAGATTTGCAGTTCCTGTAGTCACAGTTGTGAACTTCGCTGTGTTTGAAAAAAAGTAAGCATCGAAGTTGTTGGAAGTTGTGTTTGAAATAAGATAGAATGCATTTATCTTATTCTTTTGAGCAGTTCTTTGAGCGTCACATAGAGTAACGGATACATTTGATGTCAGAGTCTTGTCTGCAGTTACTTTTTCCTTCACTGACCAAAGTGATGCGTTGCATGGATAGAAAAAATTGTAAATCTTATCACGGTATATCCAAGCAAGAACACTAATTATAACGATAACCACCAAACATACAACACCAGAAATAATTATCCCAGTGTTACCTTTGGGTCTTCTCATTCTAGGAGGGATATTGTAGTTGTTCATTTATTTACTACTGACAATTAAATTTTATAATTTTGCACAGCTTCTATAAACCAATCTCTAAATAAATAGTTGTACCTCGGATTGTATGTGTTCTGAACAGTTACGTTCGCTAATATCTGTTTACTGTCAAATGTGGGATTCCTATACTGCATAAATGCACCGTAACAAGCTATAACAATATCACCTAGACTTTTGAATTTTTCCATCGCTCGTTTAATAAACCAAGGGTCGTATGTCAAAACAGACACAAATGCATTCCAATCGTCAAGTGTTGCAGGCTTTACTAAAACGTACTCCATATAATCAGCTAATAATCTCACACTCTTTCCTATTACCGCGACACCATCACTAGGAATTCTGAAATTTGGAGACATCTTTCGAATATTCGAAAGCTGTGAAGATATCGTGTTGTTTAACATAAACTGTTTAGCTTTCTTAGCCTGTGACCATTCTAAACAGACAAATGGTTTCGTTTTCACTATCGTTCTAATATTGTCGTGCATTAACTGAATTTCAGATATACTACTCACATGAGGATGAAAATCAACAACATCTATATAAGGACTATTTTCAGCCCATCTCAACCACGTAGAGTTAAATGCAGAATCTATTCTACTCATATCTTTACCAGCTGTACCTGAGACTGCAGGTGAACACAACAACACATGACGAGAATCGGGATTAGCTTTCAAAGCATCATAAATAACTTTTGTTACTTTTTTGAAGAGTTCAAAAGCATAGCCTGAAGTTTTATCTTGCTCTGCAGTATGACTTTCTGGCTCGTTTTGTATTGCAATTAAAACTAAATACTTACCGTAATTTTCTACAAATGTTTTCACGTTATCGATAAGTACATCCAACTCACTTTGAGGAGGTAACGGTTCTGGCCAAGACAAACTGTAAAGAACGCCGATTCCAGCCTTGTGAAGTTTTTTAAGTTGACCATCTACAATCTCAGTCGTGTTCAATTTTTCTACAGGAACTATTCTTCTAGCGTATTGTGTTTGAATAGCACTAGCGTGTGGTGGATACCAAACATTGTGACACCCCATTCTCAATTTTATTGGTTTGGTTTTGTTCAAAAACATTTTAGATGGAAGCTGTACAAAACTCTGTGTACCAACTGGTGATGGTGCTGGTGGAGGAGCAGGAACAAGATCTTGAGCATTGTAGTCGTCTGGAATTTCTTCTTCATTATCATCCACATCCACAGCAACCACCGGACTCGAACTCGGACTCACAGCAACCACCGGACTCGAACTTCTTCTCTGTAAACTAAAAGGTGTGAGTGATAACGGTCTAGGACTAGGACTTTTTGGTGGTGTTGTTGAAAGAGGTGGTAACGACGGAGAAGGCGAAGGCGAAGGCGAAGGCGAAGGCGAAGGCGACAAGAATACAAAATTTTGTTTGTGATACAGATTAGACTTTCCTGGAACAGAAACTACGTTCGAGTACGTTAAAAATCGTGCATCGAAATTGTTTGATGATGCATTCGAAACGAGATAGAATGCATTTGCATTACTCTTCTCTGCTATTTTTTGAGCTTCGCACAGTGTGACAGAAACATTTGAAAAGGATGCACTTATAGAAGTAACATTTATGTTTGATTTTACAGCCCATAACGAACTATCACACGATGAAGATGAAAAAAATAGAAACACCCCACCGAGTACGAGAACAATAACTACAAATACAATACCAAATATTATCAATCCCTTTTTATTATTTTTAACAAATGTCGAGACTGGCGAAGGTGGTGATGTCACCACCGAACTCATTTATATTTACTGAGTTTTTTCCTTTGAATATATAGCCAGTGCCACGATAGGACCAAGAATAAACAGAGAAGAAATAACAATCATAGCAACCGAATAATTCCATCTCATCTTCGTCTTGTCTTTACCCTGAGCATTGAAGCACTGAAATCCTATAATCGACATGGCGAGAGACATTGTGCCGATAAGAATCAACAATAACTGCGTCAACATTTTTAAAATTTGTAAATATTTTTATTTTCTTACGTTGATGTAGCTCTTCCAACAAGCCCTATGCTAAGTCTTACAGCTCTTGGTTCGTCGTTAGTACCTGTGTCATTATATGCTAACATTTCGTTTGCATTTACCTCCCATCCACCATACGAAATTCCAATATAAGTTTTTTTACTCGAATCTGGATTGTTCATACGAAGCACTTTAAGACTACCACCAGGGCCAGTTTCATAAATCCATTCCTTTGTTGTATCTGGAAATAAATGACAATATTGTCCTCTGATATATCCCATACCATACCCATCATTTTGAGTAGCTGGTGCATTATTTACATCTGCTATTGGTTTGATACCATACTTATTATTATTAAAATCAAAACAAGCAGGTCCACCAGAACATGAATTATCAGCTTTAATTCCTAAACATACATTTTGGTTTAGACTGAAGCTAGGTGAGACTGCGATTATAGAATTATCTTGGAAGTTGTACACAAAAAATTCTTCTATTCTATTAATACTTTCATCATCGTTAGTATCAACTCGTAATTGCACGATATCTGCACCTTCATTGGTATCGTAATCATCATCAAACACGAGTATCTTATTGGCGTCGGATTGATCTCCGAATATTCTTATAAGTTGGTCGTATACAGTAAACTTAGTAATATCGAGAGTAGGTTTTACAATCTCGTCATCAGAGTCCAAAAACATAAAGGACATCTTTGGTACTGAAGTTTTAACTGTAGACTGATTATTGATTGTAAATTTAAACTGAGTTCCAGATTTAGTTATACTTAAATCAATTACAAATACACCTTTATTAATATCACCCATAGAGTATGTAAATGTACTAACATCGGTAGCACCTGCAACTTTTTGGTACGTCAAAGAATCAACTGTATTAATAGGAGCTCCACTTAAAGACGTCCATGAAACAGATGACGCACCAATACTATTAAGCATTCTTGCTTCAACTGTACAGTCCTGTTCCACAAAAATCACTAATCTATTTGGTATTTTATCACTGGCGTCCAGTTCTAAATAATAATAAATTTCTGAGTCTCGATACGGGGGAATCGTTCCAGAACCACCAGAAGAATAAGATCCACCATTCATACTATATGGTGTTTGTCTCCCTTTACGAGTATCACCTTTTTGTCTAAATGACCAATACACTGCACTAAAAGTATGAAAGGTGTCACCTGTGGGTAAACCCGTTGTTTCAATTTGAGATGAACCGTCTATGTAACTCCATTGTACTGAATGGTTGTCTTTGTATGTTGTGCTAAAATTTGTAGAGTCAATTCTAGTCTGAGGACTACTTAAAGTACTTGCAGAAGGTGCAGTACCTTGGTTATCAGTTGCTTGTCGTGTGTAACCAGGTATAACTTGTAAAGTACTAGCTTGATACACATCAACTCGAAGATTTATATTGCTTGATCTAACGTTTCGTAAGTAACCATCTTTAAAATAAAATGAAAAATAATTTGTGTCAGTGGTACCTGTAGGAACATCCGTGTTTGGAATTATCTTTAATTTACCGTCATCATAAGCTCTTACAAAAGAATTGAATGTTCCACTTACTTTAATGTTATATACTTGGTATCTAGATGTTCCAGCAGTTGATACACCAGTGAGTGGAACAATGTCAAACAAAGCTTGAGAAGATCCTGAAGGTGGTACACTGTGACCTATAACTATATAATCAGTAGTTTTAGATTTGATTAAATGTATAGTATTTGAAGGTGTTGCACCTGTACTTCTACGTCTTACAACACGGAACATAAGACCGGTAGTAGTTGGAATAACTCCATTAGTTATCGGTTCTAATGAAGCACCGCTACCTCCTCCAGTATTCAGACTCGTATCGTCTGTATTTCCTCCGCCTCCGCCTCCACCTACAACCGGACTCGGGCTCGCTCTCGGAGCAGGTGGTCGTGAACTAGCAGGTGTACCTGGACTGGTACCTGCACCTGGACTGGTACCTGCACCTGGGCTTGGACTTTCCTTCTTTCTGAAATAAAAGTACCATACAAGACCACCCACCACCGCCAAAATCAAAATAAGAAAAGACCCTAACCCTCCTATCAACAATAATTGGGTATTAGCCATTTATTATGTTTAAATATAATAATATATGGCTAATGAGCTGTTAGCAAACATAGTGAACATAATTCACAAGATTGTCGTCATGATAGTCGTCGGTACGCCCTTCGTTGGAGGAATTCCGATGTTACTCATAAACCTGGTTTTCATGTTTGGGATAATGTTTCACTGGGCTATGAACAGTAATATATGTGTACTAACAGTATTGGAGAAATCTCTCAGAGGAATTCCTTACGATGGTGAGACATTCTTTGGTCAACTGTTCGGAAAGATTTACTACATATCAAACGACTCGTATCTTTACTGGTTAGGCATTACATTCCTGGTGGGGGTTACATTTTTCAGACTTCTATCCAGTCTGCTTGACAAGAAGCAGTCGCATTCACATTAAAACTACTCAAAGCAATTGTGAGAATATCACTTGCAGTGTCAGTTCTTCCGAGTGTAAAGTCAATAACGTCAGTTGGAATTGAAACTGTCAGACCCTTTGTTACGTACCCAGACATGATAATGTTACCTCCACTCATTTCTGTTGAAGAAATGTCATACTGTACGATCGTACTTCTCTGGTGATCAGTCCACACATTACCTGTAAGAACTGGATTTTGTACAATATACCATATAAGATCGTCTGATGATGTCGAAAGAATCGAAACACCCTTTATAGTAACGAGTGAATCAAAGTATCCAGATTTGAGACGTATGCTTACAGTGGGATATAGAGTACCTGCAAGTGCAAGCGTAATTTTAGTTGCATTTGTAGTTCCTCTAATCTGTGAAAACATTGGAAGTTTTGGATCATAACCACCCTCCGATATGACTGTCGAGCAAATCTGTTTCATGGTTCCGGTCCCGGAAATTTCATATCGAACAGGAAGAATGGCAGTTGTCATGTACACCGAAGTAAACTTGTTCGCGTGATGAAATGCATGTGCGGTAAGAATAACACCGTCTATTATAAATCCAGCTCTCACGGTACCAACACCTAGCCACTCTATGTCGACCCAAAAAATCTGAGCCTTGGTGAGATCGAGCCCTGGAAGCTTATTCGTATTCCACTGAGTCTGAGAAACTTTGGTGTCAGTCCCGTTGTATCTGATGACTATGTACTTGTGAGTTCCGTCGTACTCAAGAAATACACCATTCAAGTTGTTAAAGTATCCAACCCGTTGCAAAGCAGTAGAAGACATGACAAATGTGTTCAGAACAAGCAACGACTTTCCAGGCTGATAAGCAAAAACATTTTTCGTCTCTCGTATGACTTTGCCGTTTGTCACAGTTATTTGAACCGTACTCTCAGTAGACAGATAACTCACAACACCGTTTGAAACTATGTTGCTGTAAAATTTGTTATTTATACTGTATCTGTTCTGAGAATCAAAAAGAGTTACAGGCTGACTCACCCTGAAACGACCAAATGCATCGAGGTATCCTACAGGAGGTTTTTGCAAGAGTCTGTCAAATGTGTTAGAAATACTCTCCATTATTATGATCCGTATATTAAGAAATGGATGCAATTCGTGAAATCTTGCTCAGAAACAACATGCCTCATGTCGTGTACATAAAGAACCGCCACGGAGACCTAGAGGATCTCGTAGAAGGACCCGTAAACTTTATTGACGTGCTTAAAGGAGTTGCAGAACTGAACAAAAAGGGTCTGACTATCCTTGACATACAAGTTGGAAACAGTGCAGAGGGTGTTACAAAAATAAAAAGCATCGAATCGATGGGTCTTTTTAAAAATGATCAATGGATCAAAGAGCCTTTCATGAACGACGATCTGTATCTACCTGAAGACGATGTCATTCCTTTCAAGAGCGACTCTTGGGCTCTCGGTGAATTTATAGTAAAGACAAACACGGGAAAAGGTATTCCAAAGCGATTTTTGAAATCTCAGAAACTTCTGGATACATTCGTAGGACAAGACGAAATACTCAACAAGTTACTCGTGTTAGACCCCGTGAATCGTTCGTACACATGGGACATCGTGAAGAGTGAGAACAACGACGGGTGTGTAATTCAGTGACCGCGATACATGTTCAGAACCTCCTGAACAACAGGGCTCCGTTTCACATCCTTGAGTCGAGTGTGTGCAATCTGATCGCTTGCGACAAGCCGATTCAGAAGATCATCCAGACCAGTCATACCCTTGTTTCCGAAATCAGATTGTTCGAGATCTCCTATCACGACGAGTTTCGTTCCGAACCCGATTCGGGTGAGGAGCATGAGCATCTGCTCCTGCGTCGAGTTTTGCATCTCGTCTGCGATGATCCACGAGTTTTCGAAAGTTCGTCCTCTCATGTACGCCAGGGGGCACACCTCGAACTTCTTAGTATCGAGGTAATCGAGAGCCGGACGAATCCAAGGCTTCATCTTCTTGTCAATGTCGCCAGGGAGAAATCCATGAGACTCGTTTCCCGTCGTTACAGCTGGTCTAGTCAGAACGAGCTTCTGATACCTTCCTTCAGACACGAGTCGCTGTCCAACTTTACACGCTTGATACGTCTTACCAGTTCCAGAAGGACCGGTCACGATCAGAATGCTCGGCTTGACATTCTCCAAGAGATGTGTGTAGTTATTCATAGTTCTTTCTTTACTAAAAAACCTATTCTCTAAATAAGATGAATGATGTGATTGTGATACTCGCACTTCTGTTCATATACTTTTTACTAAAATTCAGAACAGTGTCCAAATTTGAATCAGAAGAAACAATTCCTCGAAAGATATGGACGTTCTGGGACGCTGAACCGGTCCCGGAATTCATACAGAAATGTATAGACACGTGGAAGAATGAAAATCCGGACATACCTGTGACTGTACTCTCAAAGACGAATTTGGGTGAGTACGTAGGAGAGGAAGAAGCGAACGCAATATTGAACTGGAAATACAACAATCAGGCTCAGAAACTCTCGGATCTCGTGAGACTCTCAGTTCTATCAAAGCACGGAGGAATATGGCTCGACGCCTCGATAGTGTGTTACAGCCCCTTCGAATGGGTCTTTAAGGAAGATTCAAAATGCATAGTATTCTCCATACCAGAGATTTCAAAAGAGCCTATTCTAGAGAGTTGGTTCATAGCTTGCACTCCAAACAATAAGTTTGTCACTCGTTGGAACGACGAGTTCAGAAAGGCTGATCAGTTTGATTCGCTACAAGACTATATAAATTACCTGAATGTGAGTGACGACGGACTCAATCAAAACATCGACTACTTGCTCGTGTACTACACGGCGAGAAAGATTTACAACGAGATTCCTGAAGAGATTAAGGTCATGAACGCTTCAGAGGGACCGTACGTGTATCACGTCAACGGAGGAGTCACGACACTGTGTGCAAAAAAGCCACAGAATTTCATAAAGATGCGCAAAGAGGACAGAGCCGCGGTTAAAGAGGCTGGTGAGGAAGTCGAGAAGTGCGTCTTTGATAAAACAATAGGTGAAGTTCAATAGTAAGGAATGAAAAAGAAAATTCCAAAAGCTTTAAGGGAACAAGTATGGCTCAAGATATGCGGAAAGAAGTTCGAGCACAAGTGCACTGTGTCGTGGTGTCAGAACGTGATGACGCCGTTTACGTTCGAGGCGGGACATGTAATTCCTGAGAGTCGAGGTGGCTCTACGAACCTCAGCAATCTCCTTCCCCTGTGTTCTTCGTGTAACAAGAGCATGGGAAACACGTACACAATTCACGAGTTTAGTAAAAACTTTGCACCAAAAGATGTCTTCGAGTGCTTTCGTTTCTTCAAACCAAAAGCTTCAGAACATCAAAAACCTTCTGAAAATGATTTGTAATCTTTTTTTCATCCAGGAGAGAGTACGGCTCTATTATCTCGAGCTCGACTCTATAAACTAGCTTGTCCTCTGATTCCTTGTCTTCGTTCTCCACGATTGACATATCAATGGAAAGACCCTTTCGTATGAAGGAAGTCCGCTCTCTTTTCACCTCCAATATAAATTGATCCTTCTCGGGGTCGTATGTCGCTGGATTCTCGATAGACACCGCGATTCGAACGTCAAAAGGTTCTTTGAGAATCACATCCTTGTTTGTGACGTTGTACTTTGATATACACTTCTGTTCCTCCGTATCTTCGTCGTACACAACCCTCAATCCTTTCCTCCTCCCGTGGAACACACACGCCTTCTGCTTTTTTATGGCATCCCAGTGCGGATACTTGGAAAGCCTTCTGTAGAGTTTTTCAAAGTTATCCTTTTGTATGTTCGTATCAAAGTACGAACCGTTCTTCTTACCGAGACGAAACTCAATCTCCAAGTTGTTCTTCTCCAGATGAGGTAACACAAACTTGTAGACGTCGTCACCGTTCATTTAAAAATAGAAACTCACTTCTACTTTAAATGAAAGGATTACCTAATCTCGGAGCTACTTGTTGGTTGAACGCACTGATTCAGTGTCTTCGAGTGACCCGAGAGTGGAACGAGAACGCGGAAGACGAGTTTACTGTTGAGCTTCTGAAGCTCCTTCGCTGTGAGACTGACGACACAACGAATTTTTTGAGACAGCTTCCCATGAACCCTTTCGGAAACGGTCCCAACGACTCACAAGAGGCTCTCCTTTACATCCTAGACCGACTCGAGAGAACAGTTCATCTGAAAGATTTCACTGGAGAGCTCAACCAGACTGTGATATACCCTGGAGGAAGGTCCGTCATTCGAGGCGTCCCGTTCACAGTGTGGTTTCAGAGCAACGAGAAGGAGGACGTTATCGAAGGATACGCAGATTCTTCTGGTGAAACCCATCGAGTGTCTGTCGTTCGGAGAGAGCTCACGAAGGTTCCTGATATTCTCGTGAGCGACAAGATCTCCGAGGAACTCTTCGGAAAGAAACTCGTAGGAATAGTCCACTGGGGGTTCGGTCACTACGTCGCGTTCGTGAAAGAGGGAGACGACTGGTGGTCTGCAAACGACAGTCTTGTTACCAAGGCTTCACCAATATTTAAGGGTTACATAGGGTTTTATAAATAAATGCAGTACGAAAAAGTAACACACAGGGAACACATTCTCAAGAGACCTGATACGTACGTAGGATCTCTTGAGAGAGATGATTCGATCGGTATGTCTCCGGCAATGTACAAGATTGTCGACGAAATACTTGTGAATGCATTTGACGAGTTCATCAGAGATTCTAAGATGAATGAAATTCGAATGAAGGTTGACAAGAACATCGTACACATATCAAACAATAAATGCGTCCCGGTAGTCATGCACCCCAAAGAGAACGTGTGGGTCCCGGAGCTCATATTTGGTCACCTACTAACATCGTCAAACTATGACGACTCTAAAGAGAGGTTCACCGGTGGACGAAACGGGTACGGTGCAAAGTTGACAAATATCTTTTCAAAGAGATTCACAGTCGTGTCGTGTGATCCCGAGAACCACGTCGAATACACACAGACGTGGAGAAACAACATGTCTGTGTGTGAACCCCCGAAGATGAAAAAGTACTCCAAAAAAACTGGATGGTTGACGATAGAGTTTGAACCTGACACGACTTTGCTCGGGTCATTCAACGAAGAAATTCTGAGGAGACGAATCGTAGAAATAGGTCTATGGGGACCGAAGGTTTCTTTCAACGACGAACCCATGAACAAGACGTTCGAGGAGTTTGCATCCGTGTCTGACGGAGAGTATGCGCATCACAAGGGTGGAAATTGGGAGGTTATCGTAGCGCGTTCGCACGAAGGGTTCCAACAACGTTCGTTTGTGAATGGTGTCTCGACGAGCGTTGGAGGAACTCACGTCGATCACGTTGTGAATTCTCTGTGCAAGCTCGTGAAGGAGGCGAAGCCCTACCAACTGAAACAACACATGTCTGTTTTTGTGAAGGTTCTCATGGACAAGCCGACATTCTCTTCGCAGACAAAGACGGAGTGCACGAGCAAAATTGTAAACCCTGTCGAGTTCAAACCGAAATTTATAAAAGATTTTTTGGCTCTCGGCTTTGAATCTTTGCTAGCGTCTTCGCGCCTAAAAAAGTCTGACGGCACGAAGAAGACGAAACTCGTCGGCATTCCTAAGCTAGACGATGCAAACTGGGCGGGAACTTCAAAGTCTGATCAGTGTGCGCTCATATTGACAGAGGGTGACTCTGCAAAGGCGCTCGCCATATCCGGACTTTCGGTTGTTGGGAGAGACAAGTACGGCGTGTTTCCGCTCAAGGGAAAGCCCAAGAACGTGAGAGACTCTTCTGTGAAACAGCTCGAATCGAACAAGGAGTTT
>JACCDX010189199.1_pt1 | contig 11072 bp, 3 predicted proteins | sample 7449681 | NCBI WGS metagenome assembly JACCDX01 (sample SAMN15323450, study PRJNA562643) | freshwater metagenome | isolation source: river surface water | place: USA:Blue River Watershed | collected 2017-08-18 | reverse complement strand
TAACTGGTCCGGCACCAGTCATACAGTGAGTGTCACTTGCACCAATTTTGTGGGCAGGATCTATCTGGAGGCCAGTCTGGCCACTGATCCTGCGGAAACAGATTGGTTCGGTATTCCTTTCAATGGCACACTCACATATGTGCAATATCCCCTAAACCCTTTCAGACCCACTGGCACCATCCAAGGTGACACAGGCAGCAGTTCCTTTGAGTTTGTGGGAAACTATGTGTGGGTGAGAGCCAGATTGGACCGCACCTATCTGAATCCACAACCCATTGACACATCCACTGTGGGCAGTGTGGACGAAATCCTCATGAACTTTGGTGCCCTGAGTGGTATTGCGTCAGGTGGTGGCACACTGGGCATCCAGGGTCCCACAGGTCCCAGAGGACCCATGGGGTTGCAAGGTGAACCTGGCATACCAGGCACTGCCACCCACACAGGTGCAACTGGTGCCACAGGTGTGCAAGGTGCCCCCGGCCCCACAGGCATTCAGGGGGTACCTGGCATTCAGGGACCCACAGGAGCAACAGGTGTCACAGGGGCCACAGGATTGTTGGGTCCCACAGGACCCAGTGGAGGTCCAATTGGACCCACTGGTCCCACAGGACCATTGGGTGGTCCCTCAGGGCCCACAGGATCACAGGGTGAAACAGGTGCCACAGGTGCGACTGGGGATCCAGGAGCTACAGGTGCCACAGGTGCCACTGGCATCCAAGGAGTGACTGGCCCGCAAGGTGCCACAGGTGAGATGGGTGCCACAGGTGCCACAGGTGTGCAAGGACCCACAGGTGTGCAAGGCATACCTGGCACAGCCACCAACACAGGAGCCACCGGACCCACTGGTGTAAATGGTGCACAGGGTGAACCTGGTATTCAGGGTCCCACAGGCCCTGCAGGCATTACAGGAGCCACAGGCCCTGCTGGTGTGACTGGGGCCACAGGCACAACTGGTCCCAGTGGCATGGGCCTCATGTTTGAGTTCATGATCATGTATAATGGACTCAGTCAAATCGACTCTGTAACCAACCTGCCCCTGGGATGGTCAGCCACCTTCACTGCCAACAGTGTGACCGTAACTCACACAGTGGGCCATGTGCCCAGTGGTTACTTTGTGTGGGGACAGACCACATCACCAGGAACCACCTACAGCGTGAGAGGTCCCAATGCCGTCATGAACATGACCTACAACACCAGTGTGTCCAATCAATTTGTCCTCAACAATATCACACCCACGAATGTGGGCACAGTGGCCAATGGCAGTGCTAAAGCAGTGGTATTCTTTGTATGATCCTGAGGAGTTACATCTGATATGCCTTTGAATTCCGTAGTCACAATCACTCTGATCTCTAGTGTGACTAACATCATACCCAGCAGTCTGATCACACCCAGCATGAGCACCACCTGGGCAGGCTATCCATATGAATGGATGGTGAGCATGAAGGTGAAAGTTCAGAATCACAGTGATCCCAATACTGCCACTCCATTTGCATACACTGGCCTGGATATTCAAGCAGGCGACTGGCTGGTGTTCAACAACTACAGCATTGCAGTGGAAATCCAATCTGTAAACATAGCCACAGAAACCACTGTGACAGCATTGGTGCAGGACAAAGAGCTGTGGAACCTGTTGAACGATCCCACACAGAGTGCTCAAAATATTGGTCCTGTTAGTGAACCAGGTGTGTATGACTGTCTGCTGGTGCGCCCCAATGCGCAAGGCATACCCATCTTCAACAACCAGCCTGAATTCAACCTACCACAAGACTTAATAAATGACATTCAGCAGAGATTTCTGGCTGAGGGTGTGTCACCACTGCCTGCAGGTCCCACAGGTGCAGTGCAATTTAATGCAGGCAACAACACAGTGGGCGGAAGTGCCAACCTGGTCTGGGATGGAGTCACCCTAAACAGCACAGCATTGCGTGGCCAGAACATTGTGATTGCCAATGACATGATTCGCAATGCAGTGGCCAACATGGATCTCACACTCAGAGGGGGTGATGGCACAGGCAAAGTGGTTGTGCAAGGAGATCTTGTAGTACAAGGCAAGCCATCAGGCACAGCACCATACGTGACAGGAGTCATGTATGTGACTCTGGATGGTAACGATCTGAATGATGGATTGACTGAAGACAGGGCCAAAAGAACTATTGCTGCTGCGGCAGCCACAGCAGCCAATCAGATCAGGTTCAGAGGCTGGACATATGCCACCATCTATGTGAGAGCAGGTGAATACAGAGAACCCAACCCCATCATAATTAATAGTGGTATCACCATCATGGGTGACAATCTGAGATCAGTCACTGTGATACCTGAGAATCCCTATCAGGACATCTTGTGGTTGAATCCCAAAACATATGTGACGGGCATCACATTTAGAGGACACAGACATCCAGCTGCTGTGATAGCATTCCCAGCTGATGGTGTGAGTGTGATTAATGATGTGCATGAATGGACCAGTCCATATGTGCAAAACTGCTCCAGCATCACCATTGGTGAATATGATGATGAGGGCAACATCATCGCAGAAGCTGGCACAGGCATGGTGGTGGATGGTGACAGAGGCAGAAAGTTAAGCGACAACACAGAATTCAACGTGAGTGTGTTTAGACCAGATGACGTGGTGGGTCCCAACACATTTGTGGTGTATAAGGATATTGCACCCAACCTGGGCAGCCAACTGTTTGGTCCCACAGGAGGTGCACCAGGTTGGCAGGTGCAGAGTGGCACACTGGATGCTCCTGTGCAAGTGTTAAGTGTGGGCGAAACCATTCAGGGTCCAGGTGTTACACCCAATGCCTGGACTGTGACTGTGGATTCCAACAATTTGGCCACTCTCAGTGTGCCCAAGTGGGATGCAGTGCAAACAGACACCCAAGTGGTTGTGCTGGATAGCACCTTCCCCAATCTGGGCAACCAGTTGGAAACCAATTGGACACTAACAGAACAGGCACTCACTCATGCACAAACATTACTGAATGCCAACAGAGGTTTCTTCCAAGCTGAAATCACAGCATATGTGACCACCAACTTCCCAGGTCTGCTCAATCCCACACAACTGGCATTGTGCACAAGAGATGTGGGTCTCATATTAAATGCATTCATCAAGGACATACTAAGTGGCAACAGAGATGCTTGTTTGGCAGCTGGTAAAGCATACTGGGTGGGCAACACCAGCCTGATACCTGGGCAGTTTAATGAAACCACTACTGCCATTGACTATCTGAAGCAGCTTTGCATAAATGTGCTCAACAATGAAACAATCACTTCCACCTATCAAAATTTAGTTGCTCAGATCACATACCCTTGGTTAACAGGAGCCGCACTGGCTGCACCAGTAGTCATCAATGGAGCATCTTTGATCAGCAACACTATTCTGCATGGTGCACAGGTGGACTTTTATCAGAATGCTGCTGACCTGTTGGTGAGCAACAGAGCCTTCATTCAGCAGGAAATAATGGGGTATGTGACTGAGAACTGGCCACAAATTGCATTTGATTCAGATAAGTTTGGTGAAGACTTGTTGAATCTGCTGGATGCCATTCAGAGTGACATGCTGAATGGCAAGCATGTGGGCAGCGTGGCCTTTGCACTCACCTACTTTGATGGCGATGCCAGTTTGATAAGTGGTGATGCAGAACATTTGGTGAGTGCATTCAATTGGGGCAGATTCTTGACTGTGTGTGTGATCAACAACATCCAGGTGACCACCACTTATCAAACTCTAGTACCACAACATGTGGATGTCACAAAGGTGGGTGGTGACACCTGCAACCAGATTGTGATTGATGCCTTTGACATCATCACCAGCATCATACTGGAAGGTCCCAGTGTGAGACCTGCTAGAGAAAGCATACAGACTGGCATGGAAGATGCCTTCACACTCATGCTGCTGAACAGAGCATTCATGCAGGCAGAAGTGGTGGCATATGTGAATGCCACTTATCCTGACTTTGTGTATGATCAGGTCAAGTGTGGCAGAGATGTGGGGCTGTTGGTGGATGCAGTCAGTTGGGACATATATTGGGGTGGTTTGGAGAGAGCCACACAGGCAGGAAAAGCATATTGGGATGGCAGCTATCTGGCAGTGAGAGGTGAAGTCACACAAACTGTGGCAGCCATCACATATCTCAAACAGTTGGCCACCAACATTATTACTAAAACTGTGGTGAGTTCACCTTATCAGAATGTGGTCAGTCAGGTCATACCAGGAGGTTTGAGTGGAGGCGCCATAGCCACCACCAGAAGCTCCACAGCCTTTGATCTCATACAGGATCTGATTGAATATGGTCCTCAAGCCAGTGCTCCTGTGCCAGGTCTGGGTAATGCTGCACAATTGTTGCAATTGAACAAGGTGTATCTGGCCAAGAAGGTGCAACAGTTTATAGCAGTCACTTATCCTGCATTTGTGTATGATGTGGCCAAATGTGAACGTGATGTGGGATACATTGTGGATTGCATGTGTGCAGACATTGTGAGTGGCAGAGACAGTGAAAGCAGAGCTGCTGGATTGGCATACTGGAATGGAGCCACCAGCTTGATTCCTGGTGAACAAACACAAACTGTGGCTGCAATTGCATATTTAAAATCCCTGAGTGTGTTGGTGGTGCAGAACATCACCATCTCAGATGCATATGTGGTGCCTGAAACTCAAACCATTCAGCCACAACTGTCAGGTGGTGTGATGGCTGTGGCCACCATGAGTGCAAATTACGATCTCATAGGCAGCATCATCACATCAGGTGTGGGTGCTGGTGCAATCACTGTTAGTGCTCAAGATGCTGCTGCACTGCTCACTTTGAACAGAAACTTTGTGCAAGCAGAAGTGATTGCATATGTGAACATCACATACCCCACTCTGTTGTATGATGCTGCTCTGTGCTCCAGAGATGTGGGCTTGATCCTGGATGGATTGTGTAATGACTTGTTGGTGGGTGGACATAGCAGCTGCCTCACATCAGGCAGATATTACTGGAAAGGCACTCAGAGTTTGGTGCAAGGACAGCAAACAGAAACTGTGGCTGCGCTCAACTTTGCTAAAACATTGTTCTTGGACATCATCTCCAACACGCCCACTACACCACTTCAACCAGGAGTCAGTCAACAATTTGATTTGCTACTGGATGGTGCAGCAGCCAGCACACAAGTCACCAACTGTGTGGATCTGATCACAAGTGTGATCACCAATGGTGCCAACACAGGCACACTGCTCAGCAAGGGATTCATAGATGCGCACACATTGTTAACACAAAACAGGTCCTTCCTGGCTGCACAGACTGTGTCATATGTGAACTACACTTACCCCAGCTTGACTTATAGTGAAGTGAAATGTGAGCGAGATGCTGGTCTAATTGTGGATGCCATTTGTGCTGACTTGTTGAGCGGCACAGACACACAAAGTGTGGAAGCAGGCAGTGCTTATTGGACTGGTGTGAACAACGTGCTGCCTGTGAATGAGAGACTGCCCACCATAGCCGCCATCACATATCTCAAGCAGATCAGTTTGCAAGTGATCACAAACACACCTGTGGACATATCCACATTTGCTCCTGCTGGTGCACAGACACAATACACCAATATTGCATATGATGGCACCATAGCGTCCGACAGCATAACTGACAACTTTGACATCATTATTGACTTGATTACCAATGGCCCCACCCAAGTGCCCATATACATCACAGGCAGCAGCACCGTCACCAGCGTGCGCAGCATGATGTGGAATGGTGCACCAGCCTGGGAAATCAACTTTGCAGAGCCCTTGGGTGGATTTTACTTTGGCGCATTTGAGTTCTACAGTTGGAATGGTCCTGTTGTCATGGTGCCTCCCAGCACTTTGAGACCCTATCAGGGCACTGGCCTAAACAGCATGGTGATGGATGCCTTCACTCAATACAACCAGATCAGCATACCAGGACGTTCAGGTGGCGGTCACGGTATTGTGATCCGTAATGGTGGTTATGCTCAGCTGGTGAGTGTGTTCACCATCTGCTGTAATATTGCTGTATTGGTGGAGAGTGGAGGCACATGTTCCATCACCAACAGCAACACAGACTTTGGACATTATGGCTTGTGGGCTCACAGCATGAGTGATCTGCAATACACAGCCACCATGGAGAGTGTGATTGGAGCAGGCACCAGCAACATACAATATCTGATATCCGGACTACCTGAGTATGATAATGGCTCTAACACATACAAGAGACCTTATGTGGGCCAAGTGATCTCAGTGAGCAAGTATTTGAGCGATCTGGGTTACACAGCAGATCTGTTCTATTATATAGAAACCATAAATGTCACAAACCCTGGATCAGGATATGATCCCCTTATGCCTCCCAATGTGACAATTGAATCACCCAGCCAATTCTCAGGTGGATTTGTGGCACAGGCAGCAGCCAATGTGATTGAAGATCCTGAGAATCCTGGTGACTATATTGTGGGTAGCATCACATTGTTGGTGACAGGCAACATGTTCACAGCACAACAGCTGGCAAGCCCCACATTCATCACTATTGATCCTCCAGTGTTAGGCACACAAGCCACTGCAACTGCTACAGGTTATCCCAACTACTACATTATTTTGGAATCTAGTGAGCCAGTGAATGGCAGTTGCGCCATCATCCTGGATGATGTGCTGCCCTTTGAACCTGACACCCCCAGCTCACCCAACGGTGCCAGTCAGATAAAGTTCTTTCAAGTGAGCAGAATCATAGCCAGCAGCCATTGTTTTGAGTATGTGGGCACTGGATCAGATATTGCCACCGCAATTCCTGCCAGAGGTGGTGTACCCAAACAAAATCAGGAGATTGTGATGACCATGGGTGGCAAAGTGGCATTCACCAGCACAGACCACTTGGGCAACTTCCGAATTGGTCAAGAGCTGCTGCTAAACCAAAACACAAACTTGTTGAGTGGCAGATCATTCCAAAAGAGTTTGTATGCCATCATGACACCCTACATATTAGCAATTGAAGGAATATAAACATGGCTGGCGGATTACCATTAACCACATTTAGAAGTGTGCCTTACGAAGTGACCAACACTCTGGATACAGTTTATACAGCACCCCTGGGTATCACCAGTATTGTGCTCATGGCACAGGTGAGCAATGTGGATGTGGCAGATGCTGTGGTAACCTTTGTGCATGTGCAACACAAATCACCCGGATTAACAACCAGAATAGTCAAAGAGATGGTGGTGCCCACAAATGATAGCAGGATCTTGTTGGGTGGAAAACTGGTGCTGGAAAGCTTGGACCGCATACAAGTGCAGGCAGACCGTGTGGGAGCCTTGGAGTTTATAGCAAGCATATTGGAATCTGCTAACCAGTAACGCCATAAATATAGCCAGTACCTAGTGGTTGGCAAATAAAAACGCATGAGTAAACTCCTTAGTGGTAGGGTTGTCCGCAAACCTAATGACAAAGTACTTGAGAGCAGATACAAATATCTGGATCTTGCGTCTGCTGAGCCAAACCTAGGTAATCCCACAGGCAGTGCTATCACAGGTCCACAAGGCCCCAATGATGGCATTTTAGCCAGCACTCCCTCTGGTGCCCGTTACTGGACCACCATGCCCACAGGTCCCACTGGTCCATTAGGTCTAAGTGGGTTCAGCGGGTTTTCTGGTGTTAGCGGTTTTTCTGGTGTAAGTGGATTCTCAGGAGTAAGTGGATTCTCTGGATTCTCGGGCACCAGCGGTGAGTCAGGAACATCTGGTATAAGTGGAGACTCAGGAACATCTGGTACAAGTGGTGGCAGTGGCTTTTCAGGAGTTAGTGGCTTTAGCGGTGTCTCAGGAACATCTGGAGTTAGTGGTATAAGCGGAGTTTCCGGCACTAGTGGAGAAAGCGGTGCGTCAGGTCTCTCAGGTACATCAGGCATCAGCGGATTCAGTGGTGAAAGCGGTATCAGCGGCTTTGGCGGTACATCAGGCATAAGCGGATTCAGTGGTGCGAGTGGTGCATCAGGAATCAGCGGGTTCAGTGGTGCGAGTGGTGCATCAGGAATCAGCGGGTTCAGTGGTGCGAGTGGTGCATCAGGTGAAAGTGGATTAAGTGGTGCAAGTGGTGCATCAGGTGAAAGTGGATTAAGTGGTCTTAGCGGCGCAATAGGTATTAGTGGCTTCAGCGGTACGAGTGGCACAAGCGGCGCTAGCGGGTTCTCAGGCATAAGCGGCGAAAGCGGTACTAGTGGTTCAAGCGGTGAAAGCGGTACTAGTGGTTCAAGCGGCGAAAGCGGTACGAGCGGCACAAGCGGATTTTCTGGTCTAATCGGAACAAGTGGCCTCTCAGGCACATCTGGGATTAGCGGATTCAGCGGATCATCAGGTATTAGTGGATTCTCAGGCGCTTCGGGTATATCTGGAACAAGTGGTATAAGTGGATTCTCAGGTATATCTGGCATAAGTGGCACATCTGGTATAAGTGGCACATCTGGTATAAGTGGCTCCAGCGGCATTAGTGGATTCTCAGGTACAAGCGGTATAAGTGGCACAAGTGGGATAAGTGGTGATAGTGGCATTAGTGGATTCTCAGGTACATCTGGTATAAGTGGCACCAGTGGTATCAGTGGATTCTCAGGTACAAGTGGTATAAGTGGTACATCAGGTTTTAGCGGCGTTAGCGGAATATCTGGAACAAGCGGGGAGCCAGGTCTAAGTGGATTCTCAGGCACTTCAGGTGTTAGTGGTGTAAGCGGATTTAGTGGCACATCAGGTATTAGCGGCACTTCAGGCACATCTGGAACATCAGGTATTAGCGGCACTTCTGGTGTTAGTGGAACATCAGGTACAAGTGGCGCAATAGGTATTAGTGGATTCTCGGGCGCTTCAGGTACAAGCGGGATCAGTGGATTCAGTGGCGCAAGCGGGATATCTGGTACATCAGGTATTAGCGGTACATCAGGTGTAAGTGGTGTAAGTGGAACTAGTGGTCAATCTGGCACAAGTGGTATATCTGGGACATCTGGGACATCTGGATTTTCAGGATGGAGTGGATTAAGTGGTGCAGGTGGTACAGGTGGCAGTAGCGGCGCATCAGGCTCTTCTGGTATCTCAGGATTTAGTGGTTTTAGTGGCCAAGCAGGTGCTGGGGGAGGTTCAGGAATAAGCGGATTCTCAGGCACCAGCGGTGTCTCAGGATTTAGTGGAGTCAGTGGCGTCTCTGGTACAAGTGGATTAAGCGGAACTAGTGGAGTATCTGGAACAAGTGGTATAAGCGGATTCTCAGGCACATCAGGTATTAGTGGATTCTCAGGCGCATCAGGTATAAGCGGTACGTCAGGTATTAGTGGATTCAGTGGTATTAGTGGCACTTCAGGTACAAGTGGCATAAGCGGTACTAGCGGATTAAGCGGAACAAGTGGTATCTCAGGCACATCGGGAATTAGCGGTAATAGCGGGCACAGTGGGGCCAGTGGTATATCTGGTACGTCAGGGATCAGCGGAACAAGTGGTATCTCAGGTACATCAGGAGTTAGTGGATTCTCAGGTACATCGGGTATAAGTGGCGCAAGTGGAACAAGTGGAACATCTGGTATTAGCGGCACCAGTGGTATCAGCGGATTCTCAGGGACAAGTGGTATAAGTGGTACATCAGGTATTAGTGGATTCTCAGGAGTTAGCGGCACACCTGGAACAAGTGGCATCAGTGGATTCAGCGGAACAAGTGGTATCTCAGGTACACCAGGAGTTAGCGGACTTTCAGGTGCAAGTGGTACATCTGGCACAAGCGGTATAAGTGGATTCTCCGGAATATCTGGAACAAGCGGCGTCAGTGGATTCTCAGGTACAAGTGGTATTTCTGGCACAAGCGGTATAAGTGGTATTAGTGGTACAAGCGGTATCTCAGGTACATCAGGTATAAGCGGATTCTCAGGTACAAGTGGTACATCTGGCACAAGCGGTATTAGTGGACTCTCAGGAACATCTGGTATAAGCGGCACAAGTGGTCGAAGTGGTATTAGTGGATTCAGCGGAACAAGTGGTATCTCAGGTACATCAGGTGTCAGCGGATTCTCAGGTACTGGCGGTATAAGTGGTATTAGTGGATTCAGCGGAACAAGCGGTATCTCAGGTACATCAGGTATCAGTGGATTCTCAGGTACAAGTGGTACATCTGGCACAAGCGGTATAAGTGGTATTAGTGGGTTTAGTGGTACAAGCGGTATAAGTGGCACTTCAGGTATAAGCGGATTCAGCGGAACTAGTGGTATCAGTGGCACATCAGGTATCAGTGGGTTCTCAGGAACATCTGGTATATCAGGAACCAGTGGAATAAGTGGTTTCTCAGGTACAGGTGGTATATCTGGCACAAGTGGTATTAGTGGTGCAAGTGGCTTCTCAGGTGTGTCAGGAACTAGTGGTATCAGTGGTACAAGTGGGCTGAGCGGCAGAAGCGGATTCAGCGGCACAAGTGGGTTTTCAGGGACCAGTGGATTCAGTGGTGCCAGCGGACTAAGTGGATTCTCAGGAGAAAGTGGTCTATCAGGTCGTAGTGGCACCAGCGGCACAAGCGGCTTGAGTGGATTTAGTGGTTCAGGTGGCACATCAGGCGTATCTGGCATAAGCGGACTGAGCGGAACAAGTGGTTTCAGCGGATTCTCAGGTATTAGCGGATTCTTAGGTACAAGTGGTATATCTGGCACAAGCGGTTTCAGCGGAACAAGTGGCTTATCAGGAACATCTGGTATAAGTGGGTTTAGCGGAACTAGTGGAATCTCCGGAACAAGCGGCATCAGTGGATTCAGCGGCCTCTCTGGTATTAGTGGAACAAGTGGTTTAAGCGGATCTCTTGGTATATCTGGAGCATCAGGTGGCAGTGGGTTCTCAGGCACATCTGGTATATCAGGTATAAGTGGATTCTCAGGCACATCTGGTATATCAGGTATAAGTGGATTCTCAGGTACTGGTGGTACAAGTGGCATATCTGGAACAAGCGGTATAAGTGGATTCTCAGGTACAAGCGGTATCAGTGGCACAAGCGGTATAAGTGGATTCTCAGGTACAAGTGGTATATCTGGCACATCAGGTATAAGTGGATTCTCAGGTACAAGTGGTATATCTGGCAC
>JACCDX011068519.1_pt1 | contig 11074 bp, 8 predicted proteins | sample 7449681 | NCBI WGS metagenome assembly JACCDX01 (sample SAMN15323450, study PRJNA562643) | freshwater metagenome | isolation source: river surface water | place: USA:Blue River Watershed | collected 2017-08-18 | reverse complement strand
TCTCACCCCATAATCTGCCCGGCTTTTTCCTTTTCTCAGCCAATGGTTATCTAGGCGTTATAAATCCACGCTTATGCAAATGGTTCGCCTGTTGCTTGGCATGAGCGGTTAGGGCAGACTTTCGCCACCAAAAGCGCCTTCGGGGTTGGTCGACTCTCCGCAGACGCTTTTCTTAAACCCTCAAGGAGGAACTACATGAAGCTAACACGTAGTGCAAAGGTTGCACTCGCTGTTGTTGCATCTGCAGGTCTAGCGGTTTCACTGCTATCACCAGCATCTGCAAACACACGCTCAACAGTTGTTGTCCACGACACCAACTCATTGACATCGTTTAACTCTGGTCAGCCAGATACCAACTTGACCATCAATGGTGCAGTTGGTTACTTGTCTGATATCGGATTCAATTACTACGATGACAAGAAGAACGTTATTCAAAACAAGGTTTTCGGTTCATACCGAATCACAAAGAACGGCGCAACTGATTTCCGTGTTACATACACAGTTAACCCAGGTCGCGTCTGGTCAGATGGAACACCAATCACAGCAGTAGATCTATTGCTGTCACACGTTCTATCAAGCAACGAGTACTCAAAGGCTGCTGGTCTTGGCGATCCACTAAACAAGACAACAGTTTCTGCTTTTGACTCAAACGGATACTCAGGCACATACAACGACAACATCGCTGGAGAGCCAACACTTTCAGCTGATCAAATGTCATTGACATTGCGCTACAAGAACAAGATTGCTAACTGGGATCTATTTGGTCCAGGACCATCACCAGTTCACGCACTTGTATTGATGTCAGAAGGCAAGAAAGCTCTAGGAACAGTTGCAGAAAATACAGCTGCTAAGGCTCGCTTCCTTGCTGCATACCAGTCAAAGAACACAAACGTTCTAAAGGCAATGGGTAAGGTCTGGTCAAATGACTATGACATCGCTGATGTAAACAGCAGCACAAACCCACTTCTATTCGTAGGTAACGGTGGTTTCTTGGTACAGAGCGCAGTTAAGGGCTCATCAGTAACAATGAAGCGCAACCCACGTTACAACTCAGGTCCAGCACTAAGCGGAACTGTTGACACTGTTATCTTCCGCTTCATCGCAGACGGAACAGCAGCATCACAGGCACTTGCAAACGGTGAGCTTGATATCTACCAGGGCCAGGCAACTGCAGATGCTGTTGCTGCACTTAACAAGATCAAGGGTGTCACCGTTAAGGGTGGAATCCAGTCTTGCTACGAGCACTGGGATACACGCGTAAACGCAGCACCAGGACAGCCTGAGTACACAGGTATCTTCAAGGGACATGGCGGAAAGGGAGCAGACCTACGTCGTGCATTCCTACTTTCAATCCCACGTGCTGAAATCAATGAGAAGCTCATTGCTCCAATCAACCCAAGCGTGGTTGTTCTTGGATCAACATTTGTTTCTCCTGGTGAAGAAGGATACGACCGTCTAGTTGCAAACAACGGTTCTAACTTCTACGTTGGTTCACAAGATGAACTGAACGCAAAGGCACTTCGTTTGGTGAAGAAGCACTTCCCAAGCGCAAGCCCAAGCAACCCACTAAAGGTGAAGGTACTTGTACCTGGCAACAACGCTCGTCGTGCAGCTGAATTCGCACTTGCTAAGGCAAATGCAATCAAGGCTGGTTTCGACCTACAGGGTGATGTTCAGGCTTCATGGTCACCACGTATTCAGAACACTGAATACGATGCAATGTTCTTTGCGTACTGCCAAACAGCAGTATCACAGACAGGAACAAACTCTAACTTCAAGCTAGGTGGAGGAAACAACCGTACAGGTGTTAACTTGCCAAACCTTGATGCAATCTTGGATTCATTGCAGCTACCACTGTCACGTTCATCTTACATTTCTAAGGTGATCCAGGCAGAGCGCATCATCCACGCAGAGGGAATCACAGTTGGTGTATTCCAGTTCCCTGCAGTGACTGCATACAACTCAAACCTCAAGGGCGTAAAGCCTGCGGCACTATCTCCAACACTTGTTTGGAACTGGTGGGAGTGGTCATACTAATAGCTTGATTTAAGCTATTAGTCTCGCCCGATAAGGGTGAAATAGCAGTAACCGAGTGGCATCTGGTTTAAAAACCAGATGCCACTCGCGCTATGATTCGACACTGTTTACAGCAATTTAGAAATCTAAGGGGAGCATCGCATGCTGAGTTACATCTCGCGTCGGCTTGGTATTTCAATAATGATTTTGTTTGGATCATCTTTCTTGGTCTATAACCTTGCCGCCTACGCTAGTGATCCGCTTGCTGAACTGCGCTTGAGTAATGATGACAGCGCACAACAGCAAATTGCAGCCCTTACTCGACAGCTCAACCTTGATACACCTCCACCGCTTCGCTACTTCTTATGGCTTCGAGGCTTGCTTGGCGTATTTGTAGGAAATCTCAATTTAGGAACAACTCGTGACGGTTTGTCAGTTCAATCCGAATTAGCCTACGCAATTCCGGTCACGATTCGCTTGGTTCTAGTTGCAACAATTACCGCAGTGCTTTTTGGTCTTGCACTTGGAATCATCTCAGCGCTTCGTCAGTACAGCCGCTTCGATTACGGCATGACTTTCCTCGCTTTCCTTCTTTACTCACTTCCAATTTTCTGGGTAGCAGTTCTTCTTAAAGAATTTATGGCAATCCAGTTCAACAACTTCTTATCAGAACCTAATATTCCATTCCGCTGGATGGTTATTTTCTCAGTCTTTGTGGCAATCTTCTGGAGCTCATTGCTCGGAGGTGAACGCAAGAGATTCTGGACTGTATTTGGCGGTGCCTTTGCTACCAACTTTGTAATTTTATGGGCCATCGATTTCACCAATTGGTACCTAGATCCAGGTCTTGGACCAATCTTGATCGCCTTCTTGGCCGTTGGAATCGCCTTTGGTGTAACTTCGATCTCGTCAGGTCTTTCTGATCTGAAAGCGAAGAAAGCCGCTCTGGTTATGGCAGCACTTGCAGTCATTTGGTATTACCCAGCGCAATGGATCTTTAACAATTTTGTTTCTTATTTCGCTATCTTCGTGATGCTGGTGCTATTGGTTGCAACGGGTATCTTTGTTGCACGCATTTTCAGCAAGATTGATCGTGGTCCAATTGCAAGAACTGCGATCATCACTGGTGTCTTGTGCGGTTTCTTGATCTTAATCGATCGCATTATGCAAAGCTGGAAAGAGTACAGCGCAACTGATGCGGTTAATTATCGCCCAGTGCCAACCTTTGGTCAGCGTAAAGATCAGCTAGTTACTGAGGATTTTTGGCTCAATAACTTAGACATCATCATGCACTTGATCTTGCCTACCCTTGCGTTGATTTTGATTTCACTTGCTGGCTGGATCCGTTATTCACGCGGTGCGCTGCTAGAGGTTCTAAACCAGGATTACATTCGAACCGCTCGTGCCAAGGGCTTGAATGAAAGAGTTGTAATTACTCGTCACGCATTCCGAAACATGATGTTGCCACTTTCAAGCTTGTTCGTGGGCGAATTCGTGGGCTTGGTTGGAGGCGCAGTTATTACCGAACGCGTTTTTGGTTGGCAAGGTATGGGAACTTTGGGAATTAAAGCGATTAATACCTACGATCTAAATCTTTTGATGGGTGTTAACTTGCTACTTTCTTTCCTTGTTGTAACCGGAAACTTGTTGGCAGATTTGTTGTATTCAGCCCTAGACCCACGCATTAGATTGAGGAAGTAACCATGTCTCTATTTAAACGCAAAGAGAAAGCCACTGGAGAAATCCTGGCTGGCGGCGAAAGCGCTATTGCCAATAAAGAGGTTGAAGGTCTAAGCCAAGGCCAGATCGTTCGACGTCGTTTCTTCCGTCACCGTGCCGCCGTGGGTGCACTCATTGTTTTGTCATCACTCATAGTCTTTGTGATGACAGCTCTTGAAACCAAGATCGGTCCAATTCGTATTCCAGGTTGGTGGAAATGGACAACTGAAGATATTCCAGCACTTCGTTTCGAAGATTGCCCTGGTGGAACCACGGGATGTCCCACCCTTTCATTAAGGCCTGGTTCAGGTTTTGGATTGGGTACACACCCATTTGGTCAAGATGACATCGGTCGCGACTACTTCGCACTTGTTATGAACGGTGCACGTCGCTCATTGATGATTATGTTTGTCATCGGAGCTGTCGCTGGATTTATTGGTGTTGTGGTTGGCTCAATCGCTGGCTTCTACGGCAAGATGGTCGATGCAACACTTATGCGTCTTGTTGACTTCATTCAGACCGTTCCAACAATCATCATCGCTGCAGTTATTGGTAAGGCCGCAGGTAAGGTCGGACCGCTGTATTTAGCCTTGTTCTTGGGTATTTTGGGTTGGACGGGACTTGCTCGTTTGGTTCGTGCGCAGTTCTTGTCACTTCGCGAAATGGAGTTCGTTGATGCAGCGCGTGTAGCTGGTGCATCAAATATCCGAATTGCTTTCAAGCACATTCTGCCTAACGCGGTTGGTCAGATCATCGTTGCTGTCACCTTGATTATGGCGGGTGCAATTCTGACTGAAACCGCACTGTCATACCTAGGGTTTGGTGTTGTTGCACCAGATGTTTCACTTGGTCTTTTGATTAGCCAATACGAATCATCATTTACAACACGTCCTTGGTTGTTCTGGTGGCCAGGGCTATTCATCATTTCGATCGCACTGTGCGTTAACTTCATTGGTGATGGATTGCGTGATGCTTTCGATCCACGTCAGCGTCGTCGAATCACTAAGAAGGATCGCCTTCAAGCAAAACTTCACACAAAGGCAGGTGCTTAAGCCATGAGCAAAGACAACGTTCTTGAGATCTCCGATTTCAATGTTGATTTCTGGGTAGATGGTGTTTGGTATCCAGCTGTAATTGATATGAACCTAGGCCTTGCAGCCGGCAAGGTAACTGCGATCGTAGGTGAATCAGGTTCTGGCAAGTCAACAACCGCACTTGGTTTGATGTCACTTCTTGCATCCAATGCACGCATGGAAGGCAGCGTAAAGGTCAAGGGCGAAGAGATGCTCAACGCCAAGTCTTCGGTCTTGCGCAGTTTCCGCGGAAAAGAAGTTGCCTACATTTTCCAGGAGCCAATGACTGCCCTGAATCCTTTGTACACAATTGGTTTCCAAATCGTAGAAACTTTGCGTAGCCACTTTGATATGGGTCCGAAAGAGGCGCACGCACGTGCACTCGAACTGATCACCATGGTGGATATTCCAAATCCAGAGCAATCAATTCTTAAATATCCGCACCAGTTATCTGGTGGTCAGCGCCAGCGTGCGATGATCGCTCAGGCACTTGCTTGTGACCCAGCATTGTTGGTTGCAGATGAGCCAACAACTGCGCTGGATGTAACGGTTCAGGCTGAAATTTTGGACTTAATGCGTGGCCTCAAGGACAAGCTGAATTCTGCAATCCTTTTGATCACACACGATATGGGTGTTGTTGCCGATATGGCAGATGACATTCTTGTTATGAAGGATGGAATCACAGTTGAACATGGAACTGCCGATCAAATCTTTAATAACCCAAAGCATCCTTACACCCAGCAATTACTAGGTGCGGTTCCAAAGCTTGGTTCAACCAAGAAGCGTGCACTTCCTTATTCTGAAAGCGCGAAGCCAGCACCGGTTTTGAAGCTAACTGATGTGACCATTGAATATCCAAAGCGTGGTCGCCAACCTGCATTTACCGCAGTTAAAAACTTCAACCTCGAAATCTATCCAGGCGAAATCGTTGGCTTGGTAGGCGAATCAGGTTCAGGAAAGACAACTGTGGGCCGTGCATCAATCGGTTTACTTCCAGTTAAGGCCGGAAGTATTGAAATTGTTGGCAAGGAAATTGCAGGAGCAGATTCGAAGCAGCTTTCTTCAATTCGCCAACACACCGGAATCGTTTTCCAGGATCCAGCATCATCGCTTAATCCTCGACTTCCAATCGGTGAATCAATCGGAGAGCCTTTGTACTTAGCTGGTTTAGCTAAGGGTTCAGATTTGGCACGCAAGGTAGAAGAACTGCTTGATCAAGTTGAACTTCCACGTAGCTACCGCAACCGTTACCCACACGAACTTTCAGGTGGACAGCGCCAGCGCGTAGGTATCGCACGTGCGCTCGCACTGACACCAGATCTTCTGATTGCTGATGAACCAACATCTGCGCTAGATGTATCGGTACAAGCTCGCTTCCTTGAACTACTTCAAGAACTTCAGGGCAAGTTGAACTTTGCGTGCTTGTTCATCTCGCACGACTTGGCAGTTGTAGACATCCTGTCTCACCGAATTGCAGTTATGCAGGATGGTCTGCTTGTCGAAGTAGGCGACCGCGATGTAATTTTGAAGAATCCAAAAAATGATTACACCAAGCGCCTAATTTCAGCTGTTCCAGTGCCAGATCCAAAGGAACAAAAGATTCGTCGCGAGGCTCGTTTAGCAAATAAGAAGTAGTTTTGATGGATCTAGACCTGCTGGTATTTGGTCTTGACCTTGTTTCAACCTTTGCTTTTGCATTGGTTGGAGCAAGGGTGGCTGCCAGCAAAGGTTTAGATTACGGGGGCATTCTTTTTATCGCAGCGATTGCTTCTATTTCTGGCGGCACACTGCGCAATTTGTTTATGGGCCAACAACCACCGTGGATTCAATATCCGTGGTTGTTTGCACCCATTATCGCTGCATTTTTAATCACTATCGCTATGGGAAAAACCCAAGAAGTTGGCCGCTTTGCACTGTCCCTTGATACTTTGGGGTTAGCTGTTGCAACAGTCTCCAGTGTTCAATTCGCGCTAATCAATGACGCACCACTTGTTGGGGCAGCAGTTCTTGGATTAATCGGTGCGGTCTCGGGCGGATTGTTCCGGGACATCATGTGCCAGACCGAACCTGTTCTATTGCACCGCGAAACTATCGGAACTGCATGCCTGTCTGGTGCGATCGTGTACCTGGCCCTGGATGCGATCGATCTGAATGAAGCCGCGGTGGTAGCAATTGCTGGACTGGTTGTGGTTTTGGTCCGCGAACTATCGATCAAGTACAACTGGAACCTGCCAAAGGTTGTAAAAAACCCTTAGTCCCGGGATTGGCCACTTCGGTGGGTATAGCGGCCCAAGAAATCGGCCTTCATGTCGGCAAAGTTTCCATCAAGTAATGCCTGACGCATCTGATCTACCAAGCGAACAATAAATCTTTCATTGTGAATCGTTGCCAAGGTCGCGCTAATGATTTCTTTACCGCGGAATACATGGTGCATATAAGCCCGTGTGTAGTGCGTACAGGTGTAACAGTCACATTGGCTATCAATGGGCGTGAAATCCCGCTTAAAACGGCTATTAGACAGGTTAAAACGCCCCTCCATCGTGTACACAGCGCTAGTGCGTGCAATTCTGCTGGCTAATACGCAATCAAAGGTGTCACAACCGTTTTCAACGCCCACAAATAGATCTTCTGGGGCTCCGATTCCCAATAAGTGACGGGGTTTTTCTTCGGGCAGGATTTCATTGACCCACGAAACAATTGTTCCCAGCTGGCCCTTATCTAGCGCCCCACCGATTCCGAAACCATCAAAGGATTGACCGTTGGATTCCAAAGTTCCAAGATCGGTGGCCGCTTTTTTCCGCAGGTCTTCGTATTGGGCACCTTGGATCACCCCGAACAGGGCTTGGTAAGGCTTGCCGATTCGCTCTTGGGTAAGGCGCTTGTGTTCATCAAGACAACGGATGGCCCAGGCATAGGTGCGATCCATCGCAAGCTCTTGATACGGGCGGGTGTTGTGCAGGGTCGTGCATTCATCAAATGCGAACATGATGTCGGCGCCGATTTGATGTTGTACCTGCATGGAAACTTCTGGAGTAAATCGATGCATCGATCCATCAAGGTGGGACTTAAAAGTCACGCCTTCATCATCGACATGGGCTAAGCGATCCTTGTTTCCGGCGATGACATCATCTCTGCGAAATGTTTGGGCATCCATCGCTAAGACTTTTTTGAAACCAACACCTAATGACAAAACTTGGAAACCACCAGAGTCAGTAAAAGTAGGACCGGGCCAATTCATGAATTTGGCCAGCCCGCCAGCCTCATCTAAAACATCAGAGCCCGGTTGCAAATACAAGTGATAAGCATTTGATAGCAAAGCTTGCGAACCCAGTTCCTTCATGGCTTCTGGCAGCACAGATTTAACGGTGGCTTTAGTACCTACCGGAATAAATGCTGGCGTCTGAATGGGTCCGTGCGGTGTGTTGATGGTTCCAACACGTGCAAGGGATCCACTTTCAGAATGCTTGATATCAAATGAAAAACTCAATGCATTACCAAATCTGAACTCGAGCTTGTTCCTCTAGCCACAGCGCATCTTTTTCAGTGACACCGAATTCTTGATAGAAAGGCGTGAAGTTCTTAAGGATTTGATTGCAACGAAATTCAGCAGGCGAATGAGGATCCGTCGCAACTCGGCGGCGCATCTCTTCTGGGCGAAGTTTTGCCCGCCATACCTGCGCCCATGAAAGCATCAAGCGCTTTTCACCGCTCATGCCGTCGATAACAGGAGATGGCTTACCGCCTAGTGAAATTTGGTAGGCCTTGAAAGCGATTGCAAGTCCACCCAGGTCGCCGATGTTTTCGCCAATAGTTAAAGCACCATTGACATGTACATCTGGGGCTTCTTCCGGAATCAAAGCGTCGTACTGGGCGATCAACGCTTTGGTGCGTTCTTCAAAAGCTGTGCGATCGGCATCGGTCCACCAGTTATTGAGCGCTCCGTCACCATCGTATTTGGATCCCTGGTCATCGAAGCCGTGGCCGATTTCATGGCCAATGACTGCGCCAATAGCGCCGTAGTTAACAGCGTCATCATGATCTAACCCAAAAAATGGTGGCTGCAAAATCGCGGCTGGGAAAACGATCTCATTCATGACCGGGTTGTAATAAGCATTAACCGTCTGCGGCGCCATAAACCATTCGTCGCGATCAACTGGCTTACCAATCTTTGAAAGCTCGTGATCTCTTTGGAACTTAATGACGCGGCCCACATTTCCATACAAGTCATCCGGCGTTGTTTGCAATGCGCTGTAGTCACGCCACTTATCTGGGTAGCCAATCTTGGGGCGGAACTTGCCCAGTTTTTCCAAAGCCTTGACCTTGGTCTCAGGACTCATCCATTCCAGTTCATTGATACTGATTCGGTAGGCCTCAATCAGGTTTGCAACCAGCTTTTCCATGCGGGCTTTGGCTTCGGCCGGAAAGTACTTCTGGACATAAACCTTTCCAACGGCTTCACCCAATGATCCTTCGATCATCGATACAGCGCGCTTCCAGCGCTCGCGAAGTTCAGGTGTTCCAGACAGCGTCTTTCCAAAGAAAGCAAAGTTTTCATTAGTGAATTCATCGGACAAATAAGGGGCGGCTCCGCTGATGATGTGCCACTTGAGCCAGGCCTTCCAGGCATCAACATCAAAGTTAGCCAAAATAGTGCCAAGGCCTTCGAAAAATGATGGCTGCTGCACGATGACTGAATCCAAAACAATGCCAGGGATTTCACCTTCTGCTAAATAAAGGTCCCAATCAAAAGCTGGCATCAACGCCTTAACGTGTGCGCGATCCATTTTGTTATAAGTCAGGGTTGCATCGCGATTTTTCACTTGGTCCCAATGATGGCTAGCCAGGATGGTTTCTAGAGCCATGACCTTGGCTGCAGTGTCTGCAGGGTTAGAAACCTGGGCCAATGTAAACATCGCAGTTATATGTGCCAGGTAGGCAGTTCGAATATCAGCATATTTTTCTTCGCGGTAGTAAGCCTCATCTGGCAAAGAGATTCCACCCTGTACTAAGTACAAGATATTTGTTGATGCATCCTTCATATCTGCATAGATAAAGGTGCCGAAAATTCCAGAGGTTCCGCGGGCTTCTAATTTAGAAAAGGTAGAAACAAAATCAGTCAAGGATGTAATCGAATCAACCTGGGCAAGTTCGCCAGCAATAGGGGAGCCACCCTTTGCATTGACTGCAGCTGCATCCATAAAGGACTTATAGATATTGGAAATCTTGGTCGCCTCATCTGAACCTGTGGCACCTTCGATGATTTCGCGAACCCGAGCTTCAGATTGAATGCGAAGAGTTATGAAAGCGCCATCACTTGCTCGGTCGGCCGGGATAACTGCCGTCTTTAGCCACTGGCCATTAAAGTGACGATACAAATCATCTTGTGGTCGCACCGATAGATCCTGGTGTGAAAAATCTAAACCTGCAGCCGTCAAACCGGCGTAACTTGAACTCACGTAAATCTCCTTCAAATAAAAGTAGTTGAAGCTTCAACCTTTGCCGTAGACTGCACTCATGGCACGTGAAAACGCTACCGCACCAAGGTGGCTTAACCCCACTGAAATGAAGGCTTGGCGACGCTACATCCTTGCCAGCCGACGGTTGCTAGAGGCACTGGATTCTGACCTAGATTCCCATGATTTATCCATGCCAGATTATGAAATTTTGGTTCAACTCAGTGATGCACCAGATCGCAGTATGAGAATGAGCGAACTAGCAGAAAAGGCTTTGCTATCAAGGTCGCGGTTATCGCACCGAATGAAGGTCATGGAAAAAGAGGGTTGGGTTCGCCGCGAGCCTTGCCCAGGTGATAAACGTGGCTACTTTGCGGTGATGACCCCTAAGGGTTGGAAAGCAATTGTTGCCGCCGCGCCGGATCATGTCGAAAGTGTTCGATCCCGATTTATGGATCACTTATCAAAAAATGATCAGCAAACCTTGGCCGAAATTTTTGAGCGAATTGAAGAATCACTTCGCAAAGAAGTTCAGGAAGAATAAGAAAGTTCCTTCATAAAAATTACATAAAAAAACCCGCCACATAGAGTGGCGGGTTTTTTTAATATGCTTGAGGGCTTTACTTAGCCTTCTTTGCTGCCTTCTTGCGGCGCTTCTTTGGAGCTGCTGCTGGAGCTGCTGCCTTCTTGCGACGCTTCTTTGGAGCTGCAGCCTTCTTAGCTGCTGCCTTCTTACGACGCTTTGGATCTGCCTTCTTAGCTGCTGCCTTCTTGCGACGCTTTGGAGCTGCCTTCTTAGCTGCTGCCTTCTTG
>JACCDX011009774.1_pt1 | contig 11075 bp, 6 predicted proteins | sample 7449681 | NCBI WGS metagenome assembly JACCDX01 (sample SAMN15323450, study PRJNA562643) | freshwater metagenome | isolation source: river surface water | place: USA:Blue River Watershed | collected 2017-08-18 | reverse complement strand
GTGCTGCGCGCGCTGCAGGCTTCGCTCGCCTTGTCGCTGCTGGCGCTGGCCGCGCTGGCGTGGCTGTATGCGGACCGCACCGTCACCGCGGCGCTCGGCACCCAGATCGCCGGCGAACTGGTGATGCATTCGCAGCGCCTCGGCAAGGCGGCGCCGAACGCGATCCAGGGCAACCGCGATGCGTTTCGGCAGCTTGAACAGAGCCGCGCCGAGATCAACCGGGCGCTCGACCTGCTGGCCGGCGGCGGCGACCGGGCCGGGCGCACGCTGCCTGCGGCCGATGCCGCACTGCTGGCGCGCGTCGGCGCGATCCGGCAGGCATGGCAGCGCAGCGATCGCTCGGCCGCGCAGATCCTTGCGCTTGAAAAGCAGCTGACCGGCTTTCGCAGCACGCTCAAGACGCTGAACGCGCTCAACCCGGTCCTGCTCGAGCTGGCAGAGCAGGTCGCGACGCTGTCGGCGCAGAACGGCGCGTCGCCGCGCGAGGTTGCGGCGGCCGGCCAGCTGGTGATGCTGACCCAGCGGCTGGGCAAAAGCGCCAACGAATTCCTCACCCCCGACGGCATCAACCAGGACACCGCCTTCCTGCTCGGCCGCGACGCCGGCACCTTCCAGGACATCATGAATGGCTTTGCCACCGGCAGCGCGGTGCTGCGCCTGCCGCCGACCGCCAGCGCCGACGCGCGTGCACGGCTGGCCGAACTGCAGGCCGCATTCGGCCGCTACCAGCGCGAGCTGGCGGGCATACTCGGCAACCTGAAGCAGTTCATCGCCGCCAAGGAAGCCGAGCGTCGCATCTTCGGCGACAACGAGGCGCTGCGCGAGAGCCTGCTCGCGCTGCAGCAGGACAGCCGCGCCGGCGAGAGCGGCGGCTGGATGCGCTGGGCGCTGGGCGCACTGGCCGCGCTGGCGCTGGCGCTCGGGCTGCTGTGGTCGGCGCTGCAGCTGCGCCACGGCCGCCAGCGTGCGGCGGCGGCCGAACAGGCGCGCGCCGATGCCGAGCGGCAGCGCCAGCAGGCACTGGCCGACGAGGAAGCGGCGCGCCGCGTGAACCAGCAGAACCAGGCGGCGATATTGCGGCTGATGAACGAGCTGCAGGCCGTGGCCGACGGTGACCTGACCGTGCAGGCGACCGTCTCCGAGGACATCACCGGCGCGATCGCCGACTCGATCAACTTCACGCTGGAGGAACTGCGCCGGCTGCTCGGCCGGGTGCGCCATACGGCAACGCACGTGGCCGCGTCCTGCACCGGCGCGCGCAACATTTCCGACGACCTGCTGGCGCTGGCGGCCCGCCAGTCGGACGAAATCCAGCAGACCGGCGAGGCGGTGCTGCGGATGACCGGACAGATCCGGCAGGTGTCGCGCGCGGCCGGCGAATCGGCCGATGTGGCGCAGGCCTCGGTGAACGCGGCAGCGCAGGGCGAGGCCGCAGTGCAGGAGGCGATCGCCAGCATGCAGCAATTGCGCGAACAGGTGCAGGAAAGCGCCAAGCGCATCAAGCGGCTCGGTGATTCGTCGCTCGAGATCGGCGACATCATCGACCTGATCGCCGGCATCACCGAGCAGACCCATGTGCTCGCGCTGAACGCCGCGATCCAGGCGGCCTCGGCCGGCGAAGCGGGGCGCGGTTTTGCGGTGGTGGCCGAGGAAGTGCAGCGACTGGCCGAGCGCTGCGGCGACGCCGCGCGCCAGAGTGCGCAGCTGGTGAAGGCCGTGCAGGCCGACGCGCAGGAAGCGGTGGCGGCGATGGAGCGCTCCACGCAGCGCGTGGTCGACGGCGCACGCCGCTCCGACAGCGCCGGCGCTGCGCTGGCCGAGATCCGCCGCATCTCGCATCACCTGGCCGACCTGGTCCGCGGCATCTCCGCCACCGCCGGCGAACAGGCCGCGCTGGCCGACCATGTGGCACACAACATCGACAGCATCCTGACCGTCACCGAGCACACGAGGCAGGGCACGCAGATGACGGCCACGTCGGTGCAGGAACTCGCGACCCTGGCCGGCGAGCTGGGTGGCGCGATCGAACGTTTCCGCATCGGGAACTGACGGCGGTGCGGGCCATGCGGCACGGGGGCGGGGATGAAGCGGCGACGCAGGCCGCATGGCATGCGCTGGCCGGGGCAGTGGCGTCGACGCTGGCGCGCGCGGCGCAGCGGCCGGGGATGATGCAGGGCGAGGCGCCCGGTGGTCCTGTCGATGGCACAGGCGACGAGGCGGCGGCGCTGCTGCTGCAGGTCGAGGGAGCGCTCGCGCTTGCGCAGCAGCCGGCAGCGGCCGCGCTCGTGCGGGTGATGCGCGCGCAGGCCGGTGCCGCCGGTATCGGCCGCTCGGCAATGCCCGCCGGATTCGCCGAAGCCATGCGCGCGCTGCAGCGGGCCGTGGCCCATGCGTTCGAAAGCGCGCAGCGGCAGCGCGAACCGCGCGCGGCGCGGCTGCTCCCGTGCTGGCGGCAGCTGGCGGCGCTCGGCCATGCCGTCGACGCCTCGCCGGCGGTGCTGCTGTCGCTGCAGCTGCCGGCCGACGCGGTGTTGCCGCTGCCGGATGCGTCGCCCGGCGGCGACGGTCTGGTCGATCCTCTTGCCGACGCCCTCGCAGCCCCGCTCGCCGGTGCGGAGCGGGCACTGCTTGCCTGCCTGCGCGCCGATCGCTGCGCAGTGCCCGGGCAGGCGGCGCAGGCATTCGCAAACGCGGTCGCCGTCGCTGCCGCCGAGGCTCTGCAGGATGGCGAGCGCGCATGCTGGCTGGCATTGCATGCGTACCTGCGGGAACTTGCGGTTGCGCAGGACGAACTGCCGGAGTCAGGCAAGCGCTTCCTCGCCGCGACCCTCAGGGCGCTGCGCCACCGGCATCGTGCGGGCCTGTGTGCGGTGCTGGAGCCACTTGCGCGCGACGCCTTGCTGGCGCTGTCGCAGCGGCCGTTGCAGACGGAACAGGGCATGGCCGTTGCACGGCTGTTCCGGCTTGACGAACAGCTCGGCGAGCCGGCGGCAGGCGACGAGGATGCGCCGCCGTGCGAGGCCGCGCTCGCCGGCTTCGCTTCGGCACTCGCGCAATGCATCGCGGAACTCGAGCTTGATCCCGCGCCCGTCGCGGATCCGTCGCTCTGGCAGGCGCTGGCCGGCGAGGCGGCGCTTGCGCGATGCGCTGCGGCGCTTGCCGATCCGCTGCGCCGGCTGGCGGCGCGTTCGCCGCAGATGCAAGACCCGCCACAGCGCGAACTGCTGGCTGCGCTGCTGATGGAACTACAGGCCTGGTCGGCGCAAGGCCGCCGTGCTGACGCGCTGGTGGCCATCATCGACCTGGCCGGCACGGCGGAGCCGGCAGTCGCCGGCCTCGCGCTGCACAGGCACCGGCAGGTCGGCGGTGCGCGGCAGCGGCTGACCGAACTGTGCGCTGCGCTGTGCGCGGAACTCGATGCTGCCGAGCCGCCTCTGGAGGCTGCGTGGCAAGGGTGCGGTGGCGCGCAGGCCATGCAGCAGGCCGCCGACGCCTTGTCCCGGGTGGCTGGCGCGCTGGCCGTCGCCGGACTGCGCGACCTGGCCGATGCGGCGAACGCATTGCGCGAGCGCTTCGCGGCCAGCCGCGACGACGACCCGCGCACGTCGTTGCCGGCGCTTGCGGCCGACTGGGTCAGGCTGGCCGCCGGCGTGGCGCTGCTTGCCTGCCTGCCCGAAGCCGAAACGCATCGCGCGAGCAGCGCTGAAGACACGCCGGCGGCGCACGCGCACGACGCCGGGCAGCGGCTGCGGACCATCTTCATCGACGAGGCCGCCGGCTACCTGCACCAGCTGCGCCGCCTCGCGCAGCAGTGCGAAGCTGGCGAGATGGTTGCGGCGCGTCGCGCGGCACACACGCTGGCCGGTTGTTCGGCCACGGTCGGCCAGCCAGCAATGGCCAGCCTCGCACTGGCGCTCGAAAGCCATCTGCTGGTCGGCGGATGGCGACCGGGCAATGCCCTGCTGGCCGGCGCGCTCGATGCGCTCGAACAGATGCTGGCCGATTTCAGCGAGGCCGGACAATGCGACGCGCCCGCCGGACTGCTGGCGCAACTGCGCGCCGAGGCCGCCGGCCCGTCCGCGTCCGAAGACGGCGGCGGGCAGCAGGCCGCGGTGCAGGACGATGCTGCGGAGGATGCTGCGGAGGATGCTGCGGAATATGCCGCGGACTATGCCGCAGCAGATGCCCGCGATGCGGCGGGCGGACGGATCGACGCCTGCGCAGAGAGTCTGCCCGATGAGCCGAACGAAGCCGTCGGCATCGTGCCGGCCACCGGCGACCATGACGGCGACCGGGCAAGCGACGCTGTCGCCACGCCTTGGCCGTCCGCCGCCGACGCGCCGTACGACGAGCTTTCGTCGCAGGAATTGCTGGCCAGCTTCCGGGAAGAGGCGGCCGACCTGCTGCCGCAACTCGAGCTTGCGCTGCATGCGTGGCAGCAGCATCCGGACGGCAGCGAGCCGCCACGGCAGTTGCTGCGCCTGCTGCATACGCTCAAGGGTGGCGCGCGCATGGCGGGTCGGCTGGCACTGGGCGAGGCTTTCCACGCGGCCGAGGCCGAGATCGCCGCGCTGGCGCAGCAGCCGGCGGACACGGTGCTGCGCGCCTTGCCCGTCTTGCAGGCACGGTTCGATGGCTGGATGCAGGGGAGCATGCCAGCCGCGCCGGCCGCGGCGCCTGCGGCGCACGCCGGCGCCGCAGGCGACTGTGGGCAGGAGCAAGGCGCGGCCGTCCCGCATGACGCGGCAACGGACGCAGCCTCGCCGGCGCCGCAAGACGATCCGGCCGGTGCCGCGCGGCAGCGCGCGCAGACGCCGCCGGAGCTGCCGGCGCCGCAGCTTCGCGTCAGCGCCGACCGGCTCGCGCGCGTGGCCGATGCGGCCGCCGCGTTGTGGGTCGGGAATGGCGGCATTGCCGACGCCGCGCAGGATCAGCGGCTTGCGGTCGCGTCGCTGTCGGAAGATCTGGCGCGCCTGCGCGCGCAGCTGCGCGAGCTGGAGATCGAGGCCGAGTCGCGCATCGTGGCGCATGCGTCACCGGGGGGCGACGCCGGCTTCGATCCGCTCGAGTTCGATCGCTACACGCGGCTGCATGAGCTCACGCGCCTGATGGCCGAGAGCCTCGCCGACCTCGCGGGCACGCAGCGCGGGCTGGCGCGGCAGGTCGAACGGCTGGCGTCGGCCGCGTCCCTGCAGGCGCGCGACTTGCGCCGTTTCGGGCTCGACCTGCAGGCGATGCGCTCGCAGCCCCTGCGCACGATCGAGCCGCGGCTGCGCCACCTGCTGCGCCAGGCGGCGCAGGAAGCCGGGCGCGAGGCAACGCTGCGGCTCGCCGGCGCGGATGTCGAGATCGAGCGCAGCGTGTTCGACCGGCTTGCCGGACCGCTCGGCCACCTGCTGCGCAACGCGGTCGTGCATGGCATCGAGGCCCCGGAGCAGCGACTCGCGCAGGGCAAGCCGCGTGCCGGCGCGGTGACGCTCGGCGCCGCGCTGGCCGGCAGCGAGCTGCGGCTGTGGCTGCACGACGATGGCGCCGGCATCGATCGCGCGCGCGTGCGCAGCCGCGCGCTGGCGATCGGCCTGCTCGGCGCGCACGACGAACCCGATGACGCCGCGCTGGCCGCGCTCATCTTCGCGCCCGGATTTTCGACCGCCAGCGAAGTCACCGCGCTGTCCGGGCGCGGCATCGGCATGGACGCGGTGCGCGCCGAACTGCAGGCGCTCGGCGGCCGCATCGCGGTCGACAGCGTCGCAGGCCAGGGTTGCCGCTTCACGCTGACCTTGCCTGTCGCGCTGGCCAGCCTGCCCGTGCTGCTGGCAACCGCCGGCACGCGCCGCATTGCGCTGCCGGCCGCGCAAATACTGCAGGTCGTGCAGCCGCGTGCGGGACAGGTCGAACAGGCCGCCGGCGGCCGGCAGCTTGCCTGGCGCGACAGCCGGCTGGCCTTGCGGCATCTCGGCGAGGCGCTCGGCGAACGCTGCAGCTTGCCGGCCGGCGACGCCGAACGCTTGCCGGTGGTGATCGTCGGGGAAGGCGAGCGCCGGCTGGCGCTGCAGCTCGACAGCGTGCAGGGGCAGCGCGAACTGATGTTCCGGCATCCCGGCCCGCAGCTGTCGCGGGTGCCGGGGATCGCCGGCGCGACCCTGCTCGGCGACGGCAGTATCGCGCTGATCCTCGATCCCTTCCGGCTGCCCGACACGCCGCCGGCCGTGGCCGAGCCGGCGCCGGAGCGGCCGCTGGTGCTGGTGGTCGATGACTCGCTGACCGTGCGGCGCGCGAGCCAGCGGCTGCTCGAGCGCCACGGCTATGCGGTCGCGCTCGCGCGCGATGGCCTCGAGGCGCTGGAGCGGCTGGTCGAGCGCCGGCCGGCAGCGCTGCTGCTGGACATCGAGATGCCGCGCATGGACGGATTCGAGCTGCTTGCGACGCTGCGCGCCGATGCCGGCCTGTGCGACTTGCCGGTGGTGATGATCACCTCGCGCATCGCCGGCCGGCATCGCGAGCGGGCGCAGCAACTCGGCGTGCTCGGTTACCTGGGCAAGCCCTTCGATGAAGAGGCCTTGCTGGCCCTGCTGGACGGCCTGCACGGCGGCGCCCGGCTGGCGGCCTGACGAGAGAAGGCGCCGGGCCGGCCAGGCAAGGACGGATCGGACAGATGCGGATCAGGGAGGCGCGATGAAGGTCGACTGGAAATCCAACCGGAAAAACACCGGGCTCAAGCGCGCGCATGACGTGATCGCGCTGGTGCTGCAGGGCGGCGGCGCGCTCGGCGCCTACCAGGCCGGCGCGTTCGAGGAACTGGCCGCGACCGCCTGCGAGCCCGACTGGGTGGTCGGCGTGTCGATCGGCGCGATCAATGCCGCGATCATCGCCGGCAACCCGCCGGCCCGCCGCGTCGAGCGGCTGGCCGAGTTCTGGCACCGGGTGTCCTCCGGCACGCCGCAATTCACCGACCCGACCTCGCTGATGCCCTGGCTGCGCGCGCTGACCGAGAACGGCGAGCAGCGCGGCGCGCTGAACCAGTTCAGCGCCTGGCATGCGGCCTGGGTTGGCATACCGGGCTTCTTCCAGCCGCGCATCCCGCCGCCGCCGTTCCAGCCGCCGGGCACACCCGGCGCGCTCAGCCTGTACGACACGACGCCGCTGCGCGGGACACTGGAGGAACTGATCGACTTCGACCTGATCAACGACGGCGCTATCCGGCTCTCGCTGGGCGCGGCGAATGTGCGCAGCGGGAATTCGCATTACTTCGACAGCACGCAGACCCGCATCGGCCCGGAGCATGTGATGGCCAGCGGCGCGCTGCCGCCATCCTTCCCGCCGGTCGAGATCGACGGCGAGCTGTGGTGGGACGGCGGCATCGTGTCGAACACGCCGCTGCACCATGTGCTCGACCTGCGCGACGACGACCGGAGCCTGCTGGTGTTCCAGGTCGACCTGTTCAGCGCGCGCGGCGACTTTCCGCGCAATTTCGATGACGTGCTCAAGCGCCACAAGGACATCCTGTACTCCAGTCGCACCCGCTACGGCAGCAACATGGTGGCCGAGCTGACCAACACCCGCTGCGCGATCGCGGAACTGCTGGCGCAATTGCCCGAGCAGCTGCGCGACCATGCGGCTGCGCGCTTCCTGAAGGATGTCGCCGAGGTGGCGCCGCTCGACATCGTGCACCTGATCTACCGGCAGGGGCCGCACGAGCGCGAGTCGAAGGATTACGAGTTCTCGCGCGCGACCGTGCTCGAGCGCTGGGAAGCCGGTCGGCGCGACCTGCGCGACACCATCGCGCATCCCGACTGGCTCAAGCGCGCCGGCTGGGACAGCGGCGCGACGCAGTACGACCTGACGCGCCACAGCCGCCCTGTCAGTGATGCGGCCGAGTAGCGCAGGACGCTATTTCTTCACGACGGCATAGCGTTCCAGCGTACGCTTCCTCGCCTCGTCATGCGCGACGACAGGGCGGGGATAGTCCTTGCCGAGCGCCACGCCGGCCATTTGCAGCGTCAGTTCCGGCGCCAGCCACGGCGCATGCACGTATTTCGGGTCGAGCTTCGCCAGCTGCGGCAGGTAGCGCTTGATGAACTTGCCTTCCGGGTCGAACTTCTCCGACTGCGTGACCGGATTGAAGATGCGGAAATACGGCTGCGCATCGCAGCCCGACGATGACGCCCATTGCCAGCCGCCGTTGTTGGCCGACAGGTCGAAGTCATTCAGCAGGCGCGCGAAATACGCTTCGCCGCGCCGCCAGTCGATGCCGAGGTCCTTGATCAGGAAGCAGGCGGTGACCATGCGCAGCCGGTTGTGCATGTAGCCGCTGCGGTTCAGCTGCAGCATCGCCGCATCCACCAGCGGGTAGCCGGTGCGTCCCTCGCACCATGCGGCGAAGGCGGCGTCGGCGTCCGCTCCTTCTTCCCAGCCGATGCGTTCGTATTCCGGCTTGAACGATGCGCCTTCGGCGACCTGCGGATGGTGATGCAGGATCATGAAATAGAAATCGCGCCAGACCAGCTCCGACAGCCACACGGCCGCGCCGTCGGCGCCGCTGCCCGAGCGCATCGCGTCCATTGCGTGACGGGCGAGCGAGCGTATCGACACCGTGCCGAAGCGCAGGTGCACCGACAGGTAGGACGGCCCCTTGACTGCGGGATAGTCGCGCGCCTTGCCATAGCGCGCGATGCGCGGCAGGAAATCATCGAGCAGCGCCTGGCCGCCGGACATGCCGGCCGGCAGGTTCAGCGCGGCGAGGTCGCAGTCGTCGAAGCCGAGCTGCGCCAGCGTCGGCATCGGGCATTCGTTCGGTGCGGCCAGCTGTCCCGCTGCCGGCGTGCAGTCGAAATGCGGCAGCAGGCCGCTGTCGAGATCGCCGGCCGGCAACTGGAATTTCTTCAGCCATGTGTTCTTGTACGGCGTGAATACCGAGAACGGCTTCACCGACAGCGACAGCACCTCGTCCTTCTCGAAGATCACCTGATCCTTGAAGCTGTGGAATTCCCGGCCTGCAGCGGCCAGCGCCGCCTGCACCACCTGGTCGCGCGCGACCGCAGTCGGCTCGTAGTCATGGTTGCAGAACACCGCATCGACGCCGAGTTCCTGCGCCAGCTGCGGAACCGCATCGGCCGCGCGCGCATGGCGGATAACGAGGCCGCCGCCGTCGGCGCGCAGCGCTGCATCGAGTTCCTGCAGGCTGGCAAGGATGAAGGCCACGCGCCGGTCCAGCGTGCCGCCGGCGCGCAGCGGATCGAGGATGTCCTTGTCAAAAATGAAAGCGCAGTACACCGTCCGGCTCGATGCGAGCGCGTGCTGCAGTGCCGCGTGGTCGAAGTTGCGCAGGTCGCGCCGGAACCAGACCAGCGCGCTGTCGAATTTTTTCATGGGAGTGACTCAGCGATAGTGCATCGGGGGAAGCCGGCAGTGTAGCGGCGCTTCGGGAGCTGCGTGCAAAGCTGCTAAAATGCGCGCATGGGCAAGCAAGGCCAGCCACCATCTTCCACGTCCTCCGCGCCTGGCGCGGATGCGACCGATTTTTCTTCAAAGACCCCCGAACTCCAGCTCGCCGATCACTTTCTGATCGCGATGCCGTCGATGCTCGACCCGATTTTCGGCGGCACCGTCGTCTACATCTGCGAGCATCACGCCGGCGGCGCGCTGGGGATGATCATCAACCGTCCGACCGACATGACCATGGACGTACTGTTCGAGCGGCTCGAACTGTCGCTCGAGATCAGTCCGCACGCGCCGTTGTCGTCCGACCAGCCGGTGCTGTTCGGCGGCCCGGTGCAGGTCGAGCGCGGTTTCGTGCTGCATGCGCCGGACGACAGCTTCACGTCGTCGCTGCAAGTGTCCGACGAAGTCGCGTTGACCACCTCGCGCGACGTGCTCGAGGCCGTGTCCGAGGGGCACGGGCCCCAGCGGCTGATCGTCACGCTCGGCTGCGCCGGCTGGAGCGCCGGCCAGCTCGAAGACGAGATCCTGCGCAATGGCTGGCTGACCGTGCGCGCCGACCCGGCGATCATTTTCGACACGCCGATCGAAGATCGCTTCGTCGCCGCGATGCACCTGCTCGGCATCGACCCGAGCCACCTGACCGGAGAAGCCGGCCATGCGTGAGGAAGCCCGGTTTCCTCCCGCATGAGCACGGTGATTGCATTCGACTTCGGCCTCAAGCGCATCGGCGTTGCCGTCGGCAATACGCTGTTGAAGCAGGCCACGCCGCTCGCGCTGATCGACGAGCCGACCAATGACGGCAAGTTCAGGGCCATCGGCGCGCTGCTCGGCGAATGGCAGCCCGATACGGTGGTGGTCGGCCTGCCGCTGCATCCGGACGGCGCCGAGCACGAGATGAGCGTGCGCTGCCGCCGCTTCGCCAACCAGATCCATGGCCGCTACGGCATTCCCGCCGTGCTGGTCGACGAGCGCTACACCTCGGCGGTGCTGACGCAGCAGCGCGGGCAGCATGTCGACAGCGATGCGGCGGCACTGATACTCCAACAATACTTTGACCAACATGATCCCTGCTGAACTCGATGCCGAAGCGCTGTATGCGCAGCTGGAGAAGGATGTCGTTGCCGCGCTCGGCGGTACCGACAGGCTGGCGGTGGTCGGCATCTATTCCGGCGGCGCGTGGCTGGCCGACCGGCTCGCGCGCGCGATGGGCGTGGCCGATGTCGGCTATGTCGATGTGTCCTTCTACCGTGACGACTTCGCCGAGCGCGGGCTCTCGCCCGAGGTGAAGCCGAGCCAGATACCTTTCGACGTGAACGGCGCGACCATCCTGCTGGTCGATGACGTGCTCTACACCGGGCGCACCACGCGTGCCGCGATCAACACGCTGTTCGATTACGGCAGGCCGGCGCGCGTGATGCTTGCCGCGCTGGTCGACCGCGGCGGCCGCCAGCTGCCGGTCGCCGCCGACTTCGTCGCACGCAACGTTACGCTGGCAGACGACGAGCTGCTGGTTTTGCAGAAGGCCGACGACGGCCGCCTTACCCTGACGATAGACCATGCATAACCCGCAACTGAACAAGCACGGCGAGCTGCAGCACCTGCTCACGCTCGAGGGCCTGCCGAAGGACATCATC
>JACCDX011588980.1_pt1 | contig 11080 bp, 8 predicted proteins | sample 7449681 | NCBI WGS metagenome assembly JACCDX01 (sample SAMN15323450, study PRJNA562643) | freshwater metagenome | isolation source: river surface water | place: USA:Blue River Watershed | collected 2017-08-18 | reverse complement strand
CAAAACGATTCCCATGTATTCCCAATGCAATAGTTTTTGTGATATCGAAAATCAATTTCCATTAAATAGCCACCGGTAATTTTCTCGGCATCGGTGTCCGTTACCTTCATTTCCGGAATATTCACACGGTCTTTTGCTAGACGAATATGCTCCACCAACTGATAGACACCCTGATAAACGCCATTCAGGTTCACCTCCACGTACTGCGCGCGCGGGGTATATTCCATCCCCAGGCTCTTGCTAAACATAAAGGTGATGTCATTTCGCATCAGGGTTTTGTCCGCATAATTTGCCAACAACACCCAGTGTTTACTCGCTGGCATTCCCAACAAAGATGTGGAATTGGTTAGCTTCAATCGATACGGTTTTTTCGGCCAGCTCCAGGTAGAGTTGCCACGCCCTCGAATTTCAAGCGTACCGGAACTTTGCTCTACCCCTTCACCGTTTAGGGTGAACTGACCGGTGAGATAATTCTCTTTCGAAACAATAGGCGCTGCGCCATCCGTCGTTAACGAAAGCGTGGGTAAAGTCTCCGTTGTTCCTTTAGGAAAATCTGCGGGTATCGCAAGGCTGCTGGAGCTGGAAGACATAACAGATTGCGAAGAACTACTCGATTGAGTATTTCCACCTTTATTATCTCCACCGCCAGAACCCGATCCACCACAGGCGCCCAGTGATATTGCTAAAACAATTACCTTAATCCGCGTAACGACCGACATAAAAGCTCCTGCTTGTTTATTGTTAGTTGATTTTTACCGCTGTATTTTTAGTTCAAACGTTAAATAACCCGGAAGACAAATAGCGATCCCCGCGATCGCAAATAATCGCCCCAATCACCGCGTTCTCTACCTGCAGACTTAACTCCAGCGCCGCTGCAACAGCACCGCCAGAAGAAACGCCGCAAAAAATACCCTCCTTGCGCGCCAGCTCGCGCATGGTATCTTCCGCCAGTCGCTGAGGCATACTTACTATGCCATCCACACGATCGCGCTCATAAATTTTGGGAAGATACGCTTCAGGCCAACGGCGAATACCCGGAATTTGCGCACCATCGGAAGGCTGCAAGCCAACAATCTGAATCGCAGGATTTTTTTCCTTTAAAAATCGCGAAGTCCCCATGATGGTGCCGGTAGTACCCATGGAGCTGACAAAATGGGTAATACGGCCTTCAGTTTGCTGCCAAATTTCCGGACCGGTAGTGGTGTAATGCGCAAGCGGATTGTCTGGATTACCAAATTGATCAAGCACCTTGCCCTTCCCGTCTGCTTGCATTTGCAAAGCCAGATCGCGGGCCCCTTCCATTCCCGACTCTTTGGAAACCAAAATTAGCTCTGCACCGTAAGCTGCCATAGACGCCTTGCGCTCGGCTGTGGAATTATCCGGCATGATTAAAATCATGCGGTAGCCTTTAATGGCTGCAACCATCGCCAGTGCAATGCCAGTGTTGCCACTGGTAGCCTCGATTAAGGTGTCACCCGGTTTAATGTCACCGCGCAGTTCAGCGCGAGAAATCATCGATAGTGCCGGGCGATCTTTTACCGACCCGGCCGGATTATTCCCCTCGAGCTTGACCAAAACTTTATTGCTGGTAGTGCCGGGTAAACGCTGCAAGCGCACCAACGGAGTATTACCGACATACGCGTCAATCGTGGGAAAATCCATAAATGCCTCAGTGGGGATATTCGAATGGCTGGCAGGTTGCGCAGGCGCGCTGGAGGCGGCTATTCTACCTGTGATCGCACGCCCTGCGAACACCTGGCACGCATCCGCTTGGGACTTTATTCCTGCCAGTTACTCTATTCATCACACGCAACTAATCAGAAGAACAAGGAACAAGGCCGCTTGCCATGAATAAACGCAACAGTATCAAGTCCGATGTGTGGCGCCTGATTTTTATTCCATCCATCAGCATCATCATTTTTATTGCCATCAGCCTCACGTATTTGTGTATTTCGCAAATCAATAAGTTTATCGATTTGCGCGGCAACATACTCGCGCAAAAAACTGCACACTTGCTGCACAAACCTATTTCCGACAATGACCGTGAGTTAACCCAACATATTCTCGACGCCTCCTTGGAAGAGCCCTACATTCGCGCTATCCACGCCTATTACGCGGACAAAGATCAAAGTTTTCACAGCGGTCCGCAATTTATGGAAACCCGTGATTCCGGCGAGCCAAATATGGAACAGCCACTGGAGCGTAAAACCTATCGCACCTTGCGTTTCTCCCACCCACTGGTAAATCTGGAAAATAAAAACCCTATCGGCTGGGTAGAAATTGAATTACTGGCAGCGCCTTATGCTGTCGTCCGCTATGAAGCAATCGTGTTGACCATCGCATTAACAACCTTGTGTTTGATCATCGGTGCCTATTTTGCCATTTCACTCTATTACCGCATCACCGATCCGCTTGATCACATTAAAAATGTGGTGCATGCACTCGCACGAGGCCGCTTGAATGAACGGGTCGTACAACAAAATTCCAATGAGTTTCTCGGACTTGCTGAAGCCATCAATACAATGGCGGATTACATGGAAGCGGCGCAAGCCGATATGCAGGGGCACATTGACCACGCCATTGAAGACTTACGCGAGACACTGGAGACCATTGAAATCCAAAACGTAGAGTTGGATCTTGCACGTAAAGAAGCCCTTGAGGCGAGCCGGGTCAAATCAGGATTTCTTGCCAACACCAGTCACGAAATTCGCACACCGCTAAATGGCATTCTCGGATTCATTAACCTCGCACTTAAAACAGAATTAAATGAACAGCAGCGCGAATACATGGAAACCATTCGTGACTCAGCGCAAAACCTGTTAACTGTGATTAACGGCATTCTCGATTTTTCCAAGATTGAATCCGGCAAGCTCACACTGGATTATGCCCCCCTACCGATTCGTCAGAGCGTTGATGAAGTGCTGCACATTTTGGCACCCGACGCCCATGAAAAAAATCTTGAATTGGTGAACTACGTTGAAGCAAACATTCCCAAGAATTTATTGGGCGATGCGTTGAGATTCAAACAAGTCCTTTCCAATTTATTAACCAATGCCATCAAATACAGTAATAGCGGCAACATAGTCGTGGATATCAGTATCCTGCAGCGCCAGGAAACCCAAATCACCTTGAAAATTTGTGTTAGTGACGAAGGAATCGGTTTAAGCCGCGAAGAACAGGATCAATTATTTAGCCCGTTTAACCAAGCTGACAGCTCCATTACCCGCGAACACGAAGGCACAGGGTTGGGGCTCGCCATCTGTAAAGGCCTAGTGGAACGTATGCATGGTGAAATTGGCGTAGTCAGTGAGCCGGAAAAAGGCTCTACCTTTTGGTTTACCGCGCGTATGGGTATCGACAAACGGCAACCGTCCCTAAGCCAACTTGCCAACCTGAGTGATTACCGCATTTTATTGTGTGGGGAAAATCCTGCTTCGCTAAAACAGATCGACAACCTTTTGCGCGAATGGAATGGCAACACACAAAACATTCCTGCAATTCACGATTGCTTTCCAATACTACGGAACGCCCGCAACGCCAACAACAATTTTGATTTATTGATTCTGGATATTGCCCCCAACGAACGGAAAATCCCCCCCGTACTGCTGCACAATCTCGCCGAACAGCTGCACATGGAATTTAACTGTACATTGATCGCATGCTGCACGCCTGCGCATCAGCGTTTATTCCGCAATCATTCCGATAAATCACGCGTATTGTTTATTAACAAACCCATTGCCTACGATGCATTGCTGCAGACGCTCGGACGACAACTCGATTTGCACATTAAAGATATGCGCGAACAAGATGAAGATTTACTGCAACCGAGCATTTCAGTGCTATTGGTAGATGACAACCCTGCCAACTTACAACTCGCATCAGAATTGTTGCGAGGCTTAAATACCCAAGTCACTCAAGCAAGTAGTGGCCCAATGGCCATAGAGGCCTGCGAGCAACATGAATTCGATGTAATTTTTATGGATATCCAAATGCCAGGCATGGATGGTATGGAAGCAACGCGTCATATTCGCACATTGGAAGAGGGAAAACGGCGCACGCCTATCATTGCGTTAACGGCGCACACGATTACCGAACAGAAAGCAGAATTGCTGATTGCCGGCATGGATGACTGCATCAGCAAACCGGTAAATGAAAATCAGCTTGCCCATATCATCAATCGCTGGAACAGTTTGTCGGGCAAAAAAGAAATTGTGATTCAACCGGAAGAAAAAACCAGCGCACCTGTGCGCGAAACCATTCCCACAGAAGACCTGACCGGCTCGGTCGACATCCAATTGTGTCTCAAACTTGCCAATCACAAACCCGCACTCGCGCGCGATATGCTGAGGATGCTGCTCGCCGGATTGGAATCAGAGAAATCGCAAATTCAACAAGCGTTGGCCGCCGAAGAGTTTGAGGAGCTGGGTGAACTGGTTCATCGACTCTACGGCAGCAGTTGCTATTGTGGAGTACCACGCTTGAAACACATCAGCGGACTGCTGGATAAATTATTCCAAAGCAAACAATTTGAACAGGCGCGCAGTGCTATGCCTGCCCTCAACCACGCGTTGGATGATTTACTCAATTGGGGCAGGGATAAAAATATCGATGCGCTCTTTGGCCTGGAACCCAGTGAGGCACCTACCAGCTAAATACTAACCCGCTGGTTGCCGGAATAATTCGCGGCTATGCAAAGGCTTGCTGCCCAATAGAGGCCTGAGCATGCGCCGCGTTAGTTGCTTCGCAGCCTGGCGCGTCAACGGCGCCGAATAATCACCCTGCGCGATTGCCAGCAACCACTCCCCTTTAATCAACAAGTTTTCAGGAATATCAGGGGCAGCAGCATAAAAGCCTTCTTGAATATGACACTCATAGAAGTTCTGAATTTCAATGGCGCAGCCGCTGCGCACATCGTGAGTAAAATCCAGCGCGTAACCCAATTCCTCCAACAATCGAAACTCAAATCCACGCAACAAAGGTTCTATTTCGACTTCCAATTGTAAGGCATTCAGGCTTTGCTCATAGGCGTAAAATAATCCGTTATGTCTATCCATCTCTGGCAACAAACGCACCAGCAACTCATTCAGATAGAACGCAGAATATAAGTGATTGCCTTTTAGGCTGAGGAAGTGATTGTCTGACTCAAAACTGGTCAGCAATTTCATATCTGTTTTGCCTTGCCAGCACACGAGCAAGCGACTGAACGGATTTAGCAATTGACGCTTGGGGGTTTTCGTTTTACGCACGCCACGCGCCACTGCAGTGACGCGCCCGAAATCCGGCGTGAGCAAATCAACTAATAAACTGGTGTCGCGGTAAGGGCGCGTGTGCAATATGTAGGCTGGCTGCAAATCGACACGCATAATAGGTTACAGACAAGAATTAAAAATCGTTATAGCCAAGACTGCGTAACGCACGCTCATCATCTGACCAGCCAGATTTTACTTTCACCCACAATTTGAGCATGATTTTCATCTCAAACAATTTTTCCATATCGATACGTGCTTCAGTACCAATGAGTTTGATACGTGCACCCTTGTCACCAATCAGGATTTTTTTCTGTCCATCGCGCTCCACCAGAATTAACGCAGAAATATTGAGCAAATTACCTTCTTGCTTAAACTCTTCAATTTCCACCGCCATTTCATAGGGCAATTCATCGCCCAATTGTCGCGTAATTTTTTCACGCACAATCTCTGCTGCCATAAAGCGCGAACTGCGATCGGTAATCTGATCTTCAGGATACATATGTATCCCTTCGGGCAACCGCTCAATAATCAACTGCTCCAGACGCTCCAGGTTGTTATTGCGCAATGCAGAAATTGGAACAATTTCCGCCACCTTTAGTTTTTCTGCCAGCTGCTGTAAATGCGGCAACAGCGTCTCTTTATCTTCTATTTGATCAACTTTATTAACTGCCAGAATTACCGGGCTGTTAATATTTTGCAGCTTCTCCGCTACCGCTTCATCCTCTTCCGTCCAGATAAAACGATCCACCACAAACACCACAACATCAACGTCTTTCATCGCCGTGGTTGCCGCGCGATTCATATAGCGATTAATTGCTTTTTGTTGCCCTAAATGCAAGCCTGGAGTATCGACGAAAATGATTTGCACATCGCCTTCAGTCTTAATCCCAACCACAGCATTGCGAGTAGTTTGGGGCTTGCGCGACGTAATACTGATTTTTTGCCCTAGCATGTGGTTAAGCAGGGTCGATTTACCTACATTAGGGCGGCCAACAATAGCTACATAACCGCAGCGCGTATCGGTGTTGTCAGTATCAGAGTCAAAATTCATAAAAAATTACTACAGAAAATAAAAAGAAAGTGAATCGAAAAAGCGAAACAGGCAGGTATCTAGTCGAGCTTTAACTGCTTAAGCATCAAGAGTGCGCACTGCTTTTCCGCTTCACGGCGGCTAGAGGCTGATGCTTGGGTCGGTTTTTTGGCCAGTACAACCCGGCACTCAATCGTAAATACCTGGGCATGCCCTTCCCCGCCAATATTGATTACAGCATATTCCGGTAAAGGCTGGCGCTGGGCTTGTAAATATTCCTGTAGACGCGACTTGGCATCCTTGGCGCTGGTATCAATGCCAATTGCATCCAGACGCGAGGCAAACCAGCTCAACACCCGCTCACGGCACACATCAAGACCACGCTCGGTATAAATTGCGCCGATTATGGCCTCTACGCTATCGGCAAGAATAGAATCGCGACTTCTGCCTCCCGACTTTTGCTCGCCCTCTCCCAGAATCAGGCAATCGCCCATTTCAAATTCTCGAGCCAGTTCAGCGAGAGTTTCACCTTTTACCAATTGCGATCGCAAGCGGCTCAACTGCCCTTCACGTACGTCCGGAAAACGACTGAACAAGGCATCGCCAATGATAAAATTTAAGATGGAATCGCCCAGGAATTCCAAACGCTCGTTATTGGTTGCGCCATGGCTGCGGTGGGTTAGCGCCAGTTGTAGCTGACGCTGATTTTCAAATTGATAGCCTAGACGTTGCTCCAGGCGTTGATATTTAAGATTTTGCACAAATTACTTGGTAGTTAGTGTGGCTGCTGGTTTGCAACATTGGGCGGGATTAGTGCTGTCCAAATGATTCTTAAAGCCTAAAATTAAATCAATGTTGTACATCAACGTAACACGCGTTTCATAGTCAACGGTGACCATAGCCTTTTCCGCTTCGCGCTCTATTTTAATATTTTTTGTGGGACCTTCACTGCGCACATTGTTAATCATATAGAAGTTATTGAGTTTTTTAATAATTTCAGCATCACTCATCTCTTCCAGCTTTTCTCCGCCAGAGACCAACGAACGCAATGCCGACTCGACGTAACGATTTTCCGCGTACAACGGAACCACTTTGAACGCAAAAAGCAAAAAAAACCCGGCGATAGCTGCAACCAAAGCGAACTGCAACATCCCCATACCACGCTGGTGCCTGAATCTCTTAAGCTGAACAGTTTTCATCAATTTGGACTCCACAAGAGAAGATACGACTGCTTTTACGCTAGCACAAAAATCTACTTGATAACGCCAACATGATCAAACGAAGGAACACTGAAGAACTTATCCCAGTGCATCCACACAGCAAACGCTTTACCAACGATCGCATTTTCAGAAACCACACCCCAGTCGCGACTATCCAGACTATTATCGCGATTATCGCCCATCATGAAATAGTGCCCCTCAGGCACTACCCAGGAACCGCGCACGCTTAACGGACCAGGCTGGAAATGTTTGAACGCGGTAAAGGTTTTATCGTCAATGGTTTCTTTCACCATACGCAAATAAGGCGCACCCGCCGGCAACTCAGCAACCAGCTTTTCCTCGATAACCTTACCGTTAATCGTCAACACATGGTTGATGTAGGAGATATGATCGCCGGGAACGCCAATCACGCGCTTAATGTAATAAGTGGTAGGCGCATGGGGTGGGAAAAACACCATCACATCACCACGCTGAGGCTTGCTGACCGGGATAAGCTGGGTATTGGTAATAGGTTCGCGAATACCATAAGCAAATTTATTGACCAGAATAAAATCACCCACTTCCAGAGTTGGAATCATGGAGCCAGAGGGGATCTGGAAAGGCTCAACCAAAAAAGAGCGTAAAAAGAAAACGATAAACAGTACCGGGAAAAATGATTTCGCATACTCAACCAATACCGGCTCACGCGCAGCGACACTTTTGGCATCTTCATAGGCCATCTTCTGCTGTTCAGTCTCCAGCGCCATGCCAGTGAACTGTTTATCAACGGCGGCGACTTTTTCCTTGCGGGGACGCGCTAAGACCAACGCATCAAATAGCCACACCAGACCAGTGACCAACACAGCCAAAGTGAGAATCAGCGGGAGATTAATACTGCTCATCAAGTTTCCTTAGGTTGCCAGTTAATTAGGTGCGTAGAACTTTTTAGCTATCTATTTTCAGCACCGCGAAGAAAGCGGCTTGTGGAATCTCCACATTACCGACTTGCTTCATACGTTTTTTACCCGCTTTTTGTTTTTCCAACAGCTTCTTCTTACGGGTTGCATCGCCGCCGTAACATTTTGCCAATACGTCTTTACGCAAAGCTTTAACGGTTGAGCGTGCCACTACCTGGCCACCAATTGCAGCCTGAATCGCCACATCAAACATTTGTCGCGGAATGAGTTCTTTCATTTTTTCAACCAATTGGCGACCCATGTTCTGGGCTTTATCGCGATGCACAATAATCGCCAATGCATCCACCTTATCGCCATTGATCAATACGTCCAGACGCACCAACTTCGCACTTTGGAAACGCACAAAGTTATAATCCAGAGAGGCAAAACCGCGGCTAACTGATTTCAAACGATCGAAGAAATCCGTCACCACTTCGTTCATTGGTAATTCGTACTTTACCGACACCTGAGAACCGGTAAATTGCAGATCCTTTTGTACACCACGCTTTTCAATACACAGTGTGATGACGTTACCCAAGTGCTCCTGTGGTACCAGGATATTGGCCTCCACAATTGGCTCGCGCATATCGCCGATACTGCCGGGATCAGGCAACTTGGACGGGTTGTCCACATAAATAGTTTCACCCTTCGTGGTTTCAATTTCATAAACCACGGTTGGCGCGGTGGTAATCAGATCCAGATCGTATTCACGCTCCAGGCGCTCCTGAATAATCTCCATGTGCAGCATTCCGAGGAAGCCACAACGGAAACCAAAACCCAACGCGTCTGAACTCTCTGGCTCATAGAACAGCGAGGCATCATTCAAGGTAAGCTTGGCCAGGGCTTCGCGGAAATCTTCAAAGTCATCGGAACTAACCGGGAACATACCCGCATAAACTTGCGGCTTGATCTTCTGGAACCCCGCCAAGGCTTCCACATCTGCCGTTTGCGCATGGGTAAGAGTGTCGCCCACCGGGGCACCGTGAATGTCTTTAATACCGGCAACCACAAAGCCTACTTCACCAGCCTTCAGCTCTTTTAATTGCAGAGGCTTGGGCGTGAATACGCCGAGGCCATCGACCAACTGAGGCTTGCCAATGGTTTTGGCGATAATTTTATCTTTGATTTTCAAGGTGCCTTGCATTACCCGCACGAGCGACACTACCCCGAGGTAGTTATCAAACCAGGAGTCGATAATCAGTGCTTGTAAAGGGGCATCTACATCACCCTTGGGTGCAGGTACCAGACGCACCAGCTCTTCCAGTACATCTTCCATACCCAGGCCAGACTTCGCAGAACAACGCACGGCCTCCATTGCATCCAGACCAATAATGTCTTCAATTTCCTGGGCGACACGCTCTGGTTCCGCTTGTGGCAGATCCATTTTGTTCAGAACCGGAATAACCTCCAGCCCTTGCTCAATGGCGGTATAACAGTTGGCGACCGACTGGGCCTCTACCCCTTGGGCAGCATCCACAACCAGCAAGGCACCCTCACAGGCCGCCAAAGAGCGAGACACTTCATACGTGAAGTCCACATGGCCAGGGGTATCAATGAAGTTAAGCTGATAGGTTTTGCCGTCACGTGCCTTGTAGTTCAACGTCACACTGTGGGCTTTAATGGTAATGCCGCGCTCGCGCTCCAAGTCCATGGAATCAAGCACTTGCGCTTCCATTTCACGATCACTCAGGCCACCGCACATCTGAATGAAGCGGTCAGCAATGGTAGATTTACCGTGGTCAATGTGGGCGATAATGGAAAAATTGCGGATATGGCTCAGGTCAGTCACAGGTGCTTAACTACTTTAACGAAGTTGGATTTGGATCCCCGAAACCGGGGGGCGAAAAGATTGGGCGGCATTCTAGCCTATTTAGAGATCAGGTGCCATGCGAGCCGAACGCACTAAAACGCCCCGGAAAACCGCAAAATTGACCGAATCTAAAACGCCTGATTGGCGAAATGCAAAACCAAGGTCACAATTTTTTACAGATTCAATCATTTCCCTTTTGCACAATGACACTGCTGTCATTGCAAACGCATGACGAAAACGCAGTGAAGTAACAACGGATGACTGTTATTTTGCTCGCGTAGCGCTCACCAAACACTCACTCATTATCAACACTCAATGGAACCTGAGACCATGAACAACTCGCGCTATAACATCTACACCTTGATTCACAAAGGCCTGAGAGCAAGCCTGTGTCAAAACCTTGTCGATTTGGGAAAACTTGACGATACCGATACTGAAGCCGTTGCCCAGCAAGTGGCAATTACTAGCAGCCTGCTCGATTTTTGTCGTGCCCACCTGGAGCACGAAAATGATTTTATCCACCCGGTGATTCAATCGCTGGACAAAAGTCCACTGCAAACCCTAGGCGATCACCATGAACACGAAGCAGCGATTAGTGAATTGCAGCAAAAACTCGCATTAATTAATACCATGCACACAAAAGAAAGAACCAATGCACTGGATTCTTTTTACAGTTCATTCTCGTTATTTGTTGCAGAAAACTTTACCCATATGCGCGTTGAAGAAACCCACAACGTGGAGCTGCTGTGGAATTACTTTAGCGATGAAGAAATTCATGCGATTGAGCAAAAGCTGGTTGCGTCACTCACCCCTGAGGAAAACCTACGCTGCTTATT
>JACCDX010957178.1_pt1 | contig 11082 bp, 10 predicted proteins | sample 7449681 | NCBI WGS metagenome assembly JACCDX01 (sample SAMN15323450, study PRJNA562643) | freshwater metagenome | isolation source: river surface water | place: USA:Blue River Watershed | collected 2017-08-18 | reverse complement strand
GTTCTTTTCGTTGGGGAACACCATCTTGTTCCACCAGATTTCAATCATGTAGTACAGGCCAGGTGCCCAGCCGCTGCGGTAGACGCGGTCTTTGAGTTGTTCCCACTTGCTCAAGGCTGCGAATTCTTCAGGGGTGTAAGGGGCCCACACGAAGTCGAAGTTTTTGAGGTTGGTGTAGCCGTGGTGCACCACGTTGTGGCCGATGTCCCACAAGCTGTAGGCGGTCAACGAAGGCAAGAACGCAATGCGGCCCAACCATTTGTTGAGGCTGCGGTGAGGTGTGAGGCTTTGGTGGCAAGCGTCGTGGCCGATGATGAACAGGCGGCCAATGACGAAACCTGCGGCGCAACCGCTTAAAAGCTTGGCCCACCAAGATTCAAACAAAACAGTACCGGCCATGAGGGCGCCCCACAGCACGAGGTCAACGACGAGCATCACAATGGCCAGCGCGGTGGTGCGCTCGGCCAAAGGAATCAGCCACTCGCGCATGACTTTGCGGTGTGGCATCGGCTCGCCGGGAAGGATAGGTTGGATATTGATGGTCATAGGAAATGAATCTTAGGGGGCCTGTGATGATGCGTACTGATTTGCATCAATTAGTGGCAGATTATCGCTGTTTAAGCGCACGCACGGGTGTTTACCCGTTAAGTCCTGCGGGAGTTGGGGATTCATAAGTTACCAAAAGAATTCGTTTTTGGCGGGGTGCTTGGTGAAAACAACGGAATAGGCAAGCCTCAGGCATGTAAGAATGAAGAAAACAAAAACCAACAGGAGATAGAGCCATGGCCCGTCACGCCACCAAAATTGTTGCCACTTTAGGCCCCGCTTCCAGCGACCCCGCGTTGCTTGAAGCCATGATTCGCGCAGGCGTGAACGTGGTTCGCCTGAATTTCAGCCACGGCAAAGCCCAAGACCACATCGACCGAGCCCGTTTGGTGCGCGAAGCCGCCGCCCGCGCAGGCCGCGAGGTGGCCATCATGGCTGATTTGCAAGGCCCCAAAATTCGCGTGGGCAAGTTTGTCGATGGCAAGGTCATGCTCGAAAACGGCGCCAAGTTTGTGCTCGACGCTTCACGCACCGAGCCCGGTGATTTGCAAGGCGTGGGCCTCGATTACAAAGAGCTGCCCCGCGATGTGAAGCCCGGCGACTTGCTGTTGCTCAACGACGGTTTGATTGTGTTGACCGTTGAAGCCGTGCGCGGTGAGCAAGTGCACACCACGGTGAAGATTGGCGGCGAGCTGTCCAACAACAAAGGCATCAACAAACAAGGCGGTGGCCTGACCGCACCAGCCCTGACCGGCAAAGACATGGAAGACATCAAAACCGCGATGAGCTTTCAAGCGGACTACGTGGCGGTGAGCTTCCCCAAAAACGCGACCGACATGGAAATGGCGCGCCAGCTCGCCAACGTGGCGGGTGCTGAATACAAACACAAGCCGGGCTTGATTGCCAAGATTGAACGCGCAGAAGCCATCCCGTTGTTGGAAGAAATTTTGCGAGCCAGCGACGGCATCATGGTGGCGCGTGGTGACTTGGCTGTGGAAGTGGGTAATGCAGCAGTACCTGCGTTACAAAAACGCATGATCAAACTCGCGCGTGAGCACGACAAAGTGGTAATCACCGCGACCCAGATGATGGAGAGCATGATCACCAACCCCGTGCCCACACGCGCCGAGGTGAGTGACGTGGCCAACGCCGTGATCGATGGCACAGACGCCGTGATGCTCAGCGCCGAAACCGCCGCAGGCAAATACCCGCTCGAAACAGTGCAAGAAATGTCCAAAATTTGCGCAGCCGCCGAGGCAGCCGAAGATGTGGAACTGGACGCCGACTTCAAAGGCCAAACCTTCACGCGCATTGACCAAACCATCGCGATGGGCGCTTTGTTCACCGCGCATCACTTGGGCGCCAAAGCCATCGTGGCTTTGACCGAGTCGGGTTCCACCGCGCTGTGGATGAGCCGCCACCGCATTCACATCCCCATTTACGCAGTGACCACCAAAGTGGCCTCGCAGCGCCGCATGGCCCTGTTCCGCAACGTGCGTCCTTTGTTGATGGACACCAGCGCGGACCGCGACACCGCGTTGGCGCAAGCTGAGGCGCATCTCAAACTGCGTGAAATCGTAGACACCGGCGATGTGTACGCCATCACCTGTGGCGACCCGATGGGCACGCCCGGCGGTACCAACATGCTGCGTATTTGCGAAGTTCGTTAATCACGCTGAATGCCCATACGCACAGCTGGCGGGCTTTGGCGCCTGTCAGCTGGGTGCGAAGCTGCGGCCTTTAAAATTGGCAGCAGTTACACCAGTTTTTAATTTTTGAGGATTCCCCATGGCACTCGTATCGATGCGCGAACTTCTGGACCACGCTGCAGAGCACGGTTACGGCATTCCAGCTTTCAACGTCAACAACTTGGAGCAAGTGCAAGCCGTGATGATGGCTGCCGACTCAGTGGGCGCGCCTGTCATCTTGCAAGCCAGTGCTGGCGCACGCAAATACGCGGGTGAGCCTTTCATCAAGCATTTGATTCAAGCGGCCACCGAAGCCTACCCACACATTCCGTTGGTCATGCACCAAGACCATGGCACATCGCCTAAGGTTTGCCAAGGCGCGATTGACCTGGGCTTTGGCTCCGTCATGATGGACGGCTCGTTGATGGAAGACGGCAAAACGCCTTCTAGCTTTGAGTACAACGTGCAAGTCACCCAGCAAGTGGTGGCCATGGCGCACAAAGTGGGCGTGTCGGTCGAAGGCGAATTGGGTTGCTTGGGCAACTTGGAAACTGGCGAAGCCGGTGAAGAAGACGGCATCGGCGCAGTGGGCAAACTCGACCACAGCCAAATGTTGACCGACCCTGAAGAAGCCGCGCAGTTTGTGAAAGCCACACAACTCGACGCATTGGCCATTGCCATTGGTACCAGCCACGGCGCGTACAAGTTCACACGCGAGCCCACTGGCGACATCTTGGCCATCAGCCGCGTCAAAGAAATTCACGCGCGCATTCCCAACACCCACTTGGTCATGCACGGCTCAAGCAGCGTGCCACAAGACCTGTTAGCCATCATCAACCAATACGGCGGCAAGATGAAAACGACGTTTGGCGTGCCCGTGTCTGAAATTCAAGAAGCCATCAAGCACGGCGTGCGCAAGGTCAACATCGATACCGACATCCGCTTGGCCATGACAGCCGCAGCGCGCAAGTTCATGTTTGAGAACCCAGAAAAATTCGACGCCCGCGAATGGCTCAAGCCTGCCCGCGAAGCTGCGATGAACATTTGCAAACAGCGCTATTTGGAATTCGGTTGCGAAGGCCAAGGCAGCAAGGTCAAAGGCGATAGCCTCTCTGTGGTGGCGGCCAAGTACGCCAAGGGCGAACTCGCTCAGTTGGTGAAGTAAGCCATGACAGCTTTGCACACCTCTGCGCTCACGTCTTTGCCTTTGCTTGCACGCGGCAAGGTGCGCGACAACTACGCCGTGGGCGACGACCGTATCTTGATGGTGACCTCAGACCGCATCAGCGCGTTTGACGTCATCATGGGCGAGGCCATTCCAGGCAAGGGCGAATTGCTCACCCAAATGGCCTTGTTTTGGTTCAAAAAACTCGGCCACATTTGCCCCAACCATCTGACGGGCGAAGCGCCTGAAAGCGTGGTGAGTGCGGACGAAGTGGCGCAGGTTAAAGGTCGTTCGATGTTGGTCAAACGCTTGAAGCCTATCCCCGTGGAAGCGGTGGTGCGTGGCTATTTGGCGGGCAGTGGCTGGCAGGAATACCAAGAGAACCAAGCGGTGTGCGGCGTCAAGCTGCCCAAAGGTTTGAAGAACGCCAGCAAGTTGCCAGAGCCCATCTTCACACCCGCTGCCAAAGCGGCCGTGGGCGACCATGACGAGAACATCACCTACGAACAAGTGGTGGAAATGATTGGTGGCGGCTTAGCCGAGAAAATCAAAACCGTCAGCATTGCTTTGTACGAAACCGCGCGTGACGTGGCCGCTGCCAAAGGCATCATCATTGCGGACACCAAGTTTGAGTTTGGCCTCGATGCCAACAACGACCTCGTGTTGATGGACGAGGTGCTCACACCCGATTCATCACGCTACTGGCCTGCTGACAGCTATGCACAAAGTTTCAAAGACGGTGTGAACCCGCCAAGCTACGACAAGCAGTTCTTGCGCGATTGGTTAGAAACTGCTCAAGTGCAAGGTAAGCCTTGGAGCAAGTCACCCCCCGCGCCGCATTTGCCGCAAGAGGTGATTGCCCAAACCGCCGCCAAGTACCAAGAGGCTTGGGAGCGGCTGAAGGACTAAGGCCTCCTTTGGCTGCGATTAGTTCAGCGCCATGCTGAGCTTGCGACGGTAGCGAGAAATCATCTCCAACACGGGGTCTTCTTGCACCGTGGCCTTGCCGGTTAACTCGATGCCGCCTGCGGTTTTACCGACGGCGGCATTGTCCGTTTTGGGCTTGGGTGGTGTGAGCAATTCGAGGATGGCCACGTAGGTTTTGCGTGCCACATCGTTGTTCCATGTTTTGTCACGCATGATGATTTCGAGCAACTCTTCCATCGCGTTTTCAAACAACTCAGCGGCAATCAACACCCGGGCTTTGGCCAAGCGGGTGTCGAAGTCGCGTTTGTTTTGGGCGATGGCGGCATCGAACTGTTCAAACGTCCAAGCAGCGCGCTCGTCGGTGGACACAAACTGCAAAGCTTGCAGCCAGTAATTGAGGGCATCAAAGCGCAGTTGCAGTGGAATTTCGCTGAGCTTGGGTGCCAATGCCGCTTGGGCTTCTTCCAGCTCGCCCACAGAAATCAGCAGCTTGACCAAGTTGTAACGGGTTTCATCGTCAGCGGTGTTGAGGCTCAACGCCTCTTGCAGCTTGGCGATGGCGGCTTGCGCATCGCCCGCTTCCATGAGGTGCTCGGCTTCTTGTGCATCGACCTGTGCGGCCACTTCGTTGTCAGATGGCAAGTGCTTGTCTAAAAACTCGCGTACTTTGCCCTCGGGCAGCGCGCCCATGAAACCGTCCACAGGGCGGCCGCCCATGAGCAAGATGCAGGTGGGCAGGCTCTTCACACCAAACGCACCTGCCAGCTGTTGCTCGGTGTCGGCGTTGATTTTGACCAACTTGAAGCGACCTTCGTAGGCCGTTTCCAGTTTTTCGAGCACCGGGCCCAGCGATTTGCAGGGGCCGCACCAGTCGGCCCAGAAGTCCACCAACACGGGGGTGGTTTGTGAGGCCGCAATCACATCGGCCTCGAAATTTTCCATCGTCACATCAATCATGGGGGTCCCGTCTTAAAATTCGTTTTTGTTCACACACAGCCACATCATGACCCAGTGCCAAGTCGGTGTCGTCATGGGTTCCAACTCTGACTGGGACACCATGCAACATGCAGCCCAGATTCTCCAAGAATTTGGCATCACTTTTGAAACCCGCGTGGTTTCAGCCCACCGCATGCCCGATGACATGTTTGCCTACGCCGAAAGTGCCCAAGGCCGTGGCTTGCGCGCCATCATCGCAGGTGCGGGCGGCGCAGCCCACTTGCCCGGCATGATTGCCGCTAAAACCATCGTGCCCGTCTTGGGTGTGCCGGTGGCCAGCAAGCATTTGCAAGGCGTGGACTCCTTGCACAGCATTGTGCAAATGCCCAAAGGCATTCCGGTGGCGACCTTTGCCATTGGCAACGCGGGTGCTGCGAATGCGGCGTTGTTTGCAGTGGCCTTGCTCGCGTCTGCCGACGTCGCCTTGGCCGAGAAGCTGCAAGCCTTCCGTGTGGCGCAGACCGAAGTGGCGCGCAACATGACGCTGCCACCCGTATGAGCGAAGCTCTGAAGCCGTTGTTGCCCGGCTCCACCTTGGGCGTGTTGGGCGGTGGCCAGTTGGGCCGTATGTGGGCGCATACAGCACAACGCATGGGCTACAACACCGCGGTGCTCGACCCCGATGCGCAAAGCCCCGCTGGTTTGGTGAGCCATCACCACATTCACACCGACTACTTGGACGCCGCAGGCTTGAAGCAACTCGCCGCCACGTGCCAAGCGGTGACCACCGAATTTGAAAACGTGCCCGCTGATGCGCTGGCGCAGCTTGCTGCGACCTTGCCCGTGTCGCCCGCCGCATCGGCCGTGGCCGTGGCGCAAGACCGTGCGCGTGAAAAAGCGCATTTCGTCGCCTGCGGTGTGCCTGTGGCACCTCATGCGGTGATGGATACCGCCGCGCAACTCGCTGCGTTGTTGGCTGACACCGCAAAAGCAGACCACCTGCTGCCCGGCATTTTGAAGACCTCGCGTATGGGCTACGACGGCAAAGGCCAGCTGCGCGTGAGCACGCGTGACGAGCTCAACGCTGGGTGGGTGAAACTGGGCAGTGTGCCTTGCGTGTTGGAGAAAATGTTGCCCTTGGCCAGCGAGTGCTCGGTCATCGTGGCGCGTGGTCGTGATGGTGTGATGGTCAACTTGCCTGTGCAACTCAACCTGCACCGCGATGGCATTTTGGCTGTCACCGAAGTGTTTGCGGGCAATGTGCCTGAAGCATTAGCCAACCAAGCCATCGTGGCAGCCAAAGCTGTGGCGCAAGAATTGAACTACGTGGGCGTGTTGTGCGTGGAGTTTTTTGTGCTGGCGGATGGCACGTTGGTTGTGAATGAGATAGCCCCTCGCCCCCACAACAGCGGCCACTACAGCCAAGACGCATGCGATGTGTCGCAGTTTGAATTGCAAGTGCGCACCATGGCCGACTTGCCGTTGACGCAACCGCGTTTGCACAGCCCTGCTTTTATGCTCAATTTGTTGGGTGATTTGTGGTTTGCTAATCCATCAAGTGCCAACGCTGCGCAAGTTGAACCTGCATGGCAAAAGGTGCTGGCGTTGCCCGGCACGCATTTGCACCTGTACGGCAAACGCGAAGCGCGCGTGGGTCGCAAGATGGGCCATCTCAACATCACCGCCGCCACGCCAGACGCCGCGCGTGCTGTGGCTTTGCAAGCCGCTGCCATTTTGGGTATCGCGCCGTTTTAACGACGACGCTCTTGTCCCATGATTCTTGACGGTCAGTCCCCCTCATCCATCGCCGCCGCTGCGCAAGCTTTGCAGCGCGGTGAGTTGTTGGGCTTGCCGACAGAAACTGTGTATGGCTTGGCCGCCGATGCGGGCAACGACGCCGCAGTCGCCAAAATCTTTGAAGCCAAAGGCCGCCCCGCCAATCACCCGCTCATCGTGCATGTGGCCAGCGCACAAGGCGTGCAGCGCTTTGCCAGCCGTGTGCCTGACTTTGCGCAAAAACTGATCGATGCATTTTGGCCCGGCCCTTTGACCCTCATCTTGTCGCGCCGACCCGAGGTGGCCGCTGTGGCCGCTGGTGGGCAAAACTCGGTGGGCTTGCGTTGCCCTGCACACCCCACAGCACATGCCGTGCTGCAAAGCGCCGAAACCTTGGGTGTTTTTGGTGTGGCCGCACCCAGTGCCAATTTGTTTGGTCGCGTCAGCCCCACCACGGCAGCGCATGTGGCCAGCGAGTTTGGCGACAGCTTGCTGATCATCGATGGTGGTGCGTGTGATGTGGGCATTGAGTCCACCATCGTCGACTGCACGCGCGCGGCGCCCGTGTTGCTGCGCCCAGGCGTGCTCACGCCGCAGCAACTCAGCGACGCATGTGGTGTGACCGTCATCACGCCCAACGCGCCGGATGCTGATGCCCCGCGAGCCTCGGGTACCCTTGAATCGCACTACGCGCCCGCTGCCAAAGTGCAGCTGATGTCGGCGGCTGATTTGCAAAAAGCAATAGACGCGTATGCGAATGAGGACGTGGCGAGCCATGCCAACGTCTTTGCTCACCCAACGGTCGCCGTGTGGGCGCGCAGCTCCGTGCAAGTGCCTGCTACCCATGTGAATCAGTTCAAATGCCAGACCATGCCTACATCGGCACAAGACTGCGCCCACCAACTGTTTGCCCAATTGCGCAGCTTTGACGCCCAAGGTGTTGCGCACATTTGGGTCGAAATTCCACCTCATACCCCCGAATGGGATGGCGTGCGAGACCGCTTGACGCGGGCTGCCACGCCAACTCGTTAAACTAATGCGGTACTCAAAGAGAGCCTGTGATGAATTCAATTTTTAGCCGAACCCTCAAAGCCCTGTGCTCCGTCATGGCCGCTGCCATGTTGTCCGCGTGTGGTGGGGCGAGTAGCACGGTAGAACCGTTTGTGGCGACACGCGTGATCGCGTTTGGGGACGGTTTTAACTACGTCGATGCTTCCGGTGCTGGTTTGTCTACAGTGCGAACTGGTGAGACGGATATCACGATTGCAGGGCGTGTTGCTGCGCGATACGGCATTGTTGTGAAAGATGTCGCAACGGGTCCGGCTTTGAGTGCAACAGGTGGTTTCAGTTATGCGACTGCTAGTGCCAAGGTGAGCGATGTGGTGACGCAGATCGATACTTTTTTGACCCAAGCGAGTGGTGTGGTTGCCAAAAAAGATTTGATCGTCATTGCTGTGGGGAATTGGGAAGTCAAAGCTGCGGTGGCCAGTACTACACCTGCCGCCGACATGGACACCGCCACGACAAATTTGGTGACAGCCATTCAACGCCTGACAGCGGCAGGTGCTGAACACGTTGTTGTGATGCCTGCCATCAATATGGCGCGAACACCTTGGGCGGCGACATCGCCGAACAGTAAGTCTTTGGCTGACATTCAGCAGCTGAGCATCACCACGTCCTCACTGCCGGGTTTGAACTCTTTTAATTTCTTACTTTTGACGAAATTAAATGCAGCCTATCGGCAAGATAAAAAACCTGTTTACTTGCTAGATCGTTCCAGCGATTTCAATAATTTTGCAGGTCAATTTGATACCAACGGTACGACACGCATCATCAACGTGAGTGGCTTGGCTTTGACGGCAGATACAGGTCTATACATGCCCGTTTGTACAACGCCGACATCGATGGCGGGTTGCTTGCCTGCTAACTTAAGTACGGTCAGTCCGCTCACGGCGACGAGCTATCAAAGCTATGTCTTCGCCGACGACATTAACTTGACACCCTTGGCGAATAGATTCCTCGCTGATCGCATGATCTACAGCATGCAGACGTTTGGTTGGGCTCCTTAAGCCTTGCGCCCAAAGCGCAAGCGCATCACCAAAATACTGGCGGCCAACACCAATGTAATCACGTTGGCAATCACCACAGGCCAAGCTTCAATCAGCAAGCCGTAGGCCAACCACAGCGCAATGCCGAGGGTGAACGCGCTGTACATCCCCAAGGAAATACCGCTCACGTCGCGGGTCTTGAAGGTCAGCCACGCTTGCGGCACAAAGCTCGCGGTGGTCAGGCTGGCGGCGGCGTAGCCTATCCATTCGGTGTAGTTCATTCAGGGCTTTCTTAAGCAGTTAAGGCTGTTTACCAGCCCAATCAATCATGGCGTCCAGCGCGGGTCGGGCTGCATTCGCATTGGCGTGGTGCAGTACAGCCACCACCACAAGGCGTTTGCCACTGGCCGTGTCCACAAACCCAGCCACGCCCGCCACATCACGCAAGCTGCCAGTTTTCAAATGTGCGCTGGCTTGTGCTTTGCTGCGTTTCATCGTGCCGTCAAGGCCAGTCACGGGCAAAGAACTCATCAGCTCGGACATGGTGGGCGAGCCCCAAGCCACTTGCAGCAAACGTGCGAGGGCTTGTGCGCTGATGCGTTCTTCGCGGCTCAGGCCCGAGCCGTTGTCGAAAGTGGGCACTTCACCGCCCACGCGCTCACGCCACCAGCGTTGCATCACCTCGCGCGAGGCGTCAAAGCTGCCCACGCCGCGTTGTTGTTGACTGAGCGTGAGGAACACATGCTGCGCCATCACGTTGTTGCTGTACTTGTTGATGTCGCGGATGGTCTCGGCCAAGCTGGCGGATTCCACATGGAAGGTGGGTTGCAGGTTGGCAGGCACGCTGCCATCACGCACTTGGCCGCTGAGGTGCCCACCGAGTTGTTGCCACATACCTGCAATCGCGCGTGGCGCAAATTGCTGAGGTGCGGCATAGGCGATGGGCCACATTTTTTCGCCGCACACGGCGGGGAAGTTGCCTGCGAATTTGAGGCGTGTTGGGTCGCTCCAATCGGCGCGCAAGGCACTGCGGTAGTCGCTGCAATCGTCGTTGCTCAGCGGCACGGTGGCAGGAAACTGTACGCCAGCCAAAGGTGGCTCAATTTGCACGCGCGCCACATTGGCAGCACGGTCCGGCACAAACTGAATGAGCAGCGATTTGAAGTTGAGCAGCAGCGCATCGGGTGCGGCGTTGTAGGGGCGCAGGGGCTCGCCGTCAAAGCTGGCAGCGTCACGTGCAGGCACATCAAACGCGCTGCGGTCGAGCACGATGTCGCCTTGAATTTTGTGAATGCCCAAGCCTTGAATGCGACGCATCAATAACCACAAACGCTCCACCACCAAACGCGGGTCACCGCTGCCCTTGATGTAGATATTGCCTTGCAACACACCGTCGCGCACAGGGCCGTCCACATACACAGGCGTGCGCCACACAAAGGCGGGGCCGAGGGTGTCGAGTGCGGCGGTGGTGGTGGCCAGTTTCATCAGTGAGGCTGGGTTCACGCGCACTTGGGCTTGGTGGCTCAGGCGTGGTGTGCTGTTGGCGTGGGTGTCGACCACCATGACGTGGAAGTTGTCGCTCGGCACTTTGGCGCGTTGCAGCGCGGCTTGTACTTCAGGCGGCAGTTGACCGATGTCGCCGTCCGTGTGTTTCGGTGGTTCGCTGCGCACGGCTTTGGCGTGCGGGGCTGCGTGCGCGGGCAAGACTGTGGCGCACATCATGGCAACCGCGAATGCATATGCCAAAGACCAAGGCACATCGTGCCATCGTGCAGCGCTGGTGCGGCGTGCGAGTGGGGGCAAAGAGGGCATGTGCGAGCGAGTCATAGGCAAATTATCACGGCTGGGATAATCAACGCATGCACACCAACCAGTGGCTGGCTTTAGAGACCAGCACCGACACCCTTTCTCTTGCGGTCGCGCGCGGCACGCAGACATGGACGCACACCAGCGCAGGCGGTGCGCTCACGTCCACGCACATGATTCCGCAAACCTT
>JACCDX010306981.1_pt1 | contig 11082 bp, 8 predicted proteins | sample 7449681 | NCBI WGS metagenome assembly JACCDX01 (sample SAMN15323450, study PRJNA562643) | freshwater metagenome | isolation source: river surface water | place: USA:Blue River Watershed | collected 2017-08-18 | reverse complement strand
CGACCCATCGAACGGTCGCGTGGTTGTTATTGAAATGAACCCAAGAGTCTCTCGTTCATCGGCTTTGGCTTCTAAGGCAACCGGATTCCCAATTGCCAAAATTGCTGCCAAGTTGGCCGTGGGTTACACCCTTGACGAAATCCCTAACGACATCACCAAGGTAACTCCAGCAAGCTTCGAGCCGACACTGGACTACATCGTCGTCAAGGTTCCTCGTTTTGCGTTTGAGAAGTTCCCTGCAGCCAATGCAACTCTGACCACGACTATGAAGTCGGTTGGAGAGGCCATGGCAATCGGCCGCAACTACAGCCAGGCACTGCAGAAGGCCCTGCGCAGCCTTGAACGCCGTGGTTCGTCATTCCACTGGGATGGTCCGCTGGGTAACGTAGACGAACTGCTCGAGGCAATCAAAACACCAACCGATGGTCGCATCGTGTTGTTGCAGCAGGCTCTTCGCGCTGGTGCGACACCGGAACAGGCATTTGAGTCAACCAAGATGGATCCATGGTTCATCGACCAAATTGTCCTAATTAACGAGGTTGCTGACTCAATCGCTGGCGCACCGAGCCTAGATGAGGGCGTCATTCGCCACGCCAAGGACCACGGGTTCAGTGACATTCAGATTGCGTCGTTGCGAGGCATCAGTGAATCTGAGGTTCGCAGCATGCGACACAGCCTCGGACTTCGTCCGGTCTTCAAAACTGTTGACACCTGTGCCGGTGAGTTTCCGGCACTGACTCCTTACCACTACAGCACCTACGAGGAAGAGACCGAGGTGGTTCCTTCGGACCGCAAGAAGGTCGTCATTCTAGGATCCGGTCCAAACCGAATTGGTCAGGGCGTTGAGTTTGACTACAGCTGCGTGCACGCTTCTTTTGCACTATCAGACGCTGGTTACGAAACCATCATGATCAACTGCAACCCTGAGACCGTTTCAACTGACTACGACACTTCGGATCGTCTCTACTTTGAGCCACTAACTCTTGAGGACGTCCTCGAGGTTATTCATGCTGAGCAGCAGAGCGGCGAATTGGTAGGTGTTGTAGTGCAGCTCGGTGGTCAGACAGCCCTCGGACTTGCAAAGGGACTTGAGGCTGCCGGAATTCCTATTCTTGGAACCTCACCTTCAGCCATCGACCTAGCCGAAGAGCGCGGTCTGTTCTCGAAGATTCTCGAAGACGGAGACCTGCTTGCGCCACCAAATGGAACTGCTTTGAACTTGGCCGAGGCCGAAGTTATCGCAGCGCGAATTGGTTACCCGGTTCTGGTCCGCCCATCCTTCGTCCTTGGCGGTCGCGGTATGGAAATCATTTACGACCAGGCTGGCGTGAGAGATTACTTCGACAGAATTAAGGACCAGGCCATCGTTGGACCAGACCACCCGCTTTTGGTTGATCGCTTCCTAGACTTTGCCATCGAAATTGACATCGATGCTCTGTTCGACGGCGAAGACCTTTACGTCGGTGGTGTCATGGAGCACATTGAAGAGGCTGGTATCCACTCGGGCGACTCAAGTTGCACACTGCCTCCGGTAACTCTAAGTGATGCTCAGATTGCGCGAGTGCGCGAGGCTACCCTGAAAATCGCTCAGGGAATCGGCGTACGCGGCTTGCTCAATGTGCAGTTCGCTCTGGCAGCAGACGTCCTGTACGTTCTTGAGGCAAACCCGCGTGCATCACGCACCGTTCCATTTGTTTCTAAGGCGCTTGGCATCACTTTGGCTAAGGCAGCATCTCTTGTAATGGTCGGCAAGACCATCAAGGAGCTTGTCGCTGAAGGTCACCTTCCAGAAGCAGACGGCACCTACATTCCAGCGGGATCACCAATCTCAGTCAAGGAAGCAGTTCTGCCATTCAAGCGTTTTGCAACCAAGGATGGTCGATTTGTGGACTCATTGCTAGGGCCAGAAATGCGCTCAACCGGTGAGGTCATGGGAATTGACGTTGACTTCCCGAAAGCATTCGCAAAGAGCCAGGCTGGGGCCGGCAGCGCTCTACCGACCTCTGGCAGCATCTTCATCTCGGTTGCCGACCGTGACAAGCCTCAGGTGGTCCTTCCGGTCCGCCGACTGGAGCAACTTGGCTACAAGATTCTGGCTACCAGCGGCACTGCGGCCATTTTGGCAAGACACGGTATTCAGGCACAGGTTGTCAGAAAGCACACCGATGACGCAGCGGTCGCCGATGGCCCGAGCATTGTCGAGCTAATCACTGCCGGTCAGGTGGACGTAGTGGTAAACACTCCTTCAGGTTCAAGCGCCCGCAAGGACGGCTACGAGATCCGCGCGGCAACGACTGCAGCCGACAAAGCGATTTTCACAACAATCGCCCAGTTGAGTGCTGCAATCGGTTCGTTCGAAGCAGTGATTGCTGGCCCGTTCAGCGTCAAGTCACTTCAGGATCACGCAATCGACCGGGCGGTGGCACTTGCCAACTAGTTTCGGCTCGAAACTCGAGACGGCTTTCAATAGCCACGGTCAGTTGTGTGTTGGCATAGATCCACATGCCGCATTACTTGATGACTGGGGTTTGACCGATGACGTCAAGGGGCTTCGAGAGTTCACCAAGCGAGCTCTAGATTCCGCAGTCGGCAACGTGGGCATTATCAAGCCGCAGGTTTCCTTCTTTGAGCGCCACGGGTCAGCCGGTTTTGCAGTGCTCGAAGAGCTGGCGCAGGCAGCTTTGAACACCGATTTAGTGGTCATCATGGACGCTAAACGCGGTGACATTGGCACCACGATGGATGCTTACTATGACGCTTGGCTTGGCAAATCTGCGCCGTTTGTATGCGACGCCCTTACTGTCTCTCCTTATCTTGGATTCGATTCTTTAAAGCCCGGGATGGCTGAGTGTCTTGAGCGAGGCAAGGGTTTGATTGTTCTCTCTGCTACATCTAACCCTGAAGGCGCGGCACTTCAGCGTGCAACTGTGGGCGGAAAAACTATTGCTTCCCAAATTTGGGAGGGTTTGAGCGAGATAAACCGGGTTACCGCTGAAGCTGGCCGAAAACTCGGCTCATTCGGCGCTGTCATCGGGGCTACTCTGAACCTTCAAAGCATGGGCCTAGGCGTTGTTGTTGAAGGTCAGGCTACTGCCGCAACCCCGATTCTTGCGCCTGGTTTTGGTGCTCAAGGGGCTGAGCTGTCAGCAACCAGGCAGCTATTCGGCAAAGCCGCCGACCAGGTGATCCACTCTGTGTCGCGCAGCGTACTTTCGGCCGGTCCAATGGGTATGAGTAAGGCAATCCAGGTTGCCAACAGCGAACTTGCATTGGGGCTGGAGACTAATGTCTAGCCGCCTGACAGTGATCGCCGGACCAACCGCCGTTGGTAAAGGCACGGTAGTCGCTCACATTCTTGCCCATCACCCTGAGATAAAACTTTCGGTATCCGCAACCACCAGGCAGCCGAGACCCGGCGAAGTCGATGGAAAGAACTACTTCTTTCTGACTCACGAAAATTTTGATCAGTTGATCGAAGCCGGCGACATGTTGGAGTACGCGACAGTGCACGGAACCAACAAATACGGCACACCAAAGCAACCGATTATTGATGCGCTAGCACGTAACGAACAAATCATTCTCGAAATCGACATTCAGGGTGCCCGGCAGGTCAAGGCCGCCATGCCCGACGCAAAACTAATTTTCATTGCCCCTCCGAGCTGGGAGGAATTGGTTCGACGCCTGACCGGACGAGGCACGGAATCGGCAGAGGAGCAGGCTCAGCGCCTGGTTACAGCTCGTGAAGAATTGGCCGCTCAGTCTGAGTTTGACTACGTAGTTATCAACGATGAGGTGGCCAGATGTGCCTCTGAAGTCGTAGACTTGATACAGGCTTAGCGATTAATCAATCGCACACTCCACGCTAAAGACAACAGAAAGTTGAATCATGTCTGAAAAGCTAGAAGGAATCGTTTCTCCTGCAATTGACAACCTACTAAACAAGGTTGACTCAAAATACGAACTTGTTATCTTTGCATCAAAGCGTGCTCGCCAGATTAACGACTACTACTCAGCTCTGCACGAGGGAAGCCTGTTCAACAACGTTGGCCCATTGGTTGACGCAACTGTTGACGAAAAGCCGCTGACCATCGCGATGCACGAGATCGACCAGAACAAGTTGGCCAAGCACACCGCTGAGTAATAGCGGCTGGAACCTGCAATGCGCGTAATCGTTGGTATCACCGGCGGCATTGCGGCCTATAAAGCTACCGGCATCATTAGGCTTCTCACCGAAGCTGGTCACTCCGTAAAGGTAATTCCAACGCAGAATGCTTTGCGTTTCATCGGCGCAACCACGCTAGAGGCCTTGTCGCACAACTCTGTTGATCCAGACCTATACACCGATGTTGCTGACGTTAAGCACATTGCTTTAGCCCAAGAGGCTGATTTAGTTATCGTGGCACCGGCAACCGCAGCCTTTTTGGCACGGTACGCCTCAGGCCAAGCCGATGATCTGCTCGGCAACACACTTTTGGCGACCAAGGCTCCGGTGGTGGTTGCACCAGCCATGCACACGGAGATGTGGCAACACCCAGCTACCGTGGCAAACATCGAGACCCTTAAGAATCGTGATGTTTGGGTATTGGAACCCGCAGCTGGCCGACTCACCGGGCAGGACTCTGGCCCGGGCCGACTTCCTGAACCAAATGAGATTGTTGATTTTGCCCTTACCGCTGTATCAAATCAAGACCTAGCCGGCAAAAAGTTTTTGATAACGGCTGGCGGTACGCAAGAACCGATTGACCCGGTGCGATTCATTGGCAATCATTCGAGCGGAAAACAGGGTCTAGCTATTGCTACGGCTGCGTCACAAAGAGGCGCCCAGGTAACCCTAATTGCCGCAAACATAACCGGGATTCCAACCGGTTTTAGCCAAGTAATTCGGGTTCAATCTGCCGCAGAGCTGCAAAATGCCGTTCTTGAGCAATTGCCGGCCTGCGATGTTCTGGTTATGTCAGCCGCAGTTTCTGACTTTAGGCTCGCTGAACCATTTGACTCAAAAATTAAAAAGAGTCTGGTGGGGGATCACCTCAATCTAGAGCTGGTTCAAAATCCAGATGTACTAAAGCTAGCGGTTGACAGCTCACACGCGGCTCTAATCGTTGGATTTGCGGCAGAGACCGCCGGTTCAGAAACGGCGCTTACCGAACTGGCCGCAAGAAAGCTAAGCGAAAAAGGATGCGACTTTATCGTGGCCAATGATGTCAGCGACGGCAAGGTTTTCGGTAGCAACGAAAATTCAGCAATAATTCTGAGCAAAACCGGGGGAGCGACAAAAGCCGCTGGAAGTAAAACCTTGGTTGCCCATGAGCTTTTGGACCTACTGAGTTCTGCCCTCAGCAAATAACTGACCAGCATGTCTTGGGCTCGGGATATACTTGAGCCATTATGAGCAAACTTCGTCTTTTCACCTCTGAATCTGTGACTGAGGGTCACCCTGACAAAATCTGTGACCAGATCAGTGACACGATTCTCGATGCAATGCTCGAGCAGGACCCAAATTCTCGCGTAGCCGTAGAAACCATGGTCACGACAGGCCTAGTCCATGTTGCCGGTGAGGTTACGACCGAAGGCTATGTTGAGATTCCGAAACTTGTTCGTGAAAAGATTCGCGAAATTGGCTACACATCGTCAGACATTGGCTTTGACGGCGATAGCTGTGGCGTTTCTATTTCGATTGGTCAGCAGTCACCAGACATCGCACAGGGTGTTGATGATGGCTTTGAATCGCGAGTTGGCTCATCTAAGGACCATTTTGACTCTCAGGGTGCCGGCGACCAAGGAATCATGTTTGGCTACGCCACCAACGAGACCAAAACCCTGATTCCAACAGCAATCAACGTGGCACACCGATTGAGTGAGCGTCTTGCTGAAGTCCGCAAGTCAGGCCAGGTCGACTTTCTCAGGCCAGACGGTAAGACTCAGGTGACAATCGGTTATGAGGGAACAATTCCTCGCACCATTGAGGCTGTAGTTCTCTCAACGCAGCACAACCCAGGCGTGAGCCACGCTCAGATCGTTGAAGCCATGCGAGAAGCGGTTATCAACCCAATTCTCGAGGGCACTGAACTGGACTTCTCAGGCGTCGAACTATTCATCAACCCGACTGGCAAGTTTGAAATCGGTGGCCCAATGGGTGACGCGGGCTTGACCGGACGCAAGATCATCGTTGACACCTACGGTGGTGCCAGCCGCCACGGAGGTGGCGCTTTCTCAGGTAAAGACCCATCAAAGGTTGACCGCTCCGCGGCCTACGCAATGCGCTGGGTAGCCAAGAACGTTGTTGCTGCAGAACTTGCCGACCGAGTCGAGGTTCAGGTTGCCTATGCAATTGGTGTAGCCCGCCCAGTGGGACTCTACGTTGAGACCTTTGGCACCGGCCACGTTTCAGATGACACAATCGTCGACGCCATCAACGAGGTGTTTGACCTAAGGCCAAAAGCCCTAATCGAAGCTCTTGACCTGCTTAGACCGATTTACTCAAAGACAGCAACGTACGGTCACTTCGGGCGCGAACTTCCTGAATTCACCTGGGAGAACACCGATAAGTCTGCCGATCTTCGACGTGCCGCCGGTTTCTAATTAGTCAGGTATCTATGCCGGGTATTGCAAGGGTTTCGATTGATTCCCCGTTGCCGCAATTAGATCGGCTATTCGACTACGCGATTCCAGATACCATTCGAGATTCAATTCGGGTGGGTGTTCGAGTCAAAGTTCCTTTCGGGCGAGGAAAGAGTCTTTACGACGGATTTGTGATAGCCCTAGAGCAAACCAGCGAATTCGAAGGAAAGCTTGCCGAGATTACCCAATTGGTCTCGACTGCTCCAGTGCTGACGCCTGAGGTTTATCAATTAGTCAGATCTGTCGCCGATCGACAATCCTCTACTGCATCAGATGTACTCAGGCTTGCCGTCCCACCCAGATCAGTTGCAGTCGAAAAGCGATGGCTCGCAGAAAACCAAAATCAAGTATCAGGTGTTTCGAAAAAGCACCACGTTGAACGCGATCGAACCTCAGTGCTGGTCGCACCGGTTACCGGACCTGAATGGCCTGCTTGGGTGAGTATGGCTGTCGAGAAAAGCGTGCAGGAAGTCTCGAACGGTCAGTCCGTGATTATTTGCGTGCCGGATTATCGAGACCAGAAAGTTTTGTTATCTGCACTGGAAAATTCGCCGGCGGCTGGATTTCTAGTCGACTATTCCTCTGATCAGAAGACTTCGGCTAAGTACAAGGCGTTCCTGGACTGCTTGGGTAAGTCACCTACTTTGGTGGTCGGAAGTAGATCAGCAATCTACGCACCCGTGCAGAATCTGGGCCTAATTTTGGTCTGGGATGATGGCGATTCGAGCCACATTGAGCCGTCCTCACCGTACTCACACACCCGCGAGGTCGCACTTATCAGACAAAAACAGTCAGGCTGTGGCTTGATTTTTGCTGGGCATGTTCGTTCTACCGAGATCCAGCGGCTTGTGGAAATTGGCTACCTGAACGCCGAGTCATTCGAACAAGATATTCCAAACATTTCTGCGGTGGACCGCGAAGTCCGAGTTGATGGAGTTGCCTGGTCAACAATCCGCGATGCCCTGAAATTTGGCTCGGTCTTGGTCCAGGTAGCTGCTCGCGGAACTGCGGTTTCGAGTTACTGTTCCGGTTGTTCTGAGCGGGCCGCTTGCAACCAGTGCAATGGCCCAATCTGGGTCGATGGTGCGGGCCAGGTTAGGTGTAGGTGGTGCAATCAGACCAACCTTAACTTCAGGTGCCGAACCTGTGGCGCAAACAAACTTCGAACCGGCACTGCAGGTTCCTCGAGGACCGCAGCCGATTTTGGGCGTGCTTTTCCTGGAGTGCAAATCATCGAATCAAACGGTGACCATCGAATCGAACTTATCGAGTCAGATAGAGCCATCGTGGTTTCTACCCCCGGCGCTGAACCGCGAGTTTTAGGTGGTTATTCGGCGGTGGTGATCCTGGATGCCAATCAGGCCCTAAATCGTGATTCCCTCCGCGCATCAGAGGATGCCTTCAGGCAGTGGGCCAACGCGATTGCGCTTGCCAACGCTGGGGGTACCTGTCTAGTTGTTGGTATTCGCGGTGAATTGGCAAGGTGCTTAACTGCTTGGGCACCGGGTGAGTTTGCCCACGGTGAACTTCAATCCCGACGGGAGCTCCGATTCCCTCCAGCTGTGCGCCTTGCATCGGTGTCTGCCGAAGCAGAGCTACTTGAACAGGTACTGAGCGACCTCAGGTCCTCGCCCGGGATTGAGGTTCTTGGGCCAATGCCGGTTTATGAGAAGAACCTAGTTATCACCTGGCGAGCATTCCTGAAGTATGAGTACTCACAGGGGGAGTGGCTAGCCAAAAACCTGCGCGCTGCAACACTTGTGCATTCCTCGGGTCAAAGCGCATTTAGCGCAAAATCGGGTCGGGCCGTTCGGCCGATTCGAGTCAAGATGGATGACTCCGAAGTAATCTAGAGCAGGAAGGCACGGTTGGGTTTGAAAGTTTTGTTCGCGGGCACGCCGCTAAACGCTGCGCGGACGCTATCGTCGCTCCATGAAAACGGAGTTGAAATCGTTGGTGTCTTGACTCGCGTAGATGCACCCGTTGGCCGAAAAAAGGTCTTGACTCCTTCGCCGGTTGCCCAAACCGCAGAATCACTCGGATTGCCAATTATCAAGGCAAATCGAGTTGACCCTAGCATCCTTGAAGAAATCAAATCGCTTGGAGCAGACCTAGGCGTAGTTGTAGCCTTCGGGGCGATTTTCCGAACCGAGACTCTAATGGCATTGCCAAAGGGTTGGATAAACCTTCACTACAGCCTGCTACCACGGTGGAGAGGTGCGGCTCCAGTTCAGCACGCAATTTTGAACGGCGATGCAACCACCGGAGTCTCGATATTCCAACTTGATGAGGGCATGGATACCGGCCCAATTCACAGCATCATTCCAACCGAGATTACCCCGGGTGAAACAGCTGGGGAGCTCTTGAATCGACTAACTAACCTCGGCATATCGGGGCTACTCGAGGTCATTCCACGAGTTGCCGCTGGTTTGGCAGTAACCACTCCTCAGGATGAGATGGCAGTAGCAACTCTGGCCTCAAAGCTCAATCGAGAACTTGCGCATATCAATTGGAATGAATCGGCTCACCAAATTGAGCACCTAGTCTGTGCCATGAATCCAGAACCGATGGCATGGACCACCCTTGATGGCGAGTCTTTTAGGGTAATCACCGCGCGGGCGTTGGGTGCAGTTGACTGGGCAGCCCTCGAGGGCACTGATTTTGAAGCAGGGTCGCTGGTCCACAGCGGTAATCGTGTTTTGGTGAGTTGTGGCCACGGCTCCTTGCTAGAACTCAAAGATGTACAGCCTGCGGGCAAACAGATCATGCGCGCTTCTGATTGGATGCGCGGAATTAAGTCCGATCAGAAAGTTCTCTTCAATTAATGGCTAAAAACGAACGAAGTATCAGTGCGCGTGAAGTGGCTATTGATTTGCTCATGGCGGTTGAAAAAGATGATGCCTATGCAAACCTCCTGCTTCCAAAATTGCTTGAGAAGGCGCGGCTGGATTCAAGAGACACCGCTTTTGCCCAGGAACTTGCCTTTGGAACTCTCCGGTGGCAGCTTTTCTACGATCGCGTAGTTGAGGAATGTGCTCAGCGCTACAGCGACGAAATTGACATCTCGGCTTTGGTATTTCTTCGACTGGGAGCACACCAAATCCTCGGGATGCGCGTTCCATCTCACGCTGCACTCAGTGAGACAGTTGAGCTTGCCAAGCACTACTTGAGTCGGGGAGCGGTCGGCTTTGTGAATGGCGTCCTGCGAAGGGTCTCGGAACGAACCCGCGATGAATGGCTGCAGGTGGTTTTGAATGGCCTAGATAACCCGCACGAGCGTCTGGCCGTCGAATTCAGTCACCCTATCTGGGTGGTTCGAGCTCTTGAGCAGGCGCTGAAACTCGACAACCGCGGCACCGAACTTAAAGATTTGCTTTTCGCAGACAATATCGCGCCTTTGGTCAGCCTGGTTGGCCTGCCGGGAATAGCGACCAAACGCGACTTCGAAGACTTACCAATCGGACCGGCAAGCCCAATCGGTGCGCAGCTCGATGGTGGTGACCCGAACAACTTGGTTGCTTTCCGCGAGGGCCGTATTCGCGTTCAGGACCAAGGCTCACAGCTAGCCGCGTTGGCCTTAGTAGAAGCCACGGACGCAGCTGAAAATGAAACCTGGCTGGACATGTGTGCCGGACCGGGTGGAAAAGCCGCTTTGCTGGCGGCCGAAGCCAAGCTAGCGGGGGCCACGCTGGTTTGCAACGAGGTTGCACCTCATCGCGCAAAATTAGTCAGTCAAGCCTTGAGTCTGGTTGACCCGCGCCTGAAAGTCACCGTTGCTGACGGCAGGCTTATTGGAAACACCACTCCCGAAAAATATGATCGAATCCTCCTTGATGCACCCTGCACCGGTCTAGGAGCCCTGCGCATGCGTCCTGAATCACGCTGGAGAAAACAGCAGACCGATGTAGCCGAGTTGACCAAACTTCAAGAAGAACTGCTAGCCAGCGCCTGGGCCGCACTAAAGCCTGGTGGCGTTCTTGCCTATGTGACCTGCTCACCACACCTTGCCGAGACTAATGCGATTGCAGACTGGGCACAGAAAAAACTAGGCGCCAAACTGATTGACACCAATGAGGTGCTTCATAAAATCAATCCTGACTTGCACCTGAATTCAAACCGAAAAACGGCTCAACTTTGGCCACATATTCACAGCACCGACGCGATGTTTATCGCACTCATGCAGAAGTAGTTAGGCTACCTTTATGTCGCCTCGCATCAATCCAAGCATTCTGTCTGCAGATTTCGTGAACTTCGAACGAGACTTCAACTCCATTTCCAACGCAGACCTTATCCACGTTGATGTGATGGACAATCACTTCGTACCGAACCTAACCTTTGGTCTGCCTATGGTCGCCAGAATGCAGCAAATCACACCGAAACCGCTTGATATTCACCTAATGATTGAATCGCCAGACCGGTGGGCACCAGGTTATGCCGAGGCCGGCGCATTTTCAGTAACTT
>JACCDX011300273.1_pt1 | contig 11083 bp, 10 predicted proteins | sample 7449681 | NCBI WGS metagenome assembly JACCDX01 (sample SAMN15323450, study PRJNA562643) | freshwater metagenome | isolation source: river surface water | place: USA:Blue River Watershed | collected 2017-08-18 | reverse complement strand
TGCCCTACTACGCCAGCCGCGAAGCCGGCGCCCCGCCTACTCTGCGCTACCTCAGCGTGACCGGGCTGTACGAAACAGGGCTCGCCGAGTGGGACGCCCAAACCGCCGTGGGCATGCTTGACGGCATTCGTTCGCTCCAACGTTGGCCTGACAGCGCCCAGGCTACCTGGGTTCGCACGAACCCCAGGCCGCTTTCGGTGGCTGAAATGGACGCCCTTCGAAGCCAGTTGCCCTTTAGCCTTGAACTTTTTGAGCCGAGCGACGACCTTCAGGCGCTCTACCAGTGGCTTGATTTGTTTGACGCCAACGTCGCCATCCTCGCTGTGGTACTCATCATCGTTGGCGCCGTGAACTTGGGCGGAACCCTGCTCATTCTCTCCCTGGAGCAGCAGCGAGCCCTCGCACTGCTTCGTGCCGTAGGATGGTCGTCGGGGCAAGCTCCGGTTGCCCTTGCGGGCATGCTGGCCCCCATGCTGCTTCGCGGAGCCTTTTGGGGCGTACTTGTCGCCGTCGTTTTGCTCGGAATCCAGGACAGCACCGGCGTTTTGACGCTCAATCCCGAAACCTACTACGTCGATCGCGTGCCCGTTTCGTGGAATTTTTCGCGACTCGTTTGGCTGTATTTACTTGTTTTTCTGAGTTTTACCCCTTCTATTGTGTTTCCATGGCTGTGGATTCGAAAAATGCGGCCTGCGCGCATTTTGAAATCTGCGTAGTCAGTGTATATTTGCAGCCCCTTCTGGTGCGGTAGTTCAGTTGGTTAGAATACCGGCCTGTCACGCCGGGGGTCGCGGGTTCGAGCCCCGTCCGCACCGCCAGAAAAAAAGCCTGCATTGCTGCAGGCTTTTTTGTTTTCAACTCGTTGTATTCTTAATTACCGCATTCGCCCGGTGTCCACGACTTCACGCCGGCGCATTCCGCCTCACAAGCATTTCCATACGTCTCGCCGTCGCACCCACAAACTGGATCGTACACCGCCGGACAAATACAGGCCGGATTTCGTTCGCCCTTACAATCAGGATCTACGGGCTTTTCACAAGAACTCACGGCTATAGCTAGGCAAAACGGCAGAAAAATAGCTTTTTTCATAGTGTAAAGATGCAAACTATATAGATAAGGTTGCACGGACAAACTACGTACAATTCATTTTTGAGACCGTGCCGCAGTGTGTTATAAGTTCCACTCGGGGCGCCCCGTATTCGTATCTTTGCACCACTAAAAATGTTACTCTCATGGCCTTAGAATTGACCACCTCGAACTTCCAAGAATTAGTACTTAACTCAGACAAGCCCGTGCTCGTTGACTTTTGGGCCGAGTGGTGCGGACCCTGCCGTGTGGTAGGCCCCATCGTAGACGAACTTTCGACCGATTTCGCAGACCGTGCGGTAGTAGGTAAAGTAAACGTTGATGCAGAGGGCGACCTCGCCATGCAGTTTGGCATCCGCAACATCCCTACCCTGCTCGTGTTCAAGGGTGGCCAAGTGGTAGACAAGCAAGTTGGCGTCGCTCCGAAGAACGTGCTGGCTGGCAAAATCGAAGCCCAGTTTTAATCCAATGACCGGCGTTTCCACGGCTGTCGTCCTTGCGGGCGGCAAGGGAACCCGGCTTGCTTCGGCCTTCCCCGATCTGGCTAAACCCATGGTCCCGGTGGACGGCCTTCCCATCGCCGAACACCTCGTGCGCACCTATGCAGCACAGGGCGTTCGGCGATTCATTTTTACCCTCGGTTACCGCGGAGACCAACTACGAGCTCATTTTGGCGACGGCTCCGCCTGGGGCGTCTCCATTGACTACTACGAAGAAACCGAACCCCTGGGCACCGCGGGCGCGCTAGCAGAACTTCAGGGCGAATTGGGCTCCGGCCCGTTCTGGGTGTTCTACGCCGACACGCTCAGCAGCGTAGACCTGCGTCGAATGGAAGCGTTTCACCGGGCGAATTCCGCCGACGCGACCTTGTTGGTGCACCCCAATGACCACCCTTACGACAGCGACCTGGTGGACGCAGAACCGAGTGGCCGCGTGCGTGCAGTCTACGGAAAGCCCCACCCCGCAGACCGCGAGGTACGGAACGTCGTGAACGCAGCGCTTTACTTACTCGAGCCGTCGGTCCTTGCTGAAATTCCGCGCGGCGTTTCCAGCGATTTTGGCCGCGACCTTTTTCCAAGCTGGGCAAAAACGCACCGGCTTTTCGCCTACTCCACGCCGGAGTACATCAAGGACATGGGCAAGCCCGAGCGCCGAGCCCAAGTTGAAGTCGCACTGCGCCAGGGCAAAGTGCAGGCCCGCAACCTGCGCAACCGCCAGCGAGCCGTATTCCTGGATCGAGATGGCGTGATCAACGTCGACTCCGACCTTATCAAGCACCCCGACGAATTCACCCTGCTTCCCGGCGCAGCGGCCGCGATTCGCGCGCTCAACGGGAGCGACTTTATTACAGTCGTGGTAACCAACCAGAGCGTGGTAGCGCGCAACCTGACTGACGAGGCTGGAATTGACCGCATCCATGCCCGCATGGAACGGCTCCTTGCCGACGAGGCTGGTGCCTTCGTAGACGCGATTTACTACTGCCCCCACCATCCCCACGGCGGTTTCCCCGAAGAAAACCCGGCCTACAAAATCGACTGCCTCTGCCGCAAGCCCAAGCCCGGCATGCTGCTCGCCGCCGCAGAACGTTTCAATATTGACCTGACCTTGAGCTACATGGTTGGCGATTCTCCGCGCGACATCGAGGCTGGGAACGCCGCTGGAGTAGCCGCGACGCTAAGGGTGCGCACCGGACACGGCCTTAAGCCAAGCCTCGCCGAGCCTACGGCACAGGTTGACGACCTGAGCGCTGCCGTAGCATGGATTTTCGAACACGAAAAGTCCCGAACTTCGCCGGAATGATCATTAGCCGCACCCCCTTTCGCATTTCCTACGTCGGAGGAGGTTCTGACCTACCCGCCTACTACCGAGCGCACGGGGGCGCAGTGCTGTCCAGCACGATCGCCAAGTACTTGTATGTCAGCAGCCACGACTTTTTTGAAGCGGGCCAAATTCGAACCAAGTACTCCAGCACCGAAACCGTTTCAAGTGTAGCGGAACTGCAGCACCCCCTGCTTCGAGCCATTTTAACCCGCTTAAAAATGGGTACCGGACTTGAAATCAGCTCCATTGCCGACGTTCCTGCGGGCACCGGCATGGGATCTTCGTCGTCGTTCACCGTGGGCACCTTGCACAACCTCATGGCGCGCATCGGCCGCGCTGACGAGGCGACCAAGTCCTGGCTCGCCGAACAAGCATGCGCCGTGGAACTCGGCGACCTCGGCGAACCCATCGGCAAGCAAGACCAGTACGCCGCGGCCTACGGCGGATTCCAGATTTACCGATTTAATCCCGACGAAACAGTGCGAGTGGAGCCGGTGAGCCTGCCCGACCCGGAGGGATGGCGCGCCCACCTGAGGCTCTACTACCTGGGCAACCAGCGATCTGCATCGGCCATTTTGGCAGAACAAAGCCGTGAAAGCGCCAAGCGCAGCAAGCAGGACGTGCTTTCTGACATGGTCGGCCTTGTGGACCCGCTCGCCGGCGCATTAGGCCAGAGTGACTGGGCCGAGTGCGGACGCCTGATGCACGAAAACTGGCTGCTCAAGCAGAGCCTAGCGAGCGGCATTAGCGACCTTGGCATTCAAGACGCTTACCAACGCGGCCTCGCAGCGGGTGCGCTCGGCGGCAAACTCCTCGGCGCCGGCGGCGGTGGCTTTATGCTTTTTGTCGTGCGCCCTGAGGACCAGCAGGCGTTAGATGCCGCGCTCAGCGACCTCCGCCCCTTCCCTTTTCAGTGGGATTTTGAAGGCTCGCGCATTATTTATTCTGACGAAGTTCCGAACTTGGAACGCTAACCATACGATGCCATGAAGCCTACCGAATACCGCCAACTTTTGATCGAAACGATTGAAGCGCTTGACATGACTGCCGTTGAACGCCTCGTCGAGGTGTTTTTTGACGCACACCAGCGCGGTGCCCAGATTTTCACCATGGGCAACGGCGGATCGGGCGCGAGCGCAAGCCACGCTGCCGGAGATTTTCTCAAAGGCGCTTCGTATGGCCTTGACAAGCGGTTTAAAATGATTTGCTTGAACGACAACGTGCCCAGCATGATGGCCGTTGCCAACGACATTGGCTGGGACGATATTTTTGTCGAGCCCCTGAAAAACTACCTGCAGCCGGGCGACGTCGTGATCGGCATTAGCGGCAGCGGGAATTCGCGCAATGTGCTTAAGGCTGCGGAATACGCCAAGTCCAAGGGCGCAACCCTCGTCGGAATGACGGGATTCAAGGGCGGCAAGCTCCGCGAACTCGCCGACCTCAGCATCCATTCGGTTGCCATGGACATGGAAGTGGCCGAAGACGTCCACATGGCCGTGTTCAATATGGTGAAAAAAGCCTGCATGGCCCGCCTTATGGGCGACGCGCCGAGTATGGGCGGAACCTACGACGCGCGGATTAGCTAAGCGCCGCGCCCACCTCTTAACCTACCCTATCATGAATACTGAATTGGCTGCGCGCAGCGAAGGACGCTGCGAACTCTGCGGCGTTGAATCTCCTTTGACCGAGCAAGCCGTCGCACCCAAAAAAGGCCAAAATGCCGACGAGTGCATCGCCGTCTGCGCCCACTGCACGGCAGCCGCTGCCGACGCCTCAGCCCATGCCGACCACTGGCGCTGCCTCAACGACAGCATGTGGAGCCCCGTGCCGGCCGTTCAAGTTAGCGTGTACCGCCTGCTAGGCGCCGTCGGCACCGACTGGGCCAACGACCTCAAAGACAGCATGTACCTTGACGAATCCACGCTGGATTGGGCCGAGTCAGCACCGACTTCTGTGGTTCACAAAGACGCCTACGGCGTGGTACTCCAGCACGGAGACACCGTGGTCCTGACCGAGCACCTCGACGTCAAGGGCACCAACTTCACCGCCAAAAAGGGGACGGTGGTGCGCAACATCCGCCTCGACCGCAGCAACGCCGACTACATCGAAGGACGCGTTGAAGGCCAAGAAATCGTCATCTTGACGAAGTTCGTCAAGCGCCAGGCGCGGGATTAAACGCCCCGCCGAAGGAGGGCTTCGCACTCGCGAACCACTTCACGAACGACGTCTCCGGCCGGCTGAAGCTCCCGAATTCGGGCGGCCACTTGACCAATTTCAAGCTCGCCTTCGACGAGGTCACCCTCGCGCATGCCTTTTTTCGCTCTGCCGCGACCGAGAAGTTCGGTAAGTTCCGCCGTGGTGGCGCCGCGCGCGTAGGCCTCGGTCACTTGGTTGTAGAAGGCGTTCTTTAGTAACCGGACCGGTGCCAACTCCTTGAGCGTAAGCTGAGTGGACCCCTCTACCGCATGGATTACCTCGGCCTTAAAGGCCTGGTGTGCGCTGGATTCGGGCGTGGCCACGAACCGCGACCCCATTTGAACGCCGTCGGCACCTAGCATGAGCGCAGCAGCCATGCTCCGGCCGTCTGAAATTCCCCCTGCGGCCACCACGGGAATCGAAACGGCGTCTGCGACCGCCGGAACCAGCACCATCGTGGTTGTTTCGTCGCGGCCGTTGTGTCCTCCCGCTTCGAAGCCTTCGGCAATGACGGCGTCCGCGCCGGCGGCTTCGGCCTTGACCGCGAAGCTGCTCGACGCCACCACGTGCAGCACCGTGCGTCCGCGCTCTTTGAGCCAGGCCGTGTGCAGCTTAGGGTTTCCCGCCGAGGTAATCACCACCGGCACGTCAAAATCAATACAGGACTGAAGGTGTGCCTCAATATTGGGGTACAGCATCGGAATATTCACCGCAAAAGGCTTGTCGGTCGCGGACTTTAGCGCGGTAAGCTGCGCCCGAAGCTCGTCGGGATACATGCTCCCCGAGCCGAGGGTCCCAAGTCCGCCCGCGTTCGATACCGCGGCTGCGAGCTCCCACCCCGAACACCAGATCATGCCGCCTTGAATAACGGGGTGCTCAATGCCTAAAAGTTCGGTAATTCGGGTTTTCATGGCGAATGCGGTTAGCGCGCTGGAATACTGAGCACGTGGCTGCCGCTGCGCAACGTGCACCAAAACGACCGGGGCTCGAGCCGCACTTCGAGCTGGCCTGCCGGAACCGCGATTCGGTCGAGAAGGCGTCCGTCGATCGCCACCAGTTCCAGCAAATCTGGCTGGCTGGCGTCGCTCCGGCGCAGCAGCCACCCTCCTTGACCGTGGGTGTGAAGGGTCCACGACCGCGGGGCGTCCAATCCTTGCACACCCAGGCCGTTCAGCACCGTCGCGAAGTTGGGAATCCCATAGCCCGTGAAGGAATCGGGCGCAAACGACCGGTTGGCCGACATGCGCACGCGGTGACTCAGGTCATTGGCGGTGTAGCCATTGGGCAAGGTCTTCGCGGCCTGAACGAGGCTTGCCATGGCACCGGCCATGATGGGCGACGAGAAGCTGGTTCCCGATGAGGTGGCCACGTTGCCCGAGGAATTCATGACAGTGGCGCCCAATCCGCGCGCCGCAACGTCGGGCTTAACCCTTCCGTCGGCCGACGGGCCCTGGCTGCTAAAGCTCGCGCGAACGCCAAATTCGTCTACCGCACCCACCGCGAGGATGGAGTCGGCATCGGCAGGAGCTGAAATGTACTTCCACGCTCCGGCCCCTTCGTTTCCGGCTGAAACACACAGAATCATGCCGGTGCGGGCTGCGGCCACGGCAGCTTGTGAAATGGGCGTTGAGCGACCGTCCATGTCGGCGTAGCTGTGGTCGCCGATGCCGTTGTCAAACGTCGTGTAGCCCAACGAGGTATTGATCACGTCTACGCCCAGGGAATCGGCGCGCTCGGCCGCCATGACCCAGTTGTACTCTTCGGCGATGGTTTCGGTGAGCTGATTTTCGGTTTTAAAAAGGTAAAACGAAGCTTTGGGCGCCGTACCGACGAACGTGGCGTCTAGGTCAGAACAGATCGTGCTCCAAACGCTCATCCCGTGGCTGCCAAGGTGAAATACGTTGGTGTCCCCGTCGATGTAATCCCACGTTCCGAGCACGCGGCCTTGCTGCCAAGCCCCTTGGAATGCAGAATAGGTGTCGGCACCCGTAAATCCAGCATCCATGAGCGCAACCTTTACCCCTGCGCCGTCAAATCCAGCGTCGTGCAAGGCATTTACTTGGATTTGGTTGACTTGCTGGGCCGAGGCGCCGTACTGGTAGCCTTGTACGCCCTCTTCGCATTCTCCTGGCGCAACCTCGAATCCACCCGCTGCCTCCGTGAGGCTTCGCTTCATGAGCCCCACGGGCCGGGTGGCGCGCACCCAAGGCAGCGCTTCAAGTTCCCGCAACTGAGCTTCGTCTGCCTGAACTACCACGGCGCGCAGCCAGCGGCTTCGGCCGATGGGTTCTGCGACCCGAGCTACCGCGGCCACGGCATCAGGCTGCAGGGCAAAGTCGGTGCTTCGCAGCGCAATACTTTGAGCGCTGCGTCGCTGAAGGGCATCCATTCCCAACATAGGTGTGGCGAAATTCAGCTGGGTTTCGTTGAGAAAAACCCAGTGCTTTCGGGGCGCGTTTTGGGCCCACGCCACACTTAACGTAACTAACGAAGCGATGGTAAGTAATTTTTTCATAATCAATACATTATTACACCAGAACCAACAAGATCGTCACCTTCGTACCAGGCTGCAAACTGCCCAGGAGCAACCGCCTTCATGGGCTTGCTGAACGCAATCCACAGGCCGTCGTCTTCAGCGCGCAGCTGAGCCGGAACAAGGGCCTGGCGGTAGCGAATCCGCACGAGGAAGTCTGCTGACGATCCCGAATCCAACCTGCGCCATGGCTGAACCCAATGCACGTCGGCCGCAGCAATCCACAGTGCGCTGCGGTATAGCCCCGGGTGGTCTTCGCCTTGGCCCACATACACCACGTTCTGCTCCACGTCGGTCGCCAAAACAAAAAGCGGCAAGGGCTTGCCGCCGACCAACAGGCCTTTTCGCTGGCCTACCGTGAAGTAGTGCGCGCCTTGGTGCGTGCCCACCTCGACGCCGTCTTCAGGAACAAAGCCCCAGGGCTGACCGGGCTTCGCCTCCTGAATTACCGGCGAATGGCGCGAAACCTCCACAATGCGGCCAGGCTTGGGCTTAAGCTGCTGCTGCAAAAAGTCGGGCAAGCGAACGTGACCGATAAAGCAAAGACCCTGCGAATCTTTTTTGGTAGCGGTCACCAAACCGGCTGCTGCGGCGAGCTGCCGAACCTCTGACTTTTGGAGCCCGCCAATGGGGAACAGTGCCTTTTGCAGCTGTTCTTGGTTCAATTGGCACAAGAAATAGGACTGATCCTTGCCCGCGTCGAGGCCGGCACGCAGGTGCATTCGGCCCTCCTCGTCCCGCGCTACGCGCGCGTAGTGTCCAGTCGCCACGAAGTCGGCACCAAGCGTTCGGGCCGCGTCCAAAAACAAGTCGAACTTAATCTCCCGGTTGCACAGCACGTCGGGATTGGGCGTGCGTCCCGCTTCGTACTCCGCAAACATGTAGTCTACGATGCGCTCCTTGTACTGCGCCGAAAGGTCAAGTACTTGGAACGGGATTTCCAGTTTTTCGGCGACCAGCAAGGCGTCGTTGGAATCCTCGATCCAGGGACATTCGTCTTCAAGCGTAGGCGAGGCGTCGTTCCAGTTGCGCATGAAGATGCCGATCACTTCGTGCCCCTCCTGCTTCATGAGCAACGCAGTGACAGACGAGTCCACGCCCCCAGACAGGCCAACTACGACGCGCGCCACTACGGTTGGGGCTTTTGCAGCATTCCGCGTCGGTACACCTCGGTGCGCACCACGGTTCCGCGTTCAAAATAGGTCCACTTGCCGTGGCGCAGGTCGTTGACGTAACTACCCGACACGGCCGTCCGTCCGTCGGCATCGTACTCAACCCAAGCTCCCTGAAGCCGTCCGCTGGCGTAGGTCGCGCTGCGCTCTTTGACTCCGGCATCTGAAAACCGCAGCCACACACCCTGTTTTTGGCCACTGACGTAGGTTCCGCGCTCCATCACCTTGCCGTCGGGGTAAAACATGCTGTAGTCCCCGTGGAGCACGCCCGCGGCGTAGGGCGCGTGCTCGAGTTTGGTTCCGTCAAAGGCATACGTCACCCACAAGCTGTCGCGCTGGCGGTCGGCGGTGTACTTGCCGCGGGCCATGAGCTTGCCTTTTTCGTCGTACTGCTCGGTCATGCACACCCCGGTTCGGCCACGGTAATCCATCTGCGCACTCCGAAAACCGTTGTCGTGGTAGTAAGTGAAGCGACCGACGGGCACGCCGGACGCAAACTGGCCTTCGTAGCGCGGCTGTCCGTTCGGGTGCTTGGCAGACCAGGGGCCGGTGCGGCGACCCTGGGCGTCCAGCGCGTTCTGGGCAACCAAACTCGCTGCCGCGAGCCAAAAACAAAGAGCCATTCCGATGTACTTCATGTCAGTCAAGGCGCACCGCCGCGTGAAAGTGTTTAAGTTCGTCTAAGTTCGCCAACAGTTCCCGAGTGATTTGCACTCCGGCGCCACGGCTGGGCATGCGGAGTTGGGTTTGGCTTGCGGCGTCACCAATGTGGAACTGCAGGCGCTGCTTGCCTGGATTGGCGCGCAAAATCTGCGCCAACTCGCCCCAGGTTGTCGGCGTAATATCCTGGACCGCGGCATAAAGCGTGAGTCCGCGGGCTTCGCGGTCAAAAAGCTCGCTGAGCAGTTGAATCTTGTGAATGTCGGCCACGAGTTTCGCTTGGTTGTCGTCGCGGGCCCAGGCGGGTCGCTGGACCCGGCCGCGCACCAGTACCATGAGGTCGTTGACAAAAAAGCTCCGAAGGTCGAGGAATTGCTGGCCAAAGAGCACAAATTCCGTGGCTCCATCCTCGTCTTCAAGCACAAAACTGCCCATTTCGCGGCCGGTGCGTGTGGTACGCACTTGGGCGTTCGTAATAATGCCGGCGACCACAAAGTCGCGCGCACCCTTGCCTTGCACAAAGCTGTCGAGCGACGACAACTCGCCCACCGACTGCTTTCGGAACGTACGGAGTTCAAATCGGTAGGCATCGAGCGGGTGCGAACTGACGTAAATGCCAATCACCTCTTTCTCGCGCTTGAGCAACTCCAGGTTGTTCCAAGTGGGAACCTGGGGCAGTGCCGGCTCGGGCGTATCCACGCCGCTGTCTTCGCCAAAAAGGCTTACTTGGGCGGAATTCAGCTGATCTTGAAAAGCTTGACCGTAGCGGCGCAGGCGCTCCACAAACGGGCGTCCGTCGGCCTCTTCGGCGAAAAACATGGCCCGGTGCACCCCTTCAAAGCGGTCAAATGCGCCGCCCAGCGCCAGCGACTCCCAGGTACCCTTGTTGACTACCCGCAAGTCCAGTCTGCGCGCCGCGTCAAACACGCTCGCGTAGGGCCCGTTGGCCGCACGGTCCGCGAGCAAAAAGTCCACAGCCGCCGCGCCTACGCCCTTCATCCCCAAAAGTCCGAAGCGAATGGCTCCCTCGCGGTTCACCGTGAACGACCCCTCAGACTCGTTGATGTCGGGCCCCAAAACTGGCAACTTCATGCGGCGGCACTCCTCCATGAAGAACGTCACCTGCTTGATGTCGTTCATGTTGTTGGAGAGCACCGCAGCCATGTATTCCGCCGGATAGTGCGCCTTGAGGTAGGCCGTTTGGTAGGCAACCCAGGCATAGCACGTGGAGTGCGACTTGTTGAAGGCATACGACGCGAAGGCTTCCCAGTCCTTCCAAATCTTCTCAAGGGTCGGCTCCGCGTGGCCTCGTTCGATGCCGCCCTGCACAAACTGGGGCTTCATCTGGTCCAGCACCGCTTTGATCTTTTTACCCATGGCCTTGCGGAGCATGTCTGCTTGGCCCTTAGTAAACCCGGCAAGTTTCTGGGAAAGCAGCATCACCTGCTCCTGGTAGACCGTGATACCGTAGGTCTCGTGGAGGTACTCCTCCATGTCGGCCAGGTCGTAGGTAATGGGCTCCACCCCGTGCTTTCGCCGAATAAAACTCGGAATGTATTCGAGCGGACCCGGACGGTACAGCGCGTTCATGGCAATCAAGTCGCCAAAGACCGTA
>JACCDX010787867.1_pt1 | contig 11086 bp, 10 predicted proteins | sample 7449681 | NCBI WGS metagenome assembly JACCDX01 (sample SAMN15323450, study PRJNA562643) | freshwater metagenome | isolation source: river surface water | place: USA:Blue River Watershed | collected 2017-08-18 | reverse complement strand
TAAGATCATCAGCAAAATAACAAACTCTTTTCTGGTTTTTGGGCGAAAATTTGAAATCATGAATTAGATTAATTTCAGATTCCCGTAATCAACATCGCGGTGATATTTTTTCTTAGTAAAAGCAAGAATTAAGCCAAAACAAATCGACATCGAAATCATCGACGAACCTCCGTAACTAATGAACGGAAGAGTCATACCTTTAGTTGGCAAAAGACGCATACTCACACCAATATTCACCATCACTTGCATCGCAAATTGCATCATCAATCCGCAAAGCGCGAGATAGGAAAACATGTCCTCTTCATCCAAAGCATACTTAACAATACGCGTGATCAAATAAGCGAAACTTAGTAATAAAACGATGCAGGAAAGAACTCCAAACTCCTCACCAATAACAGCAAAAATAAAATCTGTGTGAGCATCAGGAATATATTTTTTTACCACACCATTTCCCGGACCCGTGCCAAAGAATGAGCCGTTAACGAAGGCATCGAGAGATCTTTCAACTTGGTAATTTTTTTCACCAGAATCCAAAAATCTGTTAATACGATCTTCGACGTGAGGAAAGACTAGATAAGCGCCGATCCCACCAACCACCGCAAGGCAACCTAGAGTTACGATAAGTAGCAGAGGTAACCCATAAACAAAAAGTTGCGCAGCCCAAAGTGCAGTGAAGGTTAAAGTCATTCCGAAATCAGGTTGGAGTAGCAACAAACACACAATCGCCAAAAATAATCCGGCAGAAACTCCGTATTTTATGCGCCAATTTTGCGCAGAAAAACGCTGCAATAAGAAGGCATTTACAACAATGAAGAAGGTCTTGGCAAACTCAGATGGTTGTAAGGTAAATCCTAGTAACGAAACCCATCTTTTTGCTCCCTTAATCTCAACGCCGTGAACTAAAACTAGAATAAGAAAAACAACAGAAACCGCCAAACCAACAAGGGCGAGAAGCTTGATTCTATCTTGATCGAGAAGAGAAATCGCCACCAACATCACCAAAGCAACCAAAGCAAAAGTTAACTGTTTTTTTAGAAAGAAAAACTTTTCGACATCAATACGCTTAGCAATCGCTGGGCTAGAGCTAGCAATCATTATCAGCCCAAAAAACATGATGCCGATGATCAGAAAAAAATTAGTCTTGTCGATATCGAGCCACCATTTCTTAAAAAAATTAAGATAACGACGATCGAAGATTGGGTTGGAATTAATGTTGGAGTTATTCATTTTATTTTTTCTTCTCTATTCGCACCCTTCGACAAGCTAAGGGAGACTAGAGTTTAGTAAGCGTCATGCCGAGCTTGTCGAAGCATGTCCAATAAGTCATTTTTATTTTAGACCTCATGCCAAAAATTTCCTCCAACAAAATGTGGGGCGGAAGATTTGATGCTAAACCATCCGATCTGATGCAAGAAATCAATCAATCAATCACTTTTGATAAAAAGCTCTACAAGCAGGATATTCAAGGCTCGACAGCACATGCAAAAATGCTCGCCAAGGTTGGAGTTTTAACAAAAGCTGAATCAGAAAAAATTATTTCCGGACTAAAAAAAGTCGAAAAAGAAATCGAAAGTGGTCAGTTCAATTTCAAAATCGAACTCGAAGATATTCACATGAATATCGAATCACGCTTGCGTGAAATTATTGGCGATGTGGCTGGGAAGCTACACACGGCGCGCTCTCGCAACGATCAAGTCGCGACAGATTTTCGCCTTTTTGTTCGCGATGATATTGATGAAGTTCTGAAATTAATTTCCACTTTGCAGAAAAATTTAGTCAAAAAAGCTGAAGAAAATTTTGGCGTGATTCTTCCTGGATTCACGCATTTACAGGTCGCGCAGCCTGTTTTGTTTTCGCATCACTTGCTTGCTTATTTTGAAATGTTCAAACGCGATACGTCGCGACTTCAGGATCTACGCACTCGCATGAATGAATGTCCACTTGGCGCTTGCGCTTTGGCTGGCACTTCTTTTCCAATCGATCGCAACTTCACTGCTAAAGAATTAGGTTTTGCGCGACCAACCGCCAACTCAATGGATTCAGTATCCGACCGCGATTTCGCGATTGAATATTTATTCTGTCTTTCATTGATCGCGACTCATCTTTCTCGCTTCGCCGAAGAAATCGTGATTTGGATGAGCAAAGGTTTTGAATTTATCAAACTCTCTGACGCCTTTACTTCCGGCTCTTCGATCATGCCGCAAAAGAAAAATCCTGACGCTGCAGAATTAGTTCGCGGAAAATCTGGCAGAATTTTTGGCTCATTAATTTCACTTTTGACAACCATCAAGGGCCTTACTCTCACCTATTCCAAAGACATGCAGGAAGATAAGGAGCCGGTCTTTGATGCATCAGAAAATTCTAAACTTTGTCTACGCGCAATGTCTGGAATGATTGCCGACATGAAAGTGAATAAAGATAAAATGATGACAATGGCGGGAGGCGGCTATTCAACTGCAACCGACCTGGCTGATTGGTTAGTAAAAAATCTCAAAATGCCTTTCCGCGATGCGCATCACGTGACTGGAACAATCGTCAAAATGGCTGAAAATAAAGGCTTAGATCTGCACGAATTGAAACTTTCTGAAATGCAAAAAGTTGAGAAAAAAATTACTGCGAAAATTTTTGACGTGCTTGCGGTAGAAAATTCTGTAGCCAGCCGCATTAGTATCGGCGGTACTTCACAAGTGAGGGTTAAAGAGGAGATCGCGAAAGCAAAAAAATATTTGGGCTAATCGATCTCTCGCGTGCCATCCCCGAGAAGGCAGGGTCCAAGACAACGCTCGAGGTAAGTTACTAACCATCCAGTATTCACGCCTACGCGGGAATGACGTGGGAAGATGGATAAATTAACGCAGATTTATGTCGTCCTTAGCTCTGGGTTGGCCTGAGAGTTAGGTAAAGATTTAGACTGATTTAACTCAAAATCATCTCGCGATTTCAAAGATCCAGAAAGCGGCTCTCTACGCTTGTCCAAATCAAAATCCAAAAGGCAATCCTGCATTCTAAGCAAGCCAGCTTCCAATCTTTCCGGGGGATTTTTGCAAATGGTCAAACGAGCCATTACCACCTTTTCATCCAAGCCGAAAGCACTAGCGGGAAGAACGGAAACTTTTTTAGTTTTTATTAGATGCTCAGAAAAACTTAATGATCCATCTATCACGTCATCCTCGCCAGGAATCTGACAGCCAAGCAAAGCAGGCATCTCCAAAACACATTGCAAACCACCTTCTGGATTGGTCAGTAAACTGCAAAATTGACCATCCAACTTACTTCCAAACCTTCGATCCATTTTTACATTAATGGAATCAATCACGCTGGTCACCTTGCGCATATTTTTTAAATAGAACTCGTTTGACTTAGAAATATGTTCACCAAATTCCTTTTTATGCGTCGTTAGAAGTTGCGTCGTTAGATGCTGAGCTGGCCAGTTTGGACCAAAATCTTTTCCCAAAGTGCCTTGGTTAAAAATTGTTGAAACTACATCAGAAGGCGCCATTGCAAAACATACTCCGATGCTAGGTGCCAGAGTTTTTGAAAGTGATCGCGTTGTAATCGTAAAATCATTAACGCCAGGACAAGCACCGAGACTTGGGTGTGAAATATCGCGATTGATTGGTCCAATTGAGTTAGAAGCTTCATCATTAAAAACTAACATCGCGTCTTTCCCCTCAACTCTGCGCTGCTGGTTATGATGAACTAAAATTTTCGCCAAAGCCTCCAACTCTTCTTTTGAATAACTTTTTCCAGTTGGGTTATCGGGATTAATAAAAATAAGCAGCTTGGCATCCGGATTTCTTCCCAACATATCCGTCAAAACTTCCGGCGTCAGTTTAAAATCATCCTTCCTGCTCAACTCAGTTAAATCGATTTCAAAACCACGATTATAAAGAGAGTCAAAGAACAGGCCGAAGGTTGGAGTGGTCATCAAAACCTTGTCTTTTGATGAGTCCATCACCCTATTCGTAACCAATTCAAGAACTTGGTGAATTGATTGAGTAAAAATAGGTTTGCAGCCAGCAAGATCAAAACCCTCACCTTGATAATGTTGCATTGTAGCATCTTGTAGAGCGGGAGACCCTTCCATGTTACGATATCTGTATCCGTGAGAGTAATCGTCCACATCGTAACTCGTCCCTAATATTGGCCCGATGAATTTTGGAACTTTGATTCCCGGTATCGATGCACAAAGGGTAATGAAATCAGAATCCCCGCGATGCCGATCTTGCGGCAAGGCCATCAAATCCGTAATATTTTTAGCAAAATCGTGACTACTTATTGGCCTTCTTCCAAGTACTTTGGGGGCTAAGCCAGCAACTCTTTTAAACATAGGTCCTGTAACAATATTTTATGTTGACGAAATCTCTCCTGATCTTGTTTTAAAGCAGTCAGAACAGCGATAAAATTCTTTTCCAAAAAACTTACGAGACAGCAATTTAGCATCTCAATAATCTCTGTTTTGCCTGGCGCAACAACATCCCCCAAAGATTCAATCATCGAGATTGCCTTAGAAATATTGTCAGAAATTGCAGCTATCGAAAAACTATTTTTTGGAGACCGATTCAGCTCAGAATTCAAAATTCCAACCAAGTTTTCTTGCGCATCAGCAATAATATTTTCGATCTGCTCAATCGCCAAATAAACATCTTCGTTATTCAGCGCACTGTATTTCAGAACAGCCACATCAATCTTGGCCATTTCCAATCTACGCGCATCGCGCACAAAATTATTCACTTCCTGTTCCATAATTTACCTTTGTTATCTACCGCTGTACATGGGGTCAGCCTGCTTAGCCGATTCCAAATCAGTGACACTGTTAGGAGTGGTTTTTAAATTTGCAAACTCAACTTTGGGTAGATTTTCTCGAGCTCTTTTTTACCACCTACTTCACCTCAAAGCCATTCACATCCAAAACCAAACATCACCATCAACACTTGTAATCGACATGTTTAAATGGATTGATTGCATTAAGAGAATCGCCGTTAATGTCGCTTCTCATCAGCCTGCGAGGCCCTTTAACTCCTACAATAATCTTCGAGGTCAAATGAAATTAAGAAAATCACTCTGCCTAATTTTGATCGCAGTTTTTACCCTTACCGCTTGCGGCAAGAAGGGACCTCTAAAATATCCTGGAGAACAAAAACGTCCAAAATTTGACAAACTAATTGATGAAAATGATTAAGTAGAAATGACTAATTTCCTTGGCTTCAACTCAATAAAATCAACACTTCTCGCCTCTTACCAAAATCAGAAATTGCCGCACGCGATTTTAATTCTTGGAAAAAAAGGAATCGGAAAAGCAAGTTTCGCGCGTGAATTTGCACTACAAATCACCAATTCAAATTCCTCAGCTAATCCCGACATTTTACTGATCGAAAAAGAAGCGGAAAAAAGAGAAATCGGCGTCGAAAAAATTCGCAGCATCAAAGATTTTGCTAATCAAACTTCTGCAATTTCGGAGAATAAATTTATCATTATTGATTCGGCTTGCGAGCTTACCAGAGGTGCTGCCAACGCTGTTCTAAAAATTCTTGAGGAGCCACGCCCAAATAATTTTCTGATCCTTGTTGCTCACAACTTACATCGAGTTTTGCCAACAATTCGCTCTCGTTGTCAGGTTGTAAAAATTCCCGATTTGTCACGCGAAGATTTTGTCAAAATCGTAAAAGATGATGCCGATTTTCTTGCCGAAATTTGCGACAATTCTCCCGCCGAGGCAATCAATCTCGGAGCAGAATTATCAAGGTTCTACGCCCTATTCTTGCGCTCAATTTTAAACCAAAAACTCAGCGAAGAATTAATCAAAAAAGTCGCTGACAAAAATTACTCTTTTCAAATCACCGAAAAATCCTGTGAGTTTTTTTTCAATCGTTTGATCAAATTTTCTTGCGGATCGAAACCAAAATTTTTCTTTGAAGAAGAGAAAGTTTTTTTGACTCTAAAACAAAAATTATCCAACGAAGAAATTTTCAGAATCTGCGACGAGAGCTTGATTTTACTGCGTAAAACTCAGTCTCTACATCTCGACAAAAAACTGACTTTGATCAATATTTTTAATCACTTCGCAAATGACTAAAATCTACAAAGCTATCGGATTAATGAGTGGAACATCGATGGATGGAGTCGATTTGGCGCTGATTGAAAGTAACGGAAAAGAAGTGATTAAGCGTGACTCAGATTTTCTACATTTGCGCTACGAGCAAGATTTCAAAACACGTCTGCGTAGCTTGATTTACAAGGATCCCTCCCTTTCTCAAATCAAAGAAATCGAGAATGAATTAACTTTGATTCACGCTGATTTGGTAAATCAATTTCTCAAAAAAAACAAAATCAAACCGAGTGAAATTGATGTAATTGGATTTCACGGACACACAGTTCTTCACAGCCCGCAGAAGCAAATAACTTGGCAGATCGGCAATGCTCATCTCCTTGCGCACAAAACTGGAATTAACGTCGTCGCTGATTTTCGCAGTCGCGACGTAATGCTCGGCGGCCAAGGCGCGCCTCTCGTGCCGATTTACCATTTTTATTTATTTCACGATCAACCGCGTCCAACCGCGGCTCTCAACATTGGCGGCATTTCAAACATTACTTATTTTGGTGGCGATGAAAATACTATTGAGGCTTTCGACGTCTGCTTCGGCAACGCGCCATTTGATGATTTGATGAAAGAAAAATTCGGTCAGGATTTTGATGAAAATGGAAAGCTCAGTAAATCCGGACACGCCGATTTCATCATCGCTGACCACATTCTGCAGAATAAAATTTTCCGCAGTAAGCCGCCAAAATCTTTCGATCGCGATGATTTTATTAATGTACTTGCGCCAATTACTCACCTCAAAGTTGAGGATGCTCTAGCGACTTTCGCCTACATGCATGCGCGCGCAGTGGCGATTAATCTCGATTTTCTTCCGGCAAAACCGAAAGAGATTTTCGTCTGCGGCGGCGGCAGAAAAAATTCTGCAATCATCGATGAAATGAAAAAATGGCTCACTGGAATTGATGTAAAAGCTACGGAAGAAATTGGCATTAATGGCGATTCTGTCGAGGCCGAAGCCTTCGCATTCTTGGCGATTCGTAGCTTACTTGATTTGCCGATCAGCTTCAAAAACACCACCGGCACAGCTGCACCTTCTTGCGGCGGAGTTCTCTACAAAATTTGACACCCTCATTTGGCAAAAAATTCTAATTTTGCCAGCGCTGGCAAAATTAGAATTTTACACCCCAAACTGCTCGCGAATTATCCTCTCTTCCAACGAGTGATTGGCATCAAAAAGAATTTTAAAAGTGATTGATTGATCTTCGCAGACTTCAACTTCCTTCACATCACGAACCTCGATTGAATCAGCTGTGGCGCTGACTTGGCGAGTTCCATTGTCTAAAATGGTAAATTTAACTTTGCTGCTCACTGGCAAAAGCGCGCCATTCCAATTGCGCGGACGAAATGGACTGATTGGAGTAAGCGCTAAAATCTTCGCATCAAAAGGAATGATTGGTCCACCAGCAGAAAGATTGTAAGCGGTACTTCCCGCAGAAGTTGCAACAAGAACGCCGTCAGCAGCAAGACAAGCTACACGCTCTTGATCATTAATTTCGATTTTGATTTTGGCGATTTGGCTGGTCTGGCGCAGTAGCGAAACCTCGTTAATCGCTAAGTGTAAATGTTCTTTTCCAGCAACATCCGTCACTTTCATGCGTAGTGGATGAAGCGTTGCCATTTCTGCTTTGGCGAGATTTTCTAGAAAATTTTCTGGATTAAATGAATTCATCAAAAACCCGATCGTGCCACAATTTACGCCGTAAATCGGCAACATTTCCCCTTGGGGATTTTTTCCAAATTCATGCAAAATGCGAAGCATCAAACCATCACCACCGATGGCGATTACTTTTTCGATTCCTTCGAAACTTTTGTGATTGGCGCTGAGATCTTTAAAGCCGAATTTTTGCACCAGAAAATTTTTTTTCTCTTCGGCGTCGCGATTATTTTTAGCGGCGATTACGGCAATTTTTTCCATTTTATCCTCTCGAAATTTCGTAGAGCGCAATTGCTGCGGCAACAGAAGCATTAAGGCTTTCCACCGCTTTATCAATTTCAATACGAACTAAAAAATCACAATTTTTCTTTACCAAATCGCGCATGCCATTTCCTTCTGAACCAACGATTAGCGCGATATTTTTGCAGTCTTTGATTTCACTAAATTTTGCCTTGCCCTCACCCGCCAAACCAACGCACCAATAATTAATTTTTTTCAACTTCTCGATCAGATTGTTAAGATTGGTAACAACGACGAGATCAACAAGGTCAATGGTTCCCGCCGATGCTTTAACGATCGTAGAATTTTCTTGCGGCGCATTGTGCTCGCAAAAAATAATTTTCTTCACGCCAAAACTTGCGGCGCTGCGAATGATCGCGCCAACATTGTGGGGGTCAGAAATTTGATCGAGGATAAGTAATGTCGGAAGTTTTTCACCTTCAGCAACTGCGTAAAGTTGCGTGAGTAAGTCATTTTGACTTTTGATCGGAAGTCGCGAGGCCTTTACTAGCAAGCCTTGATGCGTTTGATGCTTGCCAACTAAATTTTCAATCGCGCTACCATCAACCACCTTGATGAGAGTGGTAAATTTCTGTAAGGAATTTTTATCGAGAAAGTTTTTCAGCTCGGTCAGAGAATTTTGTGTGACCAAAATTTCATGAACTTTACGTCGTCCGAGCTGAAGAGTCGTGAATGCGGGATGTTTACCGCAGATCCAAACCTGATTATCTTCTATGTTTCTTGTCGTGTTTTGCTTCTTTGCTTTGTGGTTTTTCGTTCTCTGATTTTTGCTCAATTTTCTCCTCTGATTTTTGTTCAAGTTTAACTTCTTCTGACGCCGTTTCAGCAACTGGATCTGTAGTAGTAACCGCTACTTCTGGAGTTTGAGATGCTTCTGGAGTCACTTCAACCTTTGGCGCCTGAAGTTTGATCAAAATATCAACCTTCGCATCCTTAACAATTTTTGCTTCGATTTCGTTGGTTTTATCTTGCTCAAGCTGTTCGCGAATATTTTTCTTCACTGAATCGAAAGGCAGTGCTTGCGCTTCACGAATTTCAGTAAATTTCACTAAGTGCCAACCGAATTTAGTTTGGATCGGAGCAGAAATTTCATCCTGCTTAAGATTCACAATCGCATCAGAAATTTCTTTGATCATGTTGTCTTCAATCACGAAACCAAGATCTCCGCCTTGTTCAGCAGATTCTTGATCGAGGGAGTATTTTTTTGCAGCTTCAGAAAATTTAATCGATTTTTTCTTGGCAGTAAGTTGGTTACGAATTTTTTCCGCCTCTTCCTTGCTCTTAGCAACGATGTGGAAAATTGAGTACTCTTTTTTACCCGCAAGATTGGCGCTGATTTCTGCATATTTTGCGCTGACTTTTTGCTCAGTAACTTCCTGAGAAACCATCATGTTGATGTAAGCTTGGCGTAAAATTTTATTTTCAGACTCGTTGATGCGTCCTTGAACCTCTTTGTTTCCAACAACTTCTGAACGCTTTGCTAACTTACTCAATTCTTTGTCGAGGTAAGTTTCTTTGATCAAAATATCTAAAACTTCTTTTGGTAAATTTTCGATCGTTGGAACTTTTACCTCTTCGCCTTGTCCATCAAAAATACTGCGTAATTTTTGCTCTATTTCAGATTGAAAAATTTCTTGGCCATTAACTCTGGCAACAACAGCGCCTTTGTCTTTTTTACCGATGAGGTAGTAAGAGGCGGCGAATAAAAGAGCGGCGGACAGAGTGACTGCGCTAAAAATTCTAATCGAGTTTTTCTTTCTTGAGTAACTTCTCATATTTTTTTAATTACGAATTGAGGAAAAATTTTAAGGGAATTGCAAACCGCCGTAAGCTCTGCGGCATCTGGATCTTTAAGGATACCGTTAGTAATCAAAACATTGTCGATTCCAAAATCGACAGCACCTTTGATGTCAGTATTAAGACCATCACCAATTGCAAGAAACCTACTTTTCTCAGACACACCAAAAATCTGCAACACCATTTTGTAAACTTCTGGAAATGGCTTTCCATAATAAGAAACAGAACCGCCAAGCTTTTCATATTCATGAGCTAAAACACCGGCGCAGATCTGCTCTTTGCCGTCTTGCTTAACTACGATGAGATCGGGATTTACGCAGATTAATGGCAAATTATTTTTTTTCGCCTCGAGTAGCTGCGGCATTTTTTCTTCGAGCGTCGAATCTTCCCCATCAAAACCAGTAGTAATGGCGAAGCTTGCCTCGCTTGCGTTGAAGACCATTTGGTGATCCGATCCATTAAGCAAATCGACGTCTTTTTCTGGACCGATGTAAAAATATTTTTCGCCAGAAATTTTTTGTAGAGCAAGAAAAGTCGCCTCCCCAGAACTCAAAACAAAATCGTAAAGATCGGGAGTGATTCCAAATTTATTCAAAGCCACCTCAACCTTTGAAGCGCGACGTGGAGCGTTGGAAAGAAAACAGATTTTTTTATTTTTCTGACGAAGAAATGAAATGGCTTCAACGGCACCAGGATAGATCGTGCTGCCATCGTGAATCACTCCCCAGATGTCAAAAATAAAATAATCGTAAAGATCCGCGAAATCACGGATGTCATTTTTGAACTGCATTTTGAAATTGGTTGTTGGTTGTTAGAGCTGATATTCTTGATGCTTATCCACAACTCGAACTATTTTATTGCTTGGTTTTGGCGATCCTTTTGGAGTAGAAACTCCTCCATTATCTAACCGAAGATATTCCGACCCTTCACCTTGATGATGATTTTCTTCTTTGTTGCGAAGGTCATCACCAACAGTTTCGTAGGAAATGCTCCTTCTTTCTTTAACAACTTCATCTTGTGTAGCTGGAGTATCAACTGCAGCTGGAGTATCAACTGCAGCTGGAAAGAAATACTTCTGAGTTGCTTTAAATCCCCTGTATAAAAGAGACAAGCCGAACACCGTTCCGAGTACAGTTCCAACAATAGCTCCAAAGCTCACGTCTCTATTGTTTCCGACTCCTGGAGGGGTGATAACTGGCGCTATAGTTGGTAATCGAGTTGTTGGCGACTGAGTT
>JACCDX010885914.1_pt1 | contig 11088 bp, 10 predicted proteins | sample 7449681 | NCBI WGS metagenome assembly JACCDX01 (sample SAMN15323450, study PRJNA562643) | freshwater metagenome | isolation source: river surface water | place: USA:Blue River Watershed | collected 2017-08-18 | reverse complement strand
GTGTGAAAGCGATTGCGGTTTGTCATGTTGAAGCGCTTGATGCGCTGTTGAACTTGTCGTGCAAAGCTTTTTCAATGACCCAGAACCTGTCTTGTCCCCAGGCCGCTGTGTTTTCAAACTTGAATGATGGAACCCCCCAGAGACCCAGTGAAAACAAGGCCTGTCTGTTTTGTTCTGCAATGGCACGCCAATGGGTGTCGTTGGATTTGCTTTTGAGAATGTCTTTGGCCGCGGCCCAATTCAAGCCAGCCCGTTCAACCATGATTTGGAGATGTTTGTCAGTGCCCGCGTCCAAGCCTTCAGCCCATACGCCTTGCATGAAGGACATGACATAGGCTTCTGCCGCATTGTGCATTTCGGCAAAGGGCATGAGGGCCAAACCCCGTTCTGTGGGTTTGCCAAGCGGATCGTTCAAGCATCCAAATGGCACACCCTGAACAAACGCTTCTCGTGCAGCATCGAGGCTGATGTATCGGCGCTTTTCTGCTGGCACAGGCAAGCCGCGCATGGCCATGGGCAAGACATAACGCAACTTAACTTCAATCCCAGATTGACGTGCCCAATGGAAAACTTGGGCCACAGAGAGAGCCGAGTAAGGACTTCTCAATGAAAAGAAAAAATCAATGCTTGTGCCTTGGGGGGCATTGGAGAAATCTTGGTATTGAATGGCGGGAAAAAGGGGCCCCTGATAAGTCGATTTGCACAAACCCAAGGCATGCAATCTGTCTTCGAGGTGGTGCAAGCGATCGATGCCCCAGTACCACTCACCTTCGTAATAAAGAGTGGCGCCTAAGTAGTGGCCCCATTTTTTTCGCAAGGCATGGGCGGCTGCTGTAGCTTGGGTCTGCGCCATTGAAGGCGGGGTATCGATCGGCTTGAAAGTCCAATCTAGTTTGAAATGATCTGCCAAGCGTTGCGCGTCTGTTTGGCTGTAGGCACACAGCAATGCACGTTCTGGCACTGCGGAGTCTTCTGGCGGCGGGGTGACATGTCTTTCAATGCGCACATCGAAGCGCGATTGAAGGTGTGGCAAGACACTGTCTAGAAGCTGCGAGTAGGGGTCGTCAACTTGATGGAAAAAGTGCAGGGTGTGTGGACGACCTTGAGTGGCACGTTTTTTTTCTGCCCTGTCTCGTTGCTTGAGAAGTCGAGCGCGAGATAAAAAAAGTTGGCTGATGACTGGCATCAGCCAACTTTTAGGACTTCTTAGAGCCATCGCAATAGACCAATGAAACTAAGAGGGTTGATTCAAAAAGAACTTGGTTCTTAGAACGCCTTGATCAAACGCAGCTGATAGCTAGTCACGTCAATGGCATTGCGACCAGAGAAGTTGCGGTTGATTTGGAAATTAAGCCCCATGTCTTGGCCAGGAATCTTGTATGAGAAGAAGGGGCCGCCACCCATGGTTTTGTAGCGACCATTGATCGTTTTGGCGGGGTCTGTTCCGGAATAAGAATCATCTGTAATCTGCTGGGTAGAGAACAGATTAAAGCCAATGGCCGTATCGCCCATGACCTTTACCACAGCGCCTTCTGCATAGATGTAGTTGCCGCTTTTGTATTTGGAGTCTTTGTTTTCAGTGTTGAAACCGTAGGCAAATCTGCCGGCGATGGTGACGCCCGCATCCCAATCTTGGTGGGAATAGTTGGGGTTCAAGTTGTAGGTGAAAGCAACACCTGGGCGGATGGTGTAGAAGTTGCCGAAGCCAGGGTTGGCTTGTGTCAGAACGTCTCTGGCCACATCGTATTTGCCAGTCGGTACAAAAACGGAGACACCCGCCGCAACTTTGATGCGATCTACATGTCGTACCCAAACGGCGGAAAGTTCGGTATCGCCCAAGCCAGCGGCATCGCCTGTCGCGGTAGCGGAAGCAGCCGCTGCGCCCGCTTTGACAGCGTTGTTGATCATTGCAGCGTTAGCCGCTGGAACGACGTTTGGTGAGAAAGTTGCGTCTGGATAAGTCACCAGCAATGTACGGCTTTGTTTGATCAAGGGCACATTGGCTACAAATGCAAATCTTCCATTTGCATAGGTGGTCTCTGTCAGATAGCCCCCCGCAATGTTGATTTGTGTTTGGTCTTGCGTCAGTGCGACAGAACCTGGTGCCACACTCGCTTGCACGTTAGCCAGTGGTGTACCGGCAAATGCGGGGTTGACCAATCGCAGTGGGGTTGAATTGAGGGGAGAGGCCTTGGTCAAGCCGCCGCCATCTGGGCCTTTGATGCCTTCAATGCTCAATTGAGTCAGGCTGACAGTCCCAAAAAATCCAGGCTTATCTGCAGGCGTTGCAATGTCGCCACCAAAACTACCAACGGGTGATTGACGTAACTTGTAGCTCTCTGCGGCACTGGCATTGAAGCTGGCTGCGAGGGCAGCGACCAAGGGCAGAGTTGTCATCACCAATGTTGAAATTGGTTTTGCACGCTGAGATGTGAACATGGGTGTCTCCTTATGGTTGGAATTCAGTACATCTGTGTATTGACGATTCACTCTATCACGGCAAAGATAGAATTGATTCAGGGTTTTCGCTAGAGATAGGGTAAGTCTGACGCCATTTATGATGCACCAAGGCAGAACACGCATTGCATGAAAACTCAACAACAAGTCAAAACCAAGAAGGCTGAATTGCCGGAATCCAATCGTTTAACCAGAGACGATTGGCTGGATCAGGCCTTTTGGGCCGTGGTGGCTGGCGGCTTTGAAAACGTCAAGGTCCTGAGCATTGCCGAGAAGCTCAAAGTCACTCGCGGAAGCTTCTATTGGCACTTCTCCGATCATGCCGATCTGATGGCCAGTTTGTTGGCCAGATGGAAATTGCAGCAAATTTCCTTGGATCAGAAACTAGATTCACAACGCTCAGGCGATCCGGTCAAAGATTTAGAAGATGTGGTGGACGCCGCTTTTACACAGGCAGGCGCCACACTTGAAAATTTACGCTTTGAACAAGCTCTGCGGGCACTCAGTCATCAAAATACCGAAGCCGCACAGATGCTGTCTGAGATCGATGCCGAGCGCATGAAATTGTTTGAGTCTAAGTTCATGGCCATTGTGAAAGATGTCAAAAAAGCCAGAGATTTGTCTGCGCTTCTTTATTTGGCCATTGTGGGGAGCTATCAAGCCTTGAGTAGACCCGTCAATCCGCCCAACATTCGAAACTATCTGCAAACTTTGATCTCGACCTACCTTGTGCAAAAAATGGTCTCAAAGTAAAGAGCGGCAGAGGCCTTAATCTTCGAGTTGAACAACTTTGGGCATTTGCCATGTGCCATCCAAGGCAGCAGGCTTGGGCCAATAGAGACGCGCATTCAATGAGAAGTTCTGGTCTTTTTGGATGGGCAACCAATTAGACATTCGATGCGGTTCAGTTGGCGCACTGGCTTGAATCCAAATGTCCAAGGAACCATCTGCATTGAAATGCAGTGAATCGCGATCACCCAGCGCAAATCGGTTGAGAGAATTGGGCACTAAAAAGTCATCTTGGCCGTAGGCCGTCAATGACCAGAAAGCTTTCACGGGTGGCAACTGGTCTGCCGTGAAGTGAATTCGGTACCTGTGTTTGCCGTTCAGAGTCTGGCCTTGACCATCCGACGCTGTGTTGGGATAGAGCGCGTCCTCTGGCAAATTGGCACCTAAGCCCACCATGGCGACGACTGCACGGGTGTTGTAGTCGGTGCCGTATTGGCCTAAGTTCAGGGGCGGCGTGCGCCATGTACCCTCTGTGTTCTTGGCGCTAAGGGCATTTTTGATTTTTTGATTGGCCAGCCATCGGCCGATAGAAAAACTCAATTCATTCAGTCTCGACAGTTGAACATTTGGGCCAGGTTGCAGGCCAGCGTTGGCCAGTCGACTTAAAAGTGGCGCATCTTCTGCTGCAGGCGGGTTGTCCACCATCAATTGAAAGAGTCGTTCAAAAAATGCGGCTGTGCTGAGGGCCTTCATTTGAGCAACAGGCGGTAGATCTTGTTGTGAAAGTTTGATCTTTTCTTGGCTCGCTGGTTCTTCAGGCAATGGGTGGTGCTTGTATGCATAGAGCCTCAAGCCGTTTTGTAGGCGATGCACAGTTTCAAAATCTGCGACGCCATTGGTTTGCGTTCTGCCTATCAGCCAAACCATGTCGGTAGGCGATCGAAGCAAAGTCATGTGCGCGGGTACGGTGCCTTGCCAGTCAGGGCCTGCCAACAGATAAGTGGATTCATTGCCCTTTCGAGTCCGGGTGCCGGGTGATGCAAACACGTTGGTCCAAGCATCCATGAATGGCATCAACTCATAGCGTTCGGACTGCACGGGCATTTCAAAGACCCAGGGGCCTTGTTTCATGCTCAAGAAAGCCGTGGTGTAGAGCGTGTCCACATTGGGTCTCACCACCTCTTTGAAATTGGCATCTGGAAATTGACGCACTCGACGCAACTGATTTTCAGGGCCCATCTTGTGGGCACTCTGAATGCGAGTGATGTCCATGATGAGCAAGGGATAGCCATAGACATAGGCCTCCGCCCCCAACATGGTTTTGTCTTTCAAGGCGAAGAGCGAGGCCAATGCAAGCGCAAGGATCAGGCTGAGGATGATCCAGAAACGGCGCATGATGGAATGAACTGAAAATGGGTTGAATTAATTCAACAAAGCCTGCGCAAACTCTCGCGCATCGAAAGTTTGCAAATCATCCAATTGCTCTCCCACCCCAATGAAATAAACAGGAATGGGTTTTTCTCGGGCAATGGCGCAGAGCACGCCCCCTTTGGCGGTGCCATCTAGCTTGGTCACAATCAAACCCGTCAGGCCGAGCGCTTCATCAAATGCTTTGACTTGGGTGAGGGCGTTTTGACCGGTGTTGCCATCAATGACCAAAAGAACTTCATGTGGCGAATGGGCATCTGCCTTTTGCACCACGCGTTTGATTTTTTTGAGTTCTTCCATCAGGTGAAGCTGGGTGGGCAAACGACCCGCTGTGTCCACCAAGACCACGTCGCGTCCACGCGCTTTGCCCGCAGACACCGCATCAAAACTGACCGCGGCCGGATCGCCACCTTCTTGGCTGATGATTTCGACTGTATTGCGGTGGGCCCAGACCGCCAACTGCTCACGGGCTGCGGCTCTGAATGTGTCTGCCGCTGCAAGCAAGACGCTGGCGCCTTGCTCTGCCATGTGGTGCGTCAGCTTGCCGATGGAGGTTGTTTTGCCTGCGCCGTTGACGCCAGCCACCATGATCACCATGGGTTTTTGATCGCCAATTTGCAATTGTTTTTGCAAAGGCATCAGAAGGTCGGTGACGGCATCCGTGAGCAAAGCTTTCACGGCCATGGGATCTGTGGCTTTGCTGGCTTTGACGCGCGCTTTTAAATCATTGAGTAAATGTTCGGTGGCCTTGACGCCTGTGTCGGCCATGAGCAGGGCGGTTTCCAGTTCTTCATACAGCGCATCGTCAATCTGAGTGCCCGTGAAGACAGCCGCCAAACTGCCACCCGTTTTTTTGAGTCCAGCTTTGAGTTTGCCAAACCAAGTTTGCCGACTGGATTCGGACCTTGTGTCTGATTCTGAGAGCGGCTTTGACCCTTCTGGGTTAGCAAGCGCTTGATCGACCGGCGGGTTCTTGGGTTTGGAGCGGAAGAAACTGAACATGAATGGCATTGTACGGAGGTTCGTTCTGTCAAAAAACAGCTTTTTTTCATTTCATGAAATCAGTGGGCTGACAAGCAGTTAAGCTTCGCACCATGCGAAAGAATCAAAGCCCTTCCAAACCTGCCAAGCCTGGCAACATCGCCGTTGTCAAAGGTTCTCCCTCCCACGAATTGAGAATCATTGGGGGCCAGTGGAAACGCTCCAAAATCAAAGTCATCGACAAACCAGGACTTCGTCCCACCCCCGACCGTGTGCGCGAAACCCTGTTCAATTGGCTGGGCCAAGATTTAACGGGTTGGAAGTGTGTAGATGCTTTTGCCGGGACTGGCGCACTGGGTTTTGAAGCGGCCTCTAGAGGCGCGCAGTCTGTTCAGATGTTTGAACAAGATGCTCAGCTGGTCAGTTTGTTGATGGACACCCAAAAACGGCTAGCGGCCAATGCCGTGCAAGTTCAAAAAGGCGATGCCATGATGGCCCTGCAACGCATTGCGCCGGGCAGCTTGGATGTGGTTTTTTTAGACCCGCCCTTTGAAGCCCTTTTTTTTGAAAAGGCGCTGCAAGCTGCGGCCAATGCGGTTGCGCCGGAGGGCTGGGTCTATTTGGAAGCGCCACAGAAGTGGCAAGACGAAGCCATTCAGGCTTGTGGCTTGGTCTCTGTGAAGCACATGAAGGCGGGTGCCGTGCACGCGCATTTGCTACAACGGCCATCCGAGGGATAATCTCTTCAATTGATCAGGAGCCCCTCATGAGCCGATCTGTCGTTGCTGTTTATTCTGGAACTTTTGACCCCATCACTTTGGGTCACGAAGATGTGGTGTACCGCGCTGCCCAAATGTTTGACAAAGTGGTGGTGGCAGTCGCTGCAGCCCATCACAAAAAAACCTTGTTCACCTTGGACGAGCGCTTGGCCTTGGCCCAAGAAGTGACCCAAGACTTTGGCAATGTGAACGTGGTGCCTTTTTCAGGTTTGTTGTGTGACTTTGTACACAGCCAAAATGCGCGCGTCATTGTGCGCGGTCTGCGCTCCGTCACAGATTACGACTACGAAACCCAAATGGCTGGCATGAACCGACACTTGGCACCCGAAGTGGATACCGTCTTTTTGCATACCAGCGCCTCTGTGCAACACATCAGCAGCACCTTGGTGCGCGAAATCTCAACATTGGGTGGCAAAGTAGAAGGCTTGGTGTCGCCTGCGGTGTTGAAAGCCCTGCAGGCCAAACGCAGCTGAACTGTGTAGCCTAAGTCTGTTCAGTGCTGGGCTTTTAAATTTCAGCGGCTTCCACCAAGAAGCGCACGCGTTTTTGGCCTTGCCATTCATCGACATCCAGTCTGTAAGCCAGTTTCACGCGGGCGGGTAGCGGCTCAATTCGACCAAACCAAATACCATCGACGGGCTGGCCTTGGTGCTTGAGTTTCAGGGCCAAATGTTTTTCACCCACCAATCTCTGCGACACCACCTCCACTTCTTCGCTGAACACGGGCGGCGCAAAACCTTGACCCCATACCTCGCGGTGCATGACTTCCACAAACTCTGCACGCCGGTATTGCCCGTCTAATGGACCATCGGTTTCTAACTTGCGTTGAAGGGTGGCAGGGGACAAAAGTTGCGCAGCCACTGCCATAAAGCAAGTTTCAAACTGCTCTAAGTTCTCTTCTTCAATGGTGCAACCTGCTGCCATGGCGTGACCGCCAAATCGAAGCAACATGTCGGGATACTTTTTGGCCATGAGGTCCAAGGCATCGCGCAAGTGAAAGCCCGGAATTGAACGGCCAGACCCTTTGAGCTCGTGCTCTTTGCCAGGCGCGTTGCTGGCTGCAAACACAAAACAAGGTCGATGGAACTTGTCCTTGATGCGGGAAGCCACAATGCCCACAACGCCTTCGTGAAAATCAGGATCGAAGACGCAAATGGCGGGGGGCGGCTCATCGCTTTCATCAAACAAAGATTCAGCAATTTCCATGGCCTGCTGTCGCATGTCGCCTTCAATGTCGCGGCGCTCGCGGTTGATGGCATCAAGTTGCTTGGCCAGTTCATCGGCGCGCATGGCATCATCGGTTGTGAGGCATTCAATGCCCAAAGTCATGTCTGAGAGTCGCCCAGCTGCATTGATGCGAGGGCCCAGTGCAAAACCAAAATCAAAGGTGGTGGCAACCTTGGCTTCGCGTCCTGCCGCTTTAAACAGCGACTGCATGCCACTAGGCAAAAGACCGGCGCGAATGCGCTTCAAACCTTGAGCCACCAAACGGCGGTTGTTGTTGTCTAGCTTGACCACATCGGCCACAGTGCCCAGCGCAACCAGCGGCAGGAGCGCATCTAATTTGGGTTGGGTTTCTGCTGAGAATACACCCCGTTGACGAAGCTCTGCGCGCAAAGCCAAGAGCACATAAAACATCACACCCACGCCGGCCAAGGACTTGCTTTCGAAGTCACAGCCCGCTTGGTTTGGATTGACGATCACTTCCGCGTCAGGCACCTCAGCGGCAGGCAAATGGTGATCGGTAATGAGCACCTGCATGCCCAAGCTTTGGGCTGTGGCGACGCCCTCGATGCTGGCAATGCCGTTGTCAACTGTGATGAGCACATCTGCACCAGAGGCTTTAACGCGTTTGGCAATGGAGGCCGTCAGGCCGTAACCATCGACCACTCGGTCGGGCACGATATAGCTCACGTGTTGGGCCCCCAACATGCGCAGACCTCGAAGACCGACCGCGCAGGCGGTAGCGCCGTCGCAATCGTAGTCGGCCACAATGCAAAGCTTTAAATTTTGGGCAATGGCATTGGCCAACAGCGTTGCTGCTTCTTGGCTGCCCATGAGCGTGCTGGGTGCTAGCAATTTGGCCAGGCCATCGTCCAGTTCTTCTGGACTCAAGATGCCGCGTGCCGCAAACAATTTTGAAAGCAATGGATGAATACCTGCTTGCTCAAGGGTCCAAGCACTGCGAGGGGGCACGTCGCGCGTCAATATTTGAAAACTCATGAGGTGGGGGCGTCTTTGAGCAAAGCGCTTAATTCTTTGTGGACTGTTGTTGAAGTGAACAAGCTTTTGAAAGTGTTCAGCAATGATGTTTTTTGGGGCCGGTAGTGACGCCAAGCATGGGCACTGCACAATGTGAGTGAAACTTCTTGTTGTTGCGTTAGTGCATTGAGCAAAGACTTGCAAACGGTGTTGTCCAAGTTTTGCCAGACTTGTCGCCATTGCGCCGCATTGGATTGGTGGGTAGCCTCTTGTAAATCTAAATGAAGCTGGGCTTTGCCAGTGAGATCATAAAGTTGATTCGTTTGCCGATGCACCCAAAAAGAGCTGACAGTCCATCGGCCTTGCAAACATCGCTGATCATTGACGGGATGTTGGTAAAGCAACATCTGCATTTCACTTTGAAGCCTTTGCAAGGGCTTGGCTTTGGCGTCGGAAGGCATCCAAGCATTGACTTGTTGTCCTACAACCCTTTCCAAGGCAGCGAAGGGCAAGTCTTCAAACAAACGACCTTTTGCACGCCAAACCAAGGGGCTTTCGTACGTCACTTCCAGCCCATCTTCTGCAAAGTAAGGTTGAATGGCCGACAGCAGGGCTTGAGATTCCACTTCTGAGAGTTGAATTTCTGCGGGGTTGAGCATGACCACCTCGTTCATCCCCACTTGCCAGTGGCAGGGGGTGATGAGGGCTTCAGAGCCCCATTGTGGGCTTAGGCCAAACACGCTTAATGCACTTTCGTGCGGCATCAAGTAAGCCGCCTCTAAGTGTTTGCCGTGCTCACGATTGGAGGGGGTGAACCCGTTGGCAACGCAAGTCATCTTGCCTAAAAGTGAAGCCAAATGGGGCAAATACAATGCATTCAAGCCCTCTGATAGCGCCTCATTGGCACTACAAGCATAGGCAATGATGTTGTGTTGTGCGTCCAAGCCGTTTGGCGTTGGACTTGGGCTTAAACCTTCTTTCATGGTGCTATTGTCAGGGATGACACAATCCCCCTTGTGACTCTCAGGCTTGAAGTCAGATTCTTAGAGGAAAATAGGCAAGATGAAATTTGAAATGCCTTTCGAGTTGGTTTTAGGCTGGCGCTATACCCGCGCGGGCCGGGCCACGCGCCGAAATGGCTTTATTTCGTTCATCTCTGGCGTCTCCATGCTGGGCATTGGCTTAGGTGTTGCGGCTTTGGTCATCGTTTTGTCCGTCATGAACGGGTTCCAAAAAGAAGTTCGCGATCGCATGTTGAGTGTGGTTTCGCACATTGAAATTGTTTCAGCAGATGGGGGTGCCTTGGAGGATCCCAAAGGCACGCTTCAACAAGTGCGGCTGAATTCTCAAGTGCTTGGGGCGGCCCCCTTTATTTCTGCCCAAGCTTTGCTGGCCAGAGGCGAGGACATGAAGGGTGTTTTGGTGCGTGGCATTGAGCCCGCTTTGGAGCCACAAGTCATCGATTTGCCCTCGGGCATGCCGGCGGCCAATGGCGCCAACATCCCAGGTATCGAAGCGCTCAAGTCGGGTCAATTCGGCGTGGTTTTGGGTATGGATTTGGCTCGGCAGTTGGGTCTTCGCTTAGGCGATCCTGTCACACTTATCTCGCCCAACGGACAGGTCACGCCAGCGGGCGTGTTACCGCGTTTGAAGCAAATGCAAGTGGTCGGTTTGTTTAATTCGGGCCACTATGAATACGATTCCGCTTTGGTCATGATGCATGTGGAAGATGCCGGCAAAATCTTCAGACTGGAAGGCCCAACAGGCGTTCGCCTCAAAATCAAAGATTTGCACGAAGCTCGTAACGTGGCGCGTGAACTGGCGCCCAACTTGGCGGCTGGCATGGCCATTCGCGATTGGACGCAACAAAACCGCACTTGGTTTGCCGCGGTTCAGGTCGAAAAAAGAATGATGTTCATCATCCTGACGCTCATTGTGGCGGTGGCTGCTTTCAATTTGGTCAGTACCTTGGTGATGTCCGTCACTGACAAGCGCGCCGACATTGCCATTTTGCGAACGCTTGGTGCCAGTCCCAAAAGCATCATGGGCATTTTCATGGTGCAGGGTGCCATGGTGGGCGTCATCGGTACCGTGGGTGGCTTGCTGTTGGGCTTGTTGATCGCTTTCAACATTGATGTCATCGTGCCTGCATTGGAAACAATCTTCCGCGCCAGTTTCTTGCCCAAAGACATTTACCTCATTAGCAGGATGCCCAGCGATCCCCAAATGACAGACATCTTGCCGGTGGCCGTCATTTCTTTGCTGTTGGCCTTTGTGGCCACCCTGTACCCAAGCTGGCGTGCCAGCCAAGTCAACCCAGCGGAGGCATTGCGTTATGAATAAGCCGGTGCTGGAAGTCAAGGGCTTGAGCAAGCGATTTGCCGAAGGCCAATTGGATGTGACGGTTTTGAAAGGCGTTGACTTGACCGTTGAGGCCGGCGAAACCGTCGCCGTTGTGGGCGCTTCTGGCTCTGGCAAAAGTACCCTGATGCATTTGATGGGCGGTCTGGAC
>JACCDX011321823.1_pt1 | contig 11089 bp, 10 predicted proteins | sample 7449681 | NCBI WGS metagenome assembly JACCDX01 (sample SAMN15323450, study PRJNA562643) | freshwater metagenome | isolation source: river surface water | place: USA:Blue River Watershed | collected 2017-08-18 | reverse complement strand
ATCGACGGCCAGGAGAACCCGATCAACGTGATCGCCTCCAACAAGTTCTGGGAAGTGCAAAAGCACATCGCCATCACCAACCACCAGTACAACCCGCAGTCGGTCATCATGAGCAAGCGGGTGTGGGACACCCTCTCGCCCGCCGACCGCAAGATCATCGACGACGCCGCCGACGAGGCCGCCAAGACCCAGCGCGCCCAGGCCCGTGCCTCGGTGGCCGAGTCGCTGGAGCTGCTGAAGAAGAACGGCATGCAGGTGACCCAGTTCCCGCCCGCTGAAGTGGCCAAGCTGCGCGAGCGGATGAAGCCGGTGATCGCCAAGCACGCCGCCATCGTCGGCGAGCCGATCGTCGCCGAGATGCAGGCCGAGCTGGCCAAGCTGCGCCGCTAAGCCCGCCACGGCCGGCGCACGGCGCAGCCCCCGCGGGGCCTGCGGCGCGCGCCGGCCGATTCGCTTGTGAATACCATGCAGATCACCGGACACACCGAACTGATCGCCCATCTGGGCTACCCGACGCACGCCTTCAAGGCGCCGATGATCTACAACCCGTACTTCGAGTCGGCGGGGATCAACGCGGTGGTCGTGCCCATGGGCTGCAAGCCCGAACTCTTTCCGGCCCTGCTTCCCTCCCTTTTTCAACTCACCAACATCCGCGGCGCGCTGATCACGATGCCGCACAAGGTGAGCGTGGTCGACCTTCTCGACGAGGTGACCCCCACCGTGAAGGTGGCAGGCGCCTGCAACGCGGTCAAGCGCACGGCCGATGGCCGCCTGGTCGGCGACATGTTCGATGGCGAGGGCTTCGTCCGCGGCCTGCAGCGCAAGGGCCTGCAACTTCAGGGCGCCAGCGCCCTGGTGGTCGGCTCCGGCGGCGTCGGCTCGGCCATCGTGGCGTCCCTTGCCGCCGCGGGCGTGGCCCGCCTGCGCCTGTTCGACGTGAACGCGGCCTCGGCCGAGGGCCTGGCGACGCGGATCGCCACCCACTACCCCGGCATCGTGGTCGAACTCGATAACGCGGACCCGGCCGGCATGGACCTGGCCGTCAACGCCACGCCCCTGGGCATGAACGAGGGCGACCCGCTGCCGATGGACATGGCGCGGCTGGACGCGCGCACCTTTGTCGGCGAGGTGGTGATGCGCGCCGAGACCACCGCCTTCCTCGCCGCGGCGCAGGCGCGCGGCTGCCGGGTGCAGGTGGGCACCGACATGCTGTTCGAGCAGATCCCGGCCTACCTGGAGTTCTTCGGCCTGCTCACGACGACGCCCGAGAACCTGCGCGCGCTGGCGCGCCTGCAATACTGATCCCGAGTCCCCACAAGGAGTGACCATGAGCGACCTGCTGCTGAAGACCGAACAGGCCCGCGAGCCCCTGCAGGCCTCGTTCAGCGACGAGGCCAACCCCGCGGGGCTGGCCGGCGTCGAGTTCATCGAGTACGCCACCGCCCGGCCCCAGGCCCTGGGCCATGTGCTGGAGACGGCGGGCTTCCGGCCGGTGGCGCGTCACCGCTCGCGCGAGGTGACGCTGTACCGCCAGGGCGGTCTGAACATCGTGGTCAATGCGCACCCGGCCGACGGCGAGGGCCGAACCCTGCCCGAGGTGCCCGAGATCAGCGCGATCGCGCTGCGGGTGCGTGACGCACGCGCCGCCTACCGGCGCGCGCTCGACCTCGGCGGCTGGGAGGTGCCCACCCACCCCGAGGCGATGGAGCTGAATATCCCGGCCATCCACGGCGTGGGCGGCAGCCGCATCTACTTCGTCGACCGCTGGAAGGAGTTCTCGATCTACGACGTGGACTTCGTGCCGATTCCCTCGGTGGACCCGCGGCCGCCGGCGGTGGCCGGCATCCATTTCTTCGGCATCGTGCAGTACATCGGCATCGGCCGCACCTACGACTGGGTGGAGTTCTACAGCGCGTTGTTCGGGTTCGAGGTGATCCCGGACGAACAGCGCTTCGGCATCATGCCCAAGGGCAAGCTGCTGCGCGCCCCGGCGACCGAGGAGGGCCCCGGCTTCATGCTGCAGCTGATCGAGCCCGAGCTGGACGCCGCCGGCGATGACCGCGAGCAGCTGCATCGCATCGGCCTGGGCGTGCCCGATGTGCCGGCCGCGGTGCAGGCGCTGCGCGCGCTGGGCATGGAGTTCGTCGAGACGCCCATGGCCCACACCGACATGCGCGGCGCCATCACCAAGACCTACCTGGGTGGCGTGCTGTTCGAGCTGGTGCACAGCGCGCCGGCCGCCTGAGGAGCCCACCATGCGTGACCCGCGAAGCCTGCGGCAGATCATCGGCCCCCTGGGCATGGACACCATCACCCTGGCCGGCCCGCTCGAGGCCAAGCTGGAGGCCATGGCCGAGGCCGGCTTCAGCCAGGTGATGCTCAAGGCCAACGACCTGGTCGGCCACCCGGGCGGCTGGAAGGCTGCGGTCGCCGCGGTCAAGGCCAGCGGCCTGCGCGGCACTGGCTTCCAGGTGCTGCGCGATTTCGAGGGCCTGTCGGGGCACCTGCACCAGTACAAGGTGGACATCGCCAAGACCATGCTGGAGATGTGCTCGGCCCTCGGCTGCAAGGTGCTGCTGGCGTGCTCGTCGACCTCCACCCATGCCAGCGCCGACATCGACCACATCGCCCGCGACCTGCGCAAGCTGGCGATGCTGGCGGTGCCCTTTGGCATCCGGATCGCCTACGAGGGCCTGTCCTGGGGACGGCATATCAACGAGTTCACCACCGCCTGGGACGCGGTGACCCGCGCCGACTGCCCGAACCTGGGCCTGGGCCTCGACTCCTTCCACCTGCTGGCGTCCGAGACACCGCAGGAGCGGCTGGACGAACTCGACGCGAGCCGCATCTTCCTCGTGCAGCTGTCGGACTTCATGTGGCAGCAGACGCCGACCTTCGAGGAGCGCATCACCACCGCACGCACCTACCGGGTGTTCCCGGGCGAGGGGGTGCACACGCCGGCGCTGGTGGAGATGGTCCGGCGCCTGGACGCCTTGGGCTACGATGGCGACTACAGCTTCGAGGTCTTCAACGACGACTACGTGCAGATGCCGCTGCCCATGGTGGCCGGACGCGCGCAGCGCTCGGCCCTGTGGCTGGCCGAGGAGGTGCTGCGACGCGCGACGCCCCTGCCGGGCCAGCTGCGCTTGCAGACCCCGCAGAATCCGCAGAATCCGCGATTGGCCTGAAGAACCTCCTGACAACCAAGAACCACCCGCCCCCGGAGCGCCCCATGAAGATCCTCGTGCTGCACGGCATCAACCTGAACATGTTCGGCAAGCGTGACCCGAAGATGTACGGCACCATCACGCTGGCGCAGATCGACGCCCGCCTGCAGGCCCTGGGCCAGGAGCTGGGTGTGCAGGTGGAGTGCTTTCAGACCAACTTCGAGGGCGCGATGGCCGAACGCATCCACCAGGCCCACGGGGAGCAGGTGGACGCAGTGGTGATCAACGCCGGCGCCTGGACGCACTACAGCTATGGCCTGCGCGACGCGCTGGCCATCCTGGCCTGCCCGATCATCGAGGTGCACATGTCCAACATCCACGCGCGCGAGGCCTTCCGCCACCACTCGGTGATCGCGGACATCGCCCGCGGGCAGATCGCCGGCTTTGGCGTGGACAGCTACGAGCTGGGGCTGCGGGCGGCGGTGTCGGCGGCTTCCGCTGCGCGCTCGGCCTGAGCTGCCCCAGGGCCGCGGCGGGCAGCGGCCGGAGGGGCCGCTCAGCGTGCAAGGGCGCGCTCGCGGATCGCCTCGAAGTCCGCGGGCCGCGGATGCAGGTCCAGCCGCTGGCCGGCCTTGACGATCTGGCTGGGGATGTCGTGGCCGATGAGGGCCGGCAGGCGACCCGCCGCAGCGACCAGGCGCACCAGGTCGATGCCGGTGTCATACCCCATGAGGGCCAGCGCGTGCGCGATCTCCTCGGTGCACACATTGCCCGAGGCGCCCGGCGCGTAAGGGCAGCCGCCGATGCCACCGAAGGAAGCATCGAAGCGGTCGGCGCCGGCGTCGATGGCGGCCAGCACATTGGCCAGCCCCATGCCGCGCGTGTTGTGGAAATGCAGGGTCAGCTCGGTGCCGGGCCAGCGGGCGCGGAAGGCGGCGGTGAGCTCGGCGACCTGCGTCGGGTAGGCCATGCCGGTGGTGTCGCACAGCGTGACGCCGTGGGCGCCCAGCTCCGTGACGTAGCGCTCGCACCAGTCCAGCACGCCCTGCACCGCCACGTCGCCCTCCATCGGGCAGCCGAAGGCGCAGGACAGCGAGACGTTGACTGCCACCCCGCTGCCCTGTACCGCGCGCACCACCTCGGCGAGGCCGGCGAAGGACTGCGCCCGCGTCATGCGCAGGTTGGACAGGTTGTGGCTCTCGCTGGCCGACATGACCAGGTTCAGCTCGTCGGCGTGCGACTCGACGGCGCGCTCGGCGCCGCGGACGTTGGGCACCAGCGCGCTGTAGACGACGCCGGGCTTGCGCCGGATCTCGTGCAGCACCTGCTCGGCGTCGCGCAGCGCGGGGATGGCCTTGGGCGAGACAAAGGCGGTGACCTCGATCTTGGCCAGGCCCGCGTCGGACAGCGCGTCGACCAGGGCCACCTTGTCGGCGGTGGGCACGAAGGCGGACTCGGCCTGCAGCCCGTCGCGGGTGCCGACCTCCTGCAGGAAGATGCGGCGGCCCTGGCCCTGCCAGCGGGCGGCCTGGTAGGCGGCGGGCGCGTTCATGCGACCACCTTGCGTGCGCGCAGGGCGGCGATGTCGGCCTGGCCGTAGGACAGTTCGGCCAGCACCGCGTCGGTGTCGTCGCCCAGGCGCGGCGCCGAGCTGCGCACGCTGCCGGGGGTTCCCATCAGCTTGGGCACGATGCCGGGCACCTCGAGGTTGTGGCCGTCGCGGGTCTGCTGGGTGAGGATCATGTCGCGGGCGCGGTAGTGCGGGTCCTCGACGATGTCCTTGGCGGTGTAGACGCGGCCGGCGGGCACGCGGGCCTCGCCCAGAGCATCGAGCACCGCGGTCACGGTGCGCGACTGCGTCCAGGCCTCGATGGCGGTGTCGAGCTCGGCGACGCGGGCCACGCGGCCGGCGTTGTCGGCGAGCGCCGGGTCGTTGCCCAGGTCCTCGCGGCCGATGGTGGCCATGAGCCGCTTGAAGATGCTGTCGCCGTTGCCGGCAATCAGCACCACGCCGTCGGCGCAGCGGTAGGCGTTGGACGGGGCGATACCGGGCAGGGCCGAGCCGGCCGGCTCGCGCACCGCGCCGAAGGCGCTGTACTCGGGCACCAGGCTCTCCATCACGTTGAAGACGGCCTCGTGCAGGGCGACGTCGATCACCTGGCCCTTGCCGCCATTGACCTTGCGGTGATAGAGGGCCATCAGCACGCCGATGGTGCCGTGCAGCGCCGCCAGCGTGTCGCCGATGGAGATGCCGCAGCGCACCGGCACCCGGCCCGGCTCGCCGGTGAGGTGCCGCAGGCCGCCCATGGCCTCGCCGATGGCGCCGAAACCGGGCAGGTCCCGGTAGGGGCCGGTCTGGCCGTAGCCGGAGATGCGCAGCATCACCAGGCCCGGGTTGTCACGCGAGAGCGTCTCGTAGTCCATGCCCCAGCCCTCGAGCGTGCCGGGGCGGAAGTTCTCGATCAGGACATCGGCCTGGGCAATCAGCTGGCGGGCGATGTCCTGGCCCTCGGCGCTGCGCAGGTCGAGGGCGATGGAGCGCTTGTTGCGCGATTGGACCTGCCACCAGACCGAGGTGCCGTCCTGGATCAGGCGCCAGTTGCGCAGCGGGTCGCCGGCGCCGGGAGGCTCGATCTTGATCACGTCGGCGCCGAAGTCGCCGAGCGTCTTGCCGGCGAAGGGGCCGGCAATCAGCTGGCCCATCTCGACGACCTTGAGGCCGGCGAGCGCGCCCGGGGTCAGGGTGGGAATGCTCATGGAGAGGTCCTGGCGTGATCAGTCGATGGTGGCGCCGGAGTCCTTGACGATCTTGGCCCAGCGGGGCAGGTCGTCACGCACCAGCTGCGCGAATTGCTCGGGCGTGGACTTGAACGGCTCGCAGCCGACGCCGGCCAGGCGCTCCTGGACATCCTTGGAATCCAGCGCCTTGGCGATCTCGGCGTTGAGCTGGGTGATGATGGCCTTGGGCGTACCGGCCGGCGCGAAGACGCCGTACCAGGGCGTGGCGCCGAAGCCCTTGATGGTCTCGCCGATGCTGGGCGCATCAGGCAGCGCAGGCACGCGCTTGGGGTTGACCACGCCCAGCACCTTGATCTTTCCGCTGCGGATATGGGCGATGGACGAGGGCAGGCTCTGCACCGAGACCTGCACCTGGCCGGCGATGAGGTCGGTGACGGCCGCCGCCGCGCCCTTGTAGGGAACGTGCGTCATCTCGATGCCGGTCGTCTTGCCCAGCATCTCGCCGATCAGGTGGTTGAGGGTGCCGTTGCCGGCGGAGCCGATGTTGACCTTGCCGGGTTGCTGCTTGGCCTGGGCCACCAGCTCGGTCACGTTGCGCGCCGGGAAGGTGGGATTGGCCACCAGCACGTAGCCGGCGGTGGCCACCGGGCCGACGGGCTCGAAGTCCTTGAGCGGGTCGAAGCCGGTCGACTTGTACAGGGCGGGGTTGATCACCATCGAGCTGTCGGCGGTGAGCATCAGGGTGTAGCCGTCGTTGCGGGACTTGGCGGCGGCCACGGTGCCCACGTTGCCGCCAGCGCCCGCGCGGTTGTCGACGATGAAGGACTGGCCGGTCTGCTCGGTGAGCTTGGCCGCGATCACGCGGGCGATGGTGTCGTTGGCGCCGCCGGCGGCCTGCGGCACGATGATCGTCACGGGCTTGGACGGGAACTTGTCCTGGGCCTGGGCCACGCCAGCGGCGGCCAGTGCGGCGGAGGCCAGGGACAGGGCAATGAGGTCACGTCGTTGGAATCGCATGAAAGTCTCCTTCGTGGATGTGGTTGTCAAGCGGAACAGGGGCACGGGAACAGGCGGCTGTCACTGGAACAGCCAGGGCTCGGCGGCGCGGCGGCGCGCCTCGAACGCCATGATTCGGTCGGCCTTCTGCAAGGTCAGGCCGATGTCGTCCAGGCCCGCGAGCAGGCGATGCTTGCGGGTCGGGTCGATGTCGAAGGCGATGGACTCGCCGACAGCGGGAACCAGGCGCTGCGCCGGCAGGTCCACGGCCATCATGTAGCCGTCGATGGCAGCCACGTCCTCGAACAGACGCTCGATGACGGGCGCCGGCAGGGTGATGGGCAGCAGGCCGTTCTTGTAGCAGTTGCCGTGGAAGATGTCGGCAAAGCGCGGCGACAGCAGCACCCGGATGCCGTGGTCGGCCAGGGCCCAGACCGCATGCTCGCGGCTGGAGCCGCAGCCGAAGTTCTCGCGCGCCAGCAGGATCTGCGCGCCGGCGTAACGGGCCTGGTTGAGGGCGAAGCCGGGGTTGCGCGGGCGCTGGCTGCAGTCCCGGCCGGGCTCGCCGCGGTCGAGGTAGCGCCACTCGTCGAACAGGTTGTCGCCGAAGCCGGTGCGACGGATCGACTTCATGAACTGCTTGGGGATCAGCGCGTCGGTGTCGACGTTGGGCCGGTCGATGGGGACCACGCGCGACTGCAGGTTGTCAAACGGCTTCATCACGCGGCCTCCGCGAGCACCAGGGGCTCGAGTTGATCGGCGGTGGCCAGGCGCCCGGCGATGGCCGAGGCAGCGGCCGTGGCGGGGCTGACCAGGTGGCTGCGGCCGCCGGGGCCCTGGCGGCCCTCGAAGTTGCGGTTGCTGGTGGAAGCGCAGCGCTCACCGGGCGAGAGCCGGTCGTCATTCATGCCCAGGCACATCGAGCAGCCCGCCTCGCGCCATTGCAGGCCGGCGTCAAGGAAGATGCGGTCCAGGCCTTCGGACTCGGCCTGGCGCTTGACCAGGCCCGAGCCCGGCACGACCAGGGCCTGCCGCACGTTCGCCGCCACCCGGCGCCCGCGCACCACCTCGGCGGCGGCGCGCAGATCCTCGATGCGGGCGTTGGTGCAGGAGCCGATGAAGACCTTGTCGATGGCGATGTCCTGCATCGGCGTGCCGGGGGCCAGGTCCATGTAGCGCAGGGCGGCCTCCATGCCGGCGCGGCGCACCGGGTCGCTCTCGTGCGCCGGGTCGGGCACGCAGCCATCCAGGGGCGCCACCATCTCGGGCGAGGTGCCCCAGGTGGCCATGGGGCGCAGGTCGCCGGCCTCGATGACGAGCACGCGCTCGAAGCGGGCACCCTCGTCGCTGCGCAGGGTCTGCCAGTCGGCGACGGCGGCGTCCCACAGCGCGCCGCGCGGGGCCTGCGGGCGGTCCTGCAGGTACGCGAGGGTGGTGTCATCCACGCCGACCAGGCCGACCCGGGCACCGGCCTCGATGGCCATGTTGCACAGGGTCATGCGGCCTTCCATCGACAGCGCGCGGATGGCGCTGCCGCCGAACTCGATGGCATAGCCGGTGCCGCCGGCGGTGCCCAGGACGCCGATGATGTGCAGGATGAGGTCCTTGGCGGTGACGCCGTCCGGCAGCTCGCCGTCGACACGGACCAGCATGGGCTGCATGGGACGCAGGGACAGGGTCTGGGTAGCCAGCACATGCTCGACGTCGGAGGTGCCGACGCCAAAGGCCAGGGCTGCGAAGGCGCCATGGGTGCTGGTGTGCGAGTCGCCGGCGACCACCGTCATGCCCGGCAGCGTGGCGCCCTGCTCGGGCCCCACCACGTGGATGATGCCCTGACGGGCATCGCCCAGGCCGAAGAACTGGATGCCGAACTCGCGGCAGTTCTCGTCGAGCTGGCGGACCTGGGCCCGCGACAGCGGGTCGATGATGGCCTCGGTGGTGAGGCGCTCGTTGGGGGTGGTGGGGACGTTGTGGTCGGCGACCGCGATCACGGTGTCCGGGCGCCAGGGGCGGCGACCGGCCATGCGCAGGCCCTCGAAGGCCTGGGGGCTGGTGACCTCATAGACCAGGTGGCGGTCGACGTAGAGAAGGCATTCGCCATCGTCGGACTGGTCGACGAGGTGTCGCTGCCAGAGCTTGTCGAACAGGGTTTGCGGTGCGGTCACGGGAGCCCTTCACGGAAGAACGGGAGTGGGATCCAGTCTAGGAATCTGCCGTGTTCACGGGAATGACTTCCCCGGCAAGCGAGCTTTCGCAGGCCGCGAAAGCTCGGACATCCGCGGCCCAGGGCCGGCTCCCGGCCTGCCCTACCCGCCCCTGGCGCGCAGGTGGTCCAGCAGGGAGCGCGCAGGCCGCGGCAAGGCGCCGAGCTCGCGCGCTCCGACCAGCAGCTCGCGGTCGACCCAGTCGTCGGCGAGATCAATCTTTCTCAGCCCCAGCGCCTTGACCAGCGGCTGCACCGAGCCCGCGGGCAGCACCGCGATGCCCAGGCCGGCGGCGACCATCTGGCACATGGCGTCGAAGCTGCGCACCTGGATGCGCACCCGCAGGGCGTGGCCGGCCTGGCGGCTCTCGAGCGCCAGACGCTGGGCCAGCGATGTGCCCTGGGTGAGGCTCACGAAGTCGAAGCCGGCGGCGTCGGCGAAGGCCACGCGTCGGCGGCCGGCCAGGGGGTGGCCGGGTGGCACCACCAGCACCAGCCGGTCGCGTCGATAGGACAGTGTCTGCAGGCCCAGCGTCGGCGTCCGGTCGGCAAAGATGCCGAGGTCGGCGCGGCCATCAAGCACCGCCAGCACGATCTCATGGCTGTCCGCCTCATTGAGCTCGATGCGGATGCCGGGCTGGGCGGTGGCAAAGGCCGCCAGGTCGGCAGGCAGGAACTGCGTGATGGCCGAGGTGTTGGCCCAGAGGCGCACCACGCCCTGTACGCCACGGGCGTGGTCGGACAGGTCGGCGCGCAGCAGGTCGATGTCGGCCAGGATGCGCTGCGCGTGATGGAGCAGGGCCTCGCCGGCGGCGGTGAGCTTGACGCCGCGCGAGTGCCGCTCCAGCAGGGGCGCGCCGACGGCGGCTTCGAGGTCGGAGATGCGCTTGCTGGCTGCGCCCACTGCCAGCAGCGCCAGCCCGGCGCCGCGGCTGATGCTGCCCGTGCGGGCGACGAGGTGGAACAGCGAGAGGGAGACGAGGTCGAGGCGGTGCAGGTTCATCGGGCGCGCGGCCCCACAAGGACACAGGCCGCGGCCCCATTGTGAACGGGGACGCGGCCTGGGGCCCTAGGGGTGCGCCCGGGGGCGGGCATCCGGGAACGCACCCGAGGCCGGACGCGTGGGGGATGCACCTGTCGCTGGGCTCGCGAGCTCAGCGCGCTGGCTTGTACGCGCGCTTCTTCATGTCGCGCGGCACGAAGACCTTGCCGCCGTTGCCGGGGCGGGCGGCGACAGTGCGCGGGGCACCCTGGCCTTCGAAGTCACCGCGCGGTGCGGGACGAGCGCCGTGGCCCGTGGCCGGGCGCTTCTCCCAGGGGGTGGCACCTCGGCGGTCGTCGCCACGGAAACCACCTTGGCGGTCATCCCCACGGACACCGCCACCTTGGCGGTCGTCACCTCGGAATCCACCCTGGCGCTCGTCACCGCGGAAACCGCCCTGGTGCCCTTGCTGGCCCTGGCGGAAGTCACCCCGGAAGCCGCCACCCTGGCGGTCATCGCCGCGGAAACCGCCTTGGCGGTCGCCCTGGAAGCCGCCGCCGCGGCGGTCGTCACGACGGTCGCCGCCGAAGTCGCCGAAGCCGGACTTGCGACCGTAGCCTTCGCGGTCGCCGCCGAAGCCGCCACCGAAGCCACCGCCCCCACCACGCTTGGCGCCGAAGCCGCCCCGGCCCGGGCCGCCGCGGCCCTTGCCGCCGAAGCCAGGCTGCGGCGCGCGCGGGGTGCGCTCGGTGGGCTCGAGGCCGGGGATCACCTCGGGCTTGAACGGCTGCTTGGTGTAGCCCTCGATGTCGAAGATCTTGAAGCGGTCGCGGAACTCGGCGAAGGTCACCGCCAGGCCATCGCGGCCGGCGCGGCCGGTGCGGCCGATGCGGTGGGTGTAGTCCTCGCTCTTCATCGGCAGGCCGAAGTTGAAGACGTGGGTGATGGTGGGCACGTCGATGCCGCGGGCGGCGACGTCGGTGGCCACCAGGATCTGCACCT
>JACCDX011876457.1_pt1 | contig 11096 bp, 10 predicted proteins | sample 7449681 | NCBI WGS metagenome assembly JACCDX01 (sample SAMN15323450, study PRJNA562643) | freshwater metagenome | isolation source: river surface water | place: USA:Blue River Watershed | collected 2017-08-18 | reverse complement strand
GTTGATCAAGATGGGCTACGAGACGCTGGTGGAAGCCGGCTATGCCCCCGAGATGGCGTACTTCGAGTGCCTGCACGAGTTGAAGCTGATCGTGGACCTGATCTACGAAGGCGGCATCGCGAACATGAACTACTCGATCTCGAACAACGCGGAGTACGGCGAGTACGTGACGGGCCCGGAGGTGATCAACGAGCAGTCGCGCGCGGCGATGCGCAATGCCTTGAAGCGGGTGCAGAACGGCGACTACGCCAAGATGTTCATCCTGGAAGGCCGCACGGGGTATCCGAGCATGACGGCGCGGCGTCGCAACATGGCCGAACACAGCATCGAGGTGGTGGGTGCGCAGCTGCGGGCCATGATGCCGTGGATCGCCAAGAACAAGCTGGTCGACCAGACCCGCAACTGACCCAGGCACACGATGGCAGACAACACGGCGCCTCGCGTGGCCCTGGTCACGGGTGCGGCGCGAGGCATCGGCCTGGCGACCGCCCGCTGGTTTCTGGCGCGCGGCTGGCGCGTGGCCATCGCCGACAAGGACGCGCCTGCCCTGGCGGCTGCGCAGTCTCAGCTGGAGCAGGAGTCGCCGGGGCGCGTCATGGCGCCCGTGTGTGACGTCTCCGACCCGGCGCAGGTCCAGTCCACGGTCGAAGGTATCGACCGCGCCTGGGGCCGCATCGATGCGCTGGTCAACAACGCTGGCACCGCCGTCTTCAAGCACCTGGTGTCCACCACCTTCGAGGAGTGGCGGCATGTGATGGCCACCAACCTTGACGGTCCGTTCCTGTGCAGCCAAGCATGCGTGCCGGTGATGCGCCGGATCGGCGGCGGCAGCATCGTGAACATCGCCTCCATCTCCGGCCTGCGCGCCAGCACCATGCGCGTGGCCTATGGCACGAGCAAGGCTGCACTGATCCACCTAACCCGCCAGCAGGCGACGGAGCTGGCACAGTTCGGCATCCGCTGCAACGCGATCGCGCCCGGGCCGGTGGAAACCGCGATGGCCAAGCAGGTGCACACCCCCGAGATCCGAGCGGACTACCACGACACCATTCCCCTGGCCCGCTACGGGACCGAGGAGGAGATCGCGGCGGGCATCGGCTTCCTGTGCTCGCCCGAGGCCAGCTACATCACCGGCCAGGTGCTGGCGGTCGACGGCGGTTTCGACGCCGCTGGCGTGGGCCTGCCCACCTTGCGCCGGGATTTCTCCCGCGCCTGAACGGACATCGCCGCCGGGACCGCTCCCGGCACATAGGACCGCCCCGACCCGGTGGCGGCGCCTTTCCGTGCCCGCAGGAGGGCCGTTGGCGTGAACCTACTTGCACAACAGACTTGCTGTGGTAAGGTGCAAGTTCCAACAAAACTACTCAACACGGAGAATATCGTGAGCAACAAAGGGCAGCTTCTACAAGACCCCTTCCTGAACACCCTGCGTCGGGAGCATGTGCCGGTCTCCATCTACCTCGTCAACGGCATCAAGCTGCAAGGCCAGATCGAATCCTTCGACCAGTACGTCGTCCTGCTGCGCAATACTGTCACACAAATGGTTTACAAGCACGCCATCTCCACCATCGTGCCGGGCCGTGCCGTGAACTTCTCTACCGCCGAAACCCCGGACTCGCCCTCGGCCTGACCTTGGGCGACAGGGCCGGTCCTGCCTTGCAAGACATTCCTCAACGTCCCGTTCCCTCGGCCCTGCTGGTCGGGGTGGACTTCGGGGCACCCCATTTCGACACCGGACTCGAGGAACTCGGGCTCCTGGCGCAGACCGCCGGTCTGCAACCCGTCGCGCGCGTGGCTTGCAAGCGGCGCGCGCCCGACGCCGCGCTGTTCATCGGCAGTGGAAAGGCCGACGAGATCAAGGCCCTGGCCGCCGACACCGGGGCCACCGAGGTACTCTTCGACCAGTCGCTCAGCCCCGCCCAGCAGCGAAACCTCGAACGCCACCTGGAGATGCCGGTCAATGACCGGACCATGCTGATCCTGGAAATCTTCGCCCAGCGCGCCCGCAGCCACGAGGGCAAGCTGCAGGTCGAACTGGCCCGGCTTCAGTACGTCAGCACGCGCCTGGTGCGGCGCTGGTCGCACCTGGAGCGCCAGACCGGTGGCGCCGGCGTGCGCGGTGGCCCGGGCGAGAAGCAGATCGAGCTGGACCGGCGGATGATCGGCGACGCCATCAAGCGCACCCGCGAGCGCCTGGAGAAGGTCAAGAAACAGCGAAACACCCAGCGCCGCCAGCGTGAGCGCCAGGGGGCCTTGAACATCTCGCTGGTCGGCTATACCAACGCCGGCAAGTCCACGCTGTTCAACGCCCTGGTCAAGGCCCGGGCCTATGCCGCCGACCAGCTCTTTGCCACCCTGGACACGACCACCCGTCAGCTGTACCTGGCCTCCCAGGATGACGAAGGGCAGGGCGCTGGCCGATCGGTATCGCTGTCGGACACCGTGGGCTTCATCCGCGACCTGCCGCACGGTCTGATCGATGCCTTCCAGGCTACGCTGCGCGAGGCGGTTGACGCCGACCTGCTGCTGCATGTGGTGGATGCAGCCAATCCCCACTTTCCTGAGCAGATTGACCAGGTGCAGGGCGTGCTGCACGAAATCGGCGCCGGCGAGGTGCCCCAGGTCCTGGTGTTCAACAAGCTGGACGCCCTGGCCCCCACCCAGCGCCCGCGCCTGCTGCAGGACCGCTATGACCTGGAAGGCCGGTCGGTGCCGCGCCTCTTCGTCAGCGCCCGTACGGGTGAAGGCCTGCCGCAGCTGCGCCAGGTCCTGGCCGCCCAGGCCCAGGAGGCCGACCGGCCGTCGCCCGCTGCGGCCGATGAATCCCCTGATCTGCATGGGGCACAAGCCTGATTGGGCACAATAGGTCCTGCTAGAAAAAGAGATCCACGCGAATGAAATTTTCATTTCCAGGCCTGAAGGCCGGCGCGCTGCAAGAACGCCTGCGGGGCATGTTCAACCTGAACGATCCCCGCTGGGGCCGTGGGGGCGATGATGCGCAGTCAGGCGGCAAGCCATCCGAGGGCCAGCGCCCTGAAGCCAGCCGCCCTGAAGGAGATCGTCCCGAGGGCGGTGGCCCGCGTGGCCCGCAAGGCGGCCCCAACGGCGGACCGCCGGACCTGGACGAACTCTGGCGCGATTTCAACCGCAAGCTTGGCGGCCTGTTCGGTGGCCGTGGCCGCCCGGGTTCGGGCAACGGCAAGAACGGAGGCGGCGGCAACGGCGGCGGCTTCCAGCCCGACATGAAGAGTGCCGGCATCGGCGCCGGCCTGATCGCCGCGGTGGTGGGCCTGATCTGGCTCGGCACGGGCTTCTTCATCGTGCAGGAAGGCCAGCAGGCGGTGATCACCCAGTTCGGCCGTTACCAGTCCACGGTCGGCGCGGGTTTCAACTGGCGCCTGCCGTACCCGATCCAGCGCCATGAGGTGGTCACGGTCACCCAGATCCGTTCGGTGGACATCGGCCGCGACAACGTGATCCGCGCCACCGGCCTGCGCGACTCGGCCATGCTCACGCAGGACGAGAACATCGTCGAGATCAAGTTTGCCGTGCAGTACCGTCTGAAGGACGCGCGCGCCTGGCTGTTCGAGAGCCGCAATCCGGCCGAGGCCGTGGTGCACGCCGCCGAGACCGCCGTGCGCGAAGTCGTCGGCAAGATGCGCATGGACTCCGCCCTGGCCGAGGAGCGCGACCAGATCGGTCCGCGCGTTCGCGAGCTGATGCAGGTCATCCTGGACCGCTACAAGCTCGGTGTCGAGGTGGTGGCCGTCAACCTGCAGCAGGGCGGCGTGCGTCCGCCCGAGCAGGTGCAGGCCTCCTTCGACGACGTGCTCAAGGCCGGCCAGGAGCGCGAGCGCGCCAAGAACGAGGCCCAGGCCTACGCCAACGACGTCATTCCCCGCGCGGTCGGTTCCGCCTCGCGCCTGAAGGAAGAGGCCGACGCCTACAAGGCCCGTATCGTCGCCCAGGCCCAGGGTGATGCGCAGCGCTTTCGCTCTGTGCTGACTGAGTACCAGCGCGCTCCGCAGGTCACGCGTGACCGCATGTACCTGGACGCGATGCAGCAGATCTACGCCAACGTGAACAAGGTCATGATTGACTCCCGACAGGGTTCGAACCTGCTGTACCTGCCGCTGGACAAGTTGATGCAGCAGGTGGCGCAGTCCACGTCCGAGACGCCGGCCGCTGCGGCTGCGGCCCCTGCGCCTGCATCGCCCGCCGCACCGGCTGCCAACGACCCGCGTTCGCGGGACAGCAACAACACCCGCGGCCGCGATCGCGAATCGCGCTGAACGGGGAGCACGACAATGAACCGAATCGGACTCTGGATTTCCTCCGCCCTGGTGGCGATTGTCCTGGTGAGTTCCACGCTCTTCGTGGTCGACCAGCGCCAGTTTGGCGTGGTGTACGCGCTCGGCCAGATCAAGGAAGTGATCACCGAACCAGGCCTGCACTTCAAGCTGCCGCCGCCGTTCCAGAACGTGAGCTACATCGACAAGCGCCTGCTCACGCTGGACAGCGCCGACGCCGAACCCATGTTGACTGCCGAGAAGCAGCGGGTGGTGATCGACTGGTTCGTGCGCTGGCGCATCAGCGATCCCTCGCAGTACATCCGCAACGTCGGCCTGGACGAGGCCGCGGGGGCCAACCAGCTCAATCGCGTGGTGCGCAACGCCTTCCAGGAGGAGATCAACCGCCGGACCGTGCGCGAGTTGCTGTCCACTCGTCGCGAACAGCTGATGGCGGACGTCAAGCGCGAGGTGCAGGAAGTGGTGAAGGGCGCCAAGCCCTGGGGTGTGGACGTGATCGACGTGCGGATCACCCGCGCCGACTATGTCGAGGCCATCACCGAGTCCGTCTACCGCCGCATGGAGGCCGAGCGCAAGCGGGTCGCCAACGAGCTGCGTTCGACGGGTGCGGCCGAGGGCGAGAAGATCCGCGCCGACGCCGACCGCCAGCGCGAGGTGGCCGTGGCCAATGCCTACCGTGACGCCCAGAAGATCAAGGGCGAGGGCGATGCCGAGGCCGCGCGCATCTACAACGAGGCGTTCGGCCGCGACCCGCAATTCGCCCAGTTCTATCGCAGCCTGGACGCCTACAAGGCCAGCTTCGGCCGCAAGGGCGATGTGATGGTGGTCGATCCCGCCTCCAGCGAGTTCTTCCGCAATTTCCGCGGGGCAGGCGCCGGTTCGGCCGCCCCGGCCGCTCCCGCGCGCAAGTAAGGCGGCGCGGGCGTGTCGTCCGAGGTGTTCTGGGCCGCCCTTGCCCTGGTGCTGGTATTCGAAGGCCTGCTGCCTCTGGTGTCGCCGGGGCGCTGGCGGAGCACCTTCGAGAAGCTCGTGCAGCTCAAGGACGGCCAGCTGCGGTTCTTCGGGCTGGTGAGCGTGGGGCTGGGGTTGGGGCTTCTGGTCTGGGTCACGGCGGCCTGAGGCTTTCATTCCTCTCTTCTGTGTAGTCTGCGAGGGGGGCGTCCCGGGAGCCTGGGTGCTCGCACGCCTGCACCTGGGCACGGGACGGGGGCTGGGGTGTCCGTTCTCCGGAGCTTCGCGGGCGTCTGCCCGGAGGGCACCACCACCCCTTCGTCAACTCCACCCCCTCACGCCCCCCTGGAGGGCAACCGCGAGTGCACCTGCGCCCGGACACCCCAGCCCCCATCCCTCAGCCTGCAAGGGGGGGCGCCGACAAAAAACGACTTCGCACCTGGAGCGCTTGGTCGCGCGCATTCGCCTGGCGCTGGATGGATCGACCTGATTGAGGTCTACCTACGTGCGGTTTGGGGTGGTGTGAGTCACTGTCACGTGGAGGCTGGTGGGCGGGGTGGGGCGGGCGCAGGTGCACTCGCGGTTGCCCTCCAAGCCGGAGGGAGGTCGTGGGGTTGATGCGGGGGTGGTGGTTCCCGCGGGGCAGACGCCCGCGAAGCTCCGGAGAACGCCCCACCCCGCCCGCCGGCCGATGCCAGCCAAGCGACGAAAGAAGCCTACCGACCCATCTCCACCGGACAACGCACGGTCAGATCGTGATCCCGCCGTCCACGTTGTAGGCCTGCCCCGTCACAAAGGCCGCCTCGTCACTCGCCAGGAAAACAACCAGCGGTGCAATCTCATGGGCCTGTGCCAGTCGGCCCAGCGGCTGGCGCGCGATGAAAGCCTTGCGTGCCGCTTCCGGATCCTCGTAGGCATTGATCCGATCCTGCAGGGAGGGCGTGTCCACCGTCCCCGGGCAGATCGCGTTGCAACGCACCCGCTGCCCCACAAAATCCGCCGCCACGCTCTTGGTCAAACCAATCACGGCCGCCTTGGAGGTGCCGTAGATGAAGCGATTGGGCAGCCCCTTGATGCTGCTGCACACGCTGGACATGTTGATGATGCTGGCGCCGCCCGGCGAGGCCTTCGCGCGTTCGATCATCCCGGGCAGAGCCGCTTGGATCATCCAGAATTGCGAGCGCACGTTCAGGTTGAAAGCGAAATTCCACTCGTCGTCAGTAGCCTGCTGGATCGTTCCGTTGTGGACGAAGCCCGCGCAGTTGAACAGGATGTCCAGGGGCGGCAGTCCCCCCACGAAGCGCGTGATGGCGGCCTTGTCCAGGACATCCAGGGCAGCGGTCTTCACCCCAGGGGTGTCCCCATAGGACGCCAGCAGCGCCGGGTTCACGTCGGTGGCCCAGACCTGTGCGCCCTCGGCGGCCAGCGCCAGGGCGGTGGCCTTGCCGATGCCCTGGCCGGCGGCCGTCACGAGTGCCGTTTTTCCCTTGAGTCGCATGGAGTCTCCTGAATCTTCCGGTTAAGGGTTTTCTCTATGGGGTGCAGCCCGTGCTGCTAATCATCATACGAATCATACGACGGCCTGCGGGCCGCTTTTTTCATGACCCCGTACATCCGACTCCACCCTCAGGACGACGTCCTCATTGCCCGCACTCAGCTCGTGGGCGGCACCCCCGCCGAATCCATCACGGTCAAGGGCCTGATCCCTCCTGGTCACAAGGTCGCCACCCGCGCCATCGCGGTGGGTGAACCCGTGCGCCGCTACAACCAGATCATCGGCTTCGCCAGCAAGCCCATCGCCCCCGGCGAACACGTGCACACGCACAACCTCGCCATGGGCGACTTCGAACGCGATTACGCCTTCGGCGCCGACGTCAAGCCCGAACCCGCACGGCGCCACGCCACCTTCCTGGGCATCAAGCGTCCGGACGGGCGCGTGGCCACGCGCAACTACATCGGCATCCTCTCCAGCGTGAACTGCTCGGCCACCGCGGCCCGTGCCATCGCCGATCACTTCTCGCGCCAGACCAATCCGCAGGCGCTGGCCGACTTCCCCAACGTCGACGGCGTGGTCGCTCTCACGCACGGCACCGGCTGTGGCATGGCCACCGACGGCCTGGGCATGCAGGTGCTCGAACGCACCCTGACCGGCTACGCCACCCATGCCAACTTCGCCGCCGTCATGGTGGTGGGACTGGGCTGCGAGACCAACCAGATCAGCGCCTGGCTCGCGCACGGCGGCCTGCGTGAAGGCGACAACCTGCGCGTCTTCAACATCCAGGACACCGGCGGCACGCGCAAGACCGTCGAACACGGCATCGCCCTGGTGCGAGAGATGCTGCCCAAGGCCAACGCGGTGCATCGCGAGCCTTGCAGCGCGGAACACCTCACCATCGGCCTGCAGTGCGGCGGCTCCGACGGCTACTCCGGCATCAGCGCCAACCCGGCGCTGGGCGCCGCGGTCGACCTGCTGGTGGCCCATGGCGGCAGCGCCATCCTCAGCGAGACGCCCGAGATCTACGGCGCCGAGCACCTGCTCACGCGCCGCGCGGTGAGCCGTGAGGTGGGCGAGAAGCTCGTCGCCCGCATCCGCTGGTGGGAGGCGTACACCCGGATGAATGGTGGCGAGATGAACAACAACCCCTCGCCGGGCAACAAGGCGGGCGGCCTGACCACCATCCTGGAAAAGTCCCTGGGCGCAGTCGCCAAGGGCGGAACCACCAACCTGCGCGCCGTTTACGAATACGCCGAGCCCGTACGTGCGCGTGGCTTCGTCTACATGGATACGCCTGGCTACGACCCGGTCTCGGCCACTGGCCAGGTGGCCGGCGGCGCCAACATCGTCTGCTTCACGACGGGGCGCGGTTCGGCCTATGGCTGCATTCCCTCGCCGTCCCTCAAGCTCGCCACCAACACCGCCCTGTGGAAGCGCCAGGGCGATGACATCGACATCAACTGCGGTGACATCGTCGATGGCGGGGTCACCATCGAAGCCATGGGCCAGCGCATCTTCGAGCAGGTCCTGGCGGTCGCCTCCGGTGAGCGCACGCGCAGCGAACTGCATGGCTATGGCCAGAGCGAGTTCGTGCCCTGGCAGCTCGGCGCCGTGATGTGATGGCGGCCACCGTCATCCCCGCATCCGAGCTTCGCCAGCGCTGCGAACGCATCCTCCAGGCCGCCGGTAGCCAGCCGGATGAAGCGCGCACCGTGGCAGCCAACCTGGTGCTCGCCAATCTGTGCGGCCACGACTCGCACGGCGTAGGCATGCTGCCCCGCTATGTGGACGCGGTGCTCGAAGGCGGCCTCAGGCCGAACACGGGCGTGCGCGTGACGCTGGATACGGGCACGCTCCTGGGCCTGGACGGGCAGCGCGGTTACGGTCAGGTCGTGGGCGAACAGGCCATGGCCCTGGGCATCGAGCGCGCGCGTGCGCACGGCAGCTGCATCATGAGCCTGGCGAATTCGCACCACCTGGGCCGCATCGGTCATTGGGCCGAAATGGCGGTCGGGGCAGGCCTCGTGTCGCTGCATTTCGTGAACGTGCATGCCAATCCCGCCGTGGCCCCCTGGGGCGGTGCGGACGGCCGCTTCGGCACCAACCCTTGCTGCATCGGCATTCCCGTCGCCGGACAGCCGCCTTTCCTGCTGGATTTCGCGACCAGCCGGGTCGCCCAGGGCAAGATGCGTGTGGCGCACAACGAAGGCCGGCAGGTCGATCCCGGCTACGTCATCGACCCGGATGGCCGGCCCACCACCGACCCCGGTGTCGTAGTTGTGCCGCAAGCGCCCGGCCTTCGGGGCAACCTGTTCGGGGCGCTCCTGACTTTTGGCGAGCACAAGGGCTATGGCCTCGCCGCAGCATGCGAGCTGCTGGGTGGCGCACTCACCGGCATGGGCACCTGGCACCGCACGCACGGCGGCGAACGCGCCGTGTACAACGGCATGCTCACCATCCTGATCGACCCGGCGCGCCTGGGAACGCGCGAGGCCTTCGAGCGGGAGGCCGCCGCCTTCGTGGACTGGCTGCACGGCGCGCCGCCCGCGCAAGGTGTGGACCGCGTGCAGGTGGCGGGCGATCCGGAACGCGCTGCCCGGGCACGGTGCGAACGCGAGGGCATCCGCATCGACGCCGGCACCTGGCGAGAAATCGAAGCCGCGGCCGCCAAGGTCCGCGCCTCATGACGACGCAAACCTGAAATGACACTCGACCCTCACCGCTGCCTGCCCGATGACGGGACGGCAGGCACCTTGCTCGCCCGCATCTGGTCGCCTCTGGGCGGCACCCCCGGTCCCTCGGTGGCCGTGGTACGCGCCGATGGCGTGCATGACCTCTCGGCCCACTTTCCCACCATGAGCGCGCTGCTGGACATGCCCGACGCCGTCGCGCGCGTGCGCGCCGCCAAGGGGGTGCGTGTGGGCAGCCTGCAGGAGGTGCTGGCCGCCAGCTGGCAGGCCGGCGCAGATGCCGCCCGCGCCCATTTCCTGGCCCCCTGCGACCTGCAGGTGGTGAAGGCCGCGGGCGTGACCTTCGCCAGCAGCCTGATCGAACGCGTGATCGAGGAGCGCGCCGGTGGCGACGCGGCCCGTGCCCAGGCCATTCGTTCGCAGGTCGAGGCCTCCGTCGGCCAGGACCTCAAGGCAGTGCGCCCGGGTTCGCCCCAGGCCATGGCCCTGAAGAAGCTGCTGCAGGAGCAGGGCCTGTGGTCCCAGTACCTGGAGGTCGGCATCGGGCCGGATGCCGAGGTCTTCACCAAGGCGCCGGTGCTGGCGGCTGTCGGCACCGGGGCCCAGGTGGGCATCCGCAGCGACTCGGCCTGGAACAACCCCGAGCCCGAGGTCGTGCTCGTCGTGGACAGCCGCGGCCGCATCGTCGGCGCGAGCCTGGGCAATGACGTCAACCTGCGGGACATCGAAGGCCGCAGCGCGCTGCTACTGGGCAAGGCCAAGGACAACAATGCCTCCTGCGCCATCGGTCCCTTCATCCGGCTGTTCGACGAGACCTTCAGCCTGGACGACCTGCGCCGCGAGACCGTGGACCTGCGCGTCGACGGACCCGACGGCTTCGTGCTGCAAGGCCTGAACAACCTGGCCCGTATCAGCCGCGATCCCACTGAGCTCGTCGCGCAGACCATCGCCGCCCACCAGTATCCCGACGGCTTCATGCTGTTCACGGGCACGCTGTTCGCGCCGATCGACGATCGGGACCGCCCTGGCGCCGGTTTCACCCACAAGCTGGGCGACGTGGTGCGCATACGCAGCGCCCACCTGGGCGAGTTGTGCAACGAGGTGACGCACAGCGAGACCGCGCCGCCCTGGCGCTTCGGCCTGCAGGCCTTCATCGCCAACCTGGCGGCGCGCGGACTTCTGGCGCCCCGCAGCTGAGGGTCGGACGCGCGGCAACCGAGGAAATCCACCATGGACAACAAGAAACCCGTCATCGGCTTCATCGGCCTGGGCTACATGGGCCAGGGCATGGCCAAGAACCTGGTCACCAAGGGCTACGAGCTCGTGGTCATGGGCCACCGCAACCGCGCACCCGTCGATCGCCTCAAGGGCCTGGGGGCGCGAGAGGTCGCCACGCCGCGCGAGATGGCCTCGCAGTGCGACATCATCCACCTGTGCGTGACCGGCTCACCCCAGGTGGAGGCCGTGATCCAGGGCGATGAAGGCATCGCCGCCGGTGGCCGTTCGGGCCTGATCGTGATCGACTGCTCCACGTCCAACCCGGTGGCCACCCTGGCCCTGGGCGAGCGGCTGAAGTCCCGCGGCATGAGCCTGGTGGATGCGCCGCTCTCGCGCACCCCGAAGGAGGCCGAGGCAGGCACCCTGGACACG
>JACCDX011033101.1_pt1 | contig 11096 bp, 3 predicted proteins | sample 7449681 | NCBI WGS metagenome assembly JACCDX01 (sample SAMN15323450, study PRJNA562643) | freshwater metagenome | isolation source: river surface water | place: USA:Blue River Watershed | collected 2017-08-18 | reverse complement strand
TCCATACTTGAAGGAGGAAGTTTCAGCAAGAGTTTTTCCATCCTCACCTTTATCAAATAATAAATTTGAATTCTTTGATAAAATATATTCAACAACATCATACATTTCAAAATTAAATGCCTCTTCAATTGCATCCATTGTAAAAGGTGTTTTCCATACTTCATGTGCATGAGTCATCATTTGCAAGATAACTTTATCTACCTTTTCAGTATTGGCTTCATTTTCCTCTTCATCATCTGCATTTATATTTTCGGTCAATTGAACCAAATAATGCATCAAGTCATATTTTTCCTCATCATCATCAAATGTAATCGATTCTTTAGTAAATTGTTTAAAGTATTCCATTACGATATCAAGTGGTAAAAATTGACTCATAAACTCAAAAAAAGAATGGTTAATGGTATTTCCAGAGTATTCTGATTGTAGTTTTATGATAATATTTTTATCAAAATACTTTTTCGTATCTTCCGGTGGAAAACGCGGTATAAAACAGAATTCTTTTACACGGGAAAAGTATTCTTCGTAACCAAAGAATTTGGCATTTGGATACTTTTTTTCTATTTCTGCCATTTCAGTAAAGCGGTTTTATGTAATTTTATTTTATAATCTCTAATATATCAAAACTCTTTTATGAAAAATATTTATCAATTTTTTTCATTCAATTCTGCTATCATTTTATCAATATTTTCAATGTATGCTCTGCAAGCCGATTCTTTATATTTAATCATATAATCGGCAAGAAGTTTCATCTTTTTCTTATCATCAAAAAATTGGATTATCTCGGTAATATCCTTGTCATAACCATCCTTTTCAAACAATAATCTCGCATCTTTTGATAAAATATAGTCAACTACATCGTATAATTCGTAATCGAATGCTAAAGCGAGTGATTCAACTGTAAGCGGAAATTTCCATACTTCATACGCATGAATAATCATTTTTAAAGTGATCTCATTTCTCTTCTCATCATCGTCATATGGAAGACCGATATACTCATATGCTTCTACTAAAAAATACAGTAAATCACTACATATTCTCGTATTTTCATTCTTATTATATAATTTAATCGATTCTCTGGGAAATTTACAAAAATAATCTAATAGATACTCAAATGGAGTAAAATGTACAATAAATTCGAATATTGAATATTCTTTTTTATATGGCATTTTATTGATTATATAGTTTTCTAATACGTATTTATTTTCATATAGATCTTTTATAGGTGATTTTGGTAAGTAAGTGAATTCTCCAGCCATTTGATAAAAGAACTCTTCATAATCAATGAACTTTAACTCTTCTGTTGTCATATTTTATCTTTTTTTTATATTTATCTATTTATCTATTTATCTATTTATATTTTTTATATGTTGATCTCTTTTATGTAAAAATAATAATCATTTTTTTTTATTTTTTATTATTTTCATATCCTTTATATTCTTTTTATATGTTCTCTATATATAAAGCAATGAAATTTTATGAGACTATAATAATCGGTAGTGGAATGACCGGCTTATATAGCGCGTATAAATTAAAAAAATCACATCAAAAGTCCTTTCTAATTCTCGAAAAAAGCTCGAAAAATGGAATCGGCGGAAGAGCAGGTAATGATACTTTTTATGGGGCAAATATCGTCACAGGCGCCGGAATTGGAAGATCAAAAAAAGACAAATTACTGCTCAAATTAATGAAAGATTTTAACTTTCCAATAAATAAGTTTACGTCAATACCTCATTACGCTAAATCAGTTGATAAAATTGATATAAATAAAAAAATGAAGCTTCTAAAGAGGATTTATAAGAAAAATAAAAATTTATATAAAAAGGCGACTTTCAAGGCATTTGCATCGAAAATATTAGGTAAAAATGAGTATAAAAAATTTGTTGTTTCATCGGGATATCGCGATTACGAAAAGGAGGATATACATGAAACTCTTTATAATTATGGTATGGATGATAATGCATGCTGTTTGCAAGGATTCTCTGTTCCTTGGAAAAAGTTGGTGATGAAAATGTATGAATATATCGGTAAAAAACATTTTAAATTCTCAAGTGATGTTATTGGCATCAAGAGAGAATCGAATCAATATAAATTAAAGATATCCACTGGAAGGCATTATATGTGCAATAATATCATCGTTGCAACAACAATAGATACCGTTAGAAGACTCTTTCCACATAATAAGATTTATAAAGAGATTGAAGGACAACCATTTATACGTTTATACGCAAAATTTAGCCAAAAATCGATACCTATTATGAAAGAATACATTAAAGGATATACTGTTGTAGAAGGAACTCTTCAAAAGATTATTCCAATGAATGTCAACAAAGGAGTATATATGATTGTATATAACGACAATAAGAATAGTATTGCACTGAAAAAACACCTTAAAAATACGGAAGGGAATCGCAAATTTTACGTTAAATTATTGGAAAAATCGCTTGGAATTCCAAAAGGCTTAATATCTATTCATGCAATAAAAGATTATTATTGGAAAATAGGCACACATTATTACAAACCACTCAATGAGTCTTTGTATAAAAATAGGGGTCATTTTATTGAGAAGGCACAACATCCCGCTGATGGAATAATGGTTGTTGGAGAATTATTGAGTGAGAATCAAGGATGGGTAGAAGGTGCATTGGAAAGCGTTGAGAATGCTATGGAACGAAAAAAAATTGATTTTAAAAAGATTTAGAATGGCGTCTGTTATACCATTTGATATTTAACGTAATATTTATGGAAAACTTGACGAACAGCGGATTAATATTAAATATAATTGAGTTTTTACCGTTTAAAGATATACATTCAGTACATCTATTAAACAAGAGTATATATAGAGGAATTGATAAAAAAGAGTTGATATATGTTCTTAAAAATAGAGCTAAATATACAATATATAAAAGCCTGAGAAGTTATGTTAATTTTTTGAGAAATATTAATGAAGAAGAGCAAATGCAACGTACACAAAAAGAGTTAGCATTATATTACTATAAATATTATCCACGGGATTGTATTAACGAATACTATAATACTGATGGTTATGGAAGGAAATCAAATATTATCAGGCAATGTAAAAATCAAAATAATCTTAGAGATACTGATAATCCTTCGAGGTATGATCTGTATCAATTGGTTAAAAACTTAGATGTTCAAGATACATATTATATTGGGTGGTAATCAGGAAACTACGTTTCCCGAACCCTTCCTTTTTCTTTATAAACAAATGTTGTTTCATTTTAATTTTGAAGAATTTGTATGAGATTTATGAGATTCTTAAGAGAAATAAACTTTCAATAAAGTAACATTGAAAAAAGAAATTAGACAATATTAAATAAAAAATATTTATAAAATCATGTTAAATTAAAATATATATATATATTATATTTGATGACAACAGTTAACACAACGTCTGTTAATATTCATATACAACAATCTGGAACATCATCACCAATACAATATAATATTGATGGTGGTAGTTTTATTAATATTTCATCATGGCCTTTAACAGTTGTTTCATCAGGTGCTACATCAGGAAATCCTTTGGTCATAACATTTGATACAGATATTACAATATCACCTACAACAATTGGTGATAACGGTTATTTTAATGATGGAACAAACGGTTATTTTGTAATAGGAAATGATTTTACAACGGTTAATGGAAATAATAAAACAATAATAATTAATGGTGTCATTAATTATCCTGGTTTAATAAAAAATGGAGTATCACGAACAAATGGAAAAAATAACGTAATAATTCAATATTTAACTGTCAATACTTCTAACGCTTCAACACTATTAGAGTATGGAGGATGGATAGGACAAAAATTATTTGGGTCAGGTGCATTAAATAATGAAATAAAAAATTGCATCACCAAAGGTGACATTATAAATCATGATTCAGGTGGTATTGTTGGTTCTAGTGCTGGTCAAAATAACGGTGATTTAAGCGTAATTAATTGTAGTAGTTATGGTTCTATTAATGGTCAAGATTCAGGTGGTATTTTTGGTTCATCAGCGGGGGGGACAGAATTAAGTGACCCACCCATCAAATGCAACGCAATTGGTTGTTCAAGTAAAGGAAATATGAACGGCAATGGTTCAGGTGGTATTTTTGGAGCTTATGCTCAAATAGCAGCAGCAACCAATTGTTATTCGTCTGGATTTATTGGTAAATATACAACCAATCCTTCTATAGGAGGTATTTATGGTTCATCTGCTAATATGGCTGTAAAAAAATTGTCTGCAACCAATTGTTATACAACTGGAGATATATATGGTGATTCAGGAGGTATTTTTGCAAACTTTGCAGGTTCAGTTGCAGGATCGATTATAACTGTAACAAATTGTTATTCAACTGGTATTGTTTATGGTTCTGCAGGTGGAATTTTTGGTGCAAATACAGGAAATTCAGGATCTACTGTCACAGTAACTAACTGTTATTTTAATGCTATGTCAAGCAAAGTGGCTGGATTATACAGTGTAAATATAACTTCAAATAATATTTATGGATATAATGGTACATGGTCTGACTCATCAGCAAATTTAACTGGCATTCCTCCATCAAGTGGTAGTTATCCTAGAGTTGGAACAACTTGGACATCAACTCTTGCAAATACTCCTTATACACTTTCTAATTTTAATGAAGTTGTCATTTCATCAATTACACCAACAACTGGTATACAAAATCAAACGACAATAACTATTAATCCTGGAACATATATAAAAGATGGTACAATTTATACAACCGATTTTTCAACAACATCATCTGTAACATTTAATGGAATTAATGCAATATCATATAATGTATCAAACAATAATATTACTGCTATTGTTCCTGCAATAAATTATACTGGTAATTTCCCTGTTGTTGTTACAACAAACAATGGAATTTCACAACCTTATTATATATTATATACAGTAACCCCAAGTATTACAACATTATCATTAAATTATATTAATATAAATGGTGGTAATACTTTAACAATAAACGGAACAGATTTAAGTGGTATTCAAAAAGTATCATTTGGTACAACTGATGTTACAGGGGCAGACATTATAAGTAATACATCATCATATGTTACAGTAACAACTCCTCCTCATACTTCTGGAACAGTTAATGTTACAGTTTCAATAAATAATATAACATCTAATTCATTGCCAATAACATTTATTGGTTCAAATGTTTATTTAAAACAATCAGATGATTCATATAATGTTGCAATATCATTTGATGCTTCTAATTGGAACAATATTACATCATGGCCGTTTGTATTACCTGGTTCAGGTAAAGCAACAGATACATTAACTGTTACATTAACATCAAACATTACAATATCTGCAAGTATTGGAAATAATGGTTATTTTGTAATAGGAGGTGATTATACAACAATTAATGGAAATAACAAAATAATAACTATTGATGGGATATTGTATTATCCAGGATTAATACAAAATGGGACTTATATTACCAGTACTAATACATATGTTAATGGAAAAAATTATGTAACAATTCAAAATATGGGAGTTAAAATTGCAAATGGTTCATCATTAGAGAATTATGGGGGGTGGATTGGACAAAAATATTTTGGATATGGTGTACATGATAATTTTTTATTAAATCTTTATAGTACGTGTAATACTGATGGAATAGAGTCAGGTGGTATTATTGGTGCATATTCTGGCAAAAATGGAAGAATCGATATAAATAACTGCTACAATACGGGAACAATTAATGGAAACTCTTCAGGAGGAATAGTAGGTTCATATTCTGGTATAATTTATATAAAAAATTGCTACAATACTGGTTCAATTACTAGTGACCAAGCAGGTGGTATATTTGGTTTTTATACAGGTTCTTCATCAGGTAATATAAATGTAAGAAATTGTTATAGTACAGGTGTAGTTAATGGTAGTGGTTCAGGTGGTATATTTGGTTCTTATACGGGGGCTACATCTGGAAATGTTGATATAGCTAATTGTTATAGTACAGGTTATATTAGTGGTGCAAATTCAGGAGGTATTTTTGGTAGAAATACTGGAAATGATTTAGGAAATGTAAATATTAATAATTGTTATTTTAATGGTACTGACAATAAAATTGCAGGAAACAATAGTACATTAAGTGGTAAATATAGTATCTATGCATATTCAGGTATATGGTCAGATAATAATGCGTTAAATACTTTAACAGGTGTTGGAATAACTTGGACATCAATTGTAACAAATACACCTTATTCATTATCCGTTATGGGACAAGTTATTGTTGCTTCAATTAGTCCTACAATAATATATTCTGCTACAACTTTTACAATAAATCCTGGAAATTATACGGTCAATGGCATAACTTATACAACAGATTTTAGTGAAACAACAAAAGTTACAGTAAATGGAACAAATGCAAGTTTTACTAAATCATCTAATATTATTACTGTTACCAAACCAGATGGTTTAAGCAATGATATATTACCAGTTATTGTATATACACCGAATGGTTTATCACAACCTGTTTATGCTATTAACATACCTCCTCCAACAATAACATCTATATCACCTGGATATGTTGGTACAAATGGTGGAACAATTACAATAACTGGTACAAATTTAACGAATGCTTCTAAGGTGACTTTTGGAACAACTGATGTTACTTCTCTAACAACAAATACATCATCAACATCCATTACAGTAACTGCACCTGCAAATTCAATCGGTATAGTTTCTGTTACAGTAACAACATTAGGAGGAACATCTATTGGATTTAATTTAATATATGTCGGTTCAAATCTTTATTTAAAAAAAGATTCAAGCAATAATATACAACAATCGCCTGATAATGGAAATTGGTCAACAATATCATTATGGCCATGTATATTACCAAATGTTGGAACATTAACAGTTACTTTAACGACTGATATTACAATATCTAAAACAACAAATGGAACCAAAAATAGTGGACAAGATGTATATTTTGTAATAGGTGGTGATAATACTACTTTTGAAGGAAATAATCATATAGTAACAATTGATGGAATCACTGGAACAAGTCCAGTTGTAGCATATCCAGGTTTAATACAAAACGGAACAAGTGCATCTGGTACAGAAGGTAATGGAAAGAATAATGTAACAATCCAGAATTTAGGTGTTGTTACTGCAAACGGTTCAATATTAGCGGATGGTGGAGGTTGGATAGGACAATCTTATTTTGGAAATGGAATTGGGTTAACAGGTAGTAATCAAGCGATTAATTGTTATAGTACATGCAATATTAGCAGTGACAATTCAGGAGGTATTTTTGGTTCAAGTGCAGGTTCTTCAGGAAATGTAAGTGCAACAAATTGTTATAGTACTGGTTCCATTAGTGGTGAAAATTCAGGAGGTATTTTTGGTGCTTTACCAGGAAAAGCTTCAGCAACTAATTGTTACAGTACGGGTGAAATTAGTGGTCAATATTCAGGTGGTATTTTTGGATATATTGCTGGTTTTGTATCAGGACCAAATCCAGATGTAAGTGCAACAAATTGTTATAGTACAGGTTCTATTAGTACTCGTTCAGGAGGTATTTATGGTTCTTTTGCGGGTGGTACTGCTTCTGCAATAAATTGTTATTTTAACGGGACATTATCACAATTATCAGCTGGTGGAACAATCACAACAATAACAAATTGTTATGGATATGATGGAGCATGGACTGATGCAACTGCAACCGGAGCTTTAACTGGTGTTGGAACAACTTGGTCATCAATCGTTCCTGATACACCTTATTCTCTTAAAGTTATGGGACAAGTTATAGTCGCCTCAGTATCGCCACAAAATGTTATTGCAAATACATCTATAACAATTGATGCTGGAACATATTCTGGAGGAACAACTGATTTTTCAAATACCATTTCCATTACATTTAACGGAACATCACCTTCTACATTTACTAAAACATCAACTAAAATAACATGTAATGTTCCAGATTTATCTTTAAGCACAACTACTTTGATAACGACTGTTATTCAAACACCATTGGGATATTCTCAACCTTTTTATGTAAGATTTGCAGGTCCTCCAACAATAACATCAATATCACCTTCAATGGGAACAATAAATGGTGGTACAGATGTTACAATAACTGGAACAAATTTTTATGCTCCAATAACAACACTGACATTTAATGGAAACAATGCAACATCAGTAACTTTAGTTAGTTCTACATCAATAACTGCAACAACACCTACATCATCAACATCTGGTTCATCATCTGTTGTTTTAACGGCACTTGGTGGTACATTTACATCATCTACAACATTATTTACATATGTTCCACCACCCACAATAAGTTCCATATCACCTGGATATGCTGGAACAAGTGGAGGAACAACTGTTGTAATAAATGGAACTTATCTCAGTGGTGCAACAAGCGTATCATTTGGTGGAACTTCAGTAACACCAACTTCATCAACAAATACATCAGTTACTGTAACCGCTCCAGCTAAGTCGTCAACTGGAATCGTTAACGTTATTGTAACAACACCATATGGAACATCTGCTTCATTACCAATCACCTATGTGAATGGTTCACTTTTTTATATTAAACAGAATGGAAATGACATTCAAACGTCAACTGATGGAACAACATATACAACAATATCGTCATGGCCATACACTTTACCAAGTGGTGGAACATCTACGATGCCTAAAGTTGTTATTTTAATGAGCGATTTAACAATAAGTGGTGCAACTGGAACGACAACAGGTGGAGTAAATGGTTATTTTGTAATAGGTGGTGATTATACTATATTTGAAGGAAATGGACATAAAGTAACGATTGACAGAGTTACTAATTATAAAGGTTTGATACAAAATGGAACAAGTGCATCTGGTACAACAGGTGATGGAAAAAATAATTTAATAATCCAGAATTTAGGTGTTGAAGTTAATACAACAGGAACAGCATCAACATTAGCAGATTATGGAGGATGGTTAGGACAAAGTTATTTTGGAAAGGGTATTGGTAGTACTGGTATAAATAAAGCAATTAATTGTTATAGTACTGGTGCTATTAGTGGTACAAGTTCAGGAGGTATTTTTGGTTATTATGCAGGTTATAATAGAGGAAATGCCTTTATAACTAATTGTTATAGTACTGGTGCAATCAGTGGTACAAATTCAGGTGGTATTTTTGGTTCAGGTGCAGGTTTATCAGGAACTGTCTCTGTAACTAATTGTTATAGTACTGGTGCAATCAGTGGTACAAATTCAGGTGGTATTTTTGGTAATGATACAGGTTCTTTATCAGGAATTGCTTCTGCAAACAATTGTTACTATAATGGAACTTATACGCAAATAAAAGGTGGCGGTAGAGCATCCGTTACAAATTGTTATGGATATAATGGAAATTGGTTAGATGTTGATGCTAATGCATCAAGTGCTTTAACAGGTTATCCATCATCAAACCCAGGTGTTGGAACGACTTGGACATCAATCGTTGCGAATACACCTTATTCTCTCACTACTATGGGACAAGTTATTGTTGCATCAATTGATCCAATTAACATAAACCCATCATCAGTAACAACTTTTAGAATAAATCCTGGTACATATAAAGATAGTAATAATGTTACTCAAACAACAAACTTTACCGGAGCGACTGTTACCATAAATGGAACAAGTTCAACTTCTAGTGTTACAAATAATGTTATTACTGTTACTAAACCTAGTCCAGCTCCAACCCAAAGTCCATTATCAATTGTTGTTTTTACGCCAAACGGTTTATCACAACCTTTTTATGTATTAAATGTACAACCAACAATAACATCTTTATCATCAGGTTATGGTAGTATTTATGGTGGAAATATTTTAACAATAACTGGAACAAATTTGACTGGTGTAACAAAAGTTTCATTTGGTGGAACAGATGTTACAAGTGGTTTCACAAATAATACTGCAACATCTGTTACTGTGACTGTACCTGCACATGCAATTGGACAAGTAACTATTAATGTAACAGCAAGTGGTTTAACAACAACTACAGGTTTACCTTTTCAATATATTGGTTCAACGATGTATTTTGATCAAAGTGGTAATTATATAAGATATTCATTCGACAATAGTAATTGGACACAAATATCACCATGGCCGTCAAATGGTTATTTATTACCTGGATCTGGAACATCAACACATTCTTTAATGGTTTCTTTACAAACTGATTTAACAATAAGTGGTGCAACTGGAACGACAACAGGTGGAGTAAATGGTTATTTTATAATAGGTGGTGACTATACTATATTTGAAGGAAATAATAAGAAAGTAACAATTGATACAGTTACAGACTATCCTGGTTTGATACAAAATGGAACAGGTTCTACGAATGGAAAGAATAATGTAACAATCCAGAATTTAGGGGTTGAAGTTAATACAACAGGAACAACATCAACATTAAAAGATTATGGAGGTTGGATAGGACAAAGTTATTTTGGAAATGGTGCAAGTAATAATGTTGCAAATAATTGTTATAGTACTGGTGAAATAAGTGGTTTATGTTCAGGAGGTATTTTTGGTTCAAATGCAGGTTTATTAGGAAATGCAACTGCAACTAATTGTTATAGTACAGGCGGAATTAGTGGTGATAATTCAGGAGGTATTTTTGGTGATAGTGCATGTTATTCAGGAACTGCATCTGCAACTAATTGTTATAGTACAGGTAATATTAGTGGTTCACAATCAGGAGGTATTTTTGGTCAATATGCAGGTTATTCAGGAAATGCAAATGCAACTAATTGTTACAGTACAGGTGCAATTAGTGGTTATTATTCAGGAGGTATTTTTGGTTATTATGCAGGTTTAAATTCAGGAAATGCATCTGCAACAAATTGTTATAGTACAGGTAATATTAGTGGTGAAAAGTCAGGAGGAATTTTTGGTAATGGTGCAGGTCAATCAGGAAATGCATCTACAACAAATTGTTATAGTACAGGTAATATTAGTGGTTCACAATCAGGAGGTATTTTTAGTGCATTTGCAGGTAATTCAGGAAATGTAAGTGCAAATAATTGTTATAGTACAGGCGAAATTAGTAGTAATTATTCAGGAGGTATTTTTGGTAATGG
>JACCDX010683527.1_pt1 | contig 11097 bp, 9 predicted proteins | sample 7449681 | NCBI WGS metagenome assembly JACCDX01 (sample SAMN15323450, study PRJNA562643) | freshwater metagenome | isolation source: river surface water | place: USA:Blue River Watershed | collected 2017-08-18 | reverse complement strand
AAAATGCAGTAGATAAAATAACAAATAAAAAAATACATTCAGTCCTAATCCTAAAGGAGAAAGAAAAGGTAATTGGATATATAAATAGAGATAGAAATGCAGTTTATAATTACAAGAAGGTTTTTGAGTCGTATATGACTAATGGTTGTCGACCTCAAAAATTTGACAGAAGTTATAAATTGGAATAAACAAAAGCGATGTGCATCCGATGTGGATGATAGGCATGCGCACTTTATTGTTATTGCAGTCATGAAGGAGGTGCATGGATATAGTTTTCAGCGTTAAAAAAACTGAGAATTTATAAGTATGTTGACTGTAATCAACAAGATAATTCAAACTCATGCTATTCATCTCGAAATAATCAACAAGATAACATAAAATTATCATCTTCAAATGCTCCAAATAACACGGATGTCCTAAGATTATTGTCAAATATAAACAATAATAATTATCATCGATATTATAACAATAATAACAACATTAAGTGTAATCCAGTAAATTATAATGTGCTGAAAATAACAACAGGTTTGTGTGGAATTGCTTTTAGCAATTAAAGTTATTCACGTCTTCTTTTCTTCAAAGTACTCAAAAGACCGTCATAAGATTCATCTTGATCGCGTAATCTTTTATTACTATTTTCCAACTTCTCTTCTAATGCACTCTTTTCAGCAGTCAATACTTTAATTTCTCTTTCAAACTTTTCGTTATCAACCAAAAGTTTGGCATTAACACTCTTTAAAGTCTTTGATTCATCATTTAATTTAGTATTGTTTTCTAATAATGTTTTGTTTAATGCATTAACATTATTTAACTCCGCCTTTATTGTATCTGCGTAAATGGTTTTAAGTTCATAGCGATCTTTAAGATCTTTGTTCTCTTTAAAAACCGCCACATTTTCAACTTGCAATTTATCGCATTTTTCTGTCAGCTTATTCTTTTCAGTAAGTAGAAGAGAATTTCTGTTTTGAATGTCGCGAATTGTCTCTTTATTTTCTTTAATCTCATTGTCAAATATGAATTTGCACTGATACGTAAAGGCCAGATCAAATGCATCTTTCTCATCATATGTTTTTATATGTGGCTCTGCATCTAATCCAATCAAATGTCTAACAAAATTCTCTCTCTTAAAAATAATAGACAAATGCAATGCAGTGTGTCTATTATTATCAATATGAAAATTCACATTATTTTTATTAATTAATTTAGAAAAACTATTAAAATCATTATTTGATATATAAGATATCAAATCTCTCTTTTGTTCTTCTGTAAAAGAATAAGGTAATAAAGTATTTCTACTGGAACTAGATCTTGAAGTACAACTAAATAAACTTGATTTGGCGTCTTTATTCATTTTTTAAGATATTAAATGTTATTAAATTATATATCATTTTTTCATTCAAATCAGGATCTAATAATAAAAATAATCAATTTTTTTTATAATAAACTTATTTATCGACAGGAGTCTTTTCCAATACCTTACCAGTTGGTGATAATATAACATTCCATATACCATACCATGGATATAATGTTCCGTCAACTCTCATTAAAATTCTATAATTACCATCTTCTTTCTCTTCAAACTCAAATACTTCTGTAGAATAATCAAATGATGAACTACTTCGAACACCATTTTTATCTACATGTATATCCTTTGCCATTTCAGCCAAAGTTAATAGTTTCTCTTCATCAGAATCTTCCATAACCATACTTGTCCACGTACTATATCTCATCTTTTTATTATCATACATCATTAAGGTGTCGCATTCAACTTTTAAATTACCGACATTCTCTTCAGTAGGTGGTTCTTCTATTTTTTTGCTTTTACGAGGCATTTTTATCTTGGTATTTTATATAGTATTGTTTTTATACTAATTAAAGTTTAATAGTAAAAAAAATCATTTTTTTTTATAACAGATATTATATATTTATACATTATGAGTGCCTATATTAATAATGACTCTTCTAAGTTAGTATTTTCAATACCTGTACATGAAAAGCAAGATATTATAAATAACCAGATAGAGAATATACTTAATTTTAATCCCAATGCAAAAATAGTTATACATGTTAACAAAAGTTTCAAAAACTTCGATGCCTCTTTAATAAATTATCCCAATGTATACATTAATAAAGAGCGTTTTAATTATAAGTTTGGCAAGGGATTATTATGGATACATATAAACAACTTTCTCGAAGCCCTTCGATTAAATCTAGATTTCTCCTATTTTTGCGTCATATCGTCAAACGAAATGTTTATACGAAATGGCCTTATTCACTACGTCGAAAAGCACAAAAATGGCCTACAGCTCGTTAAATTTGATAAAAATATAAATTGGCATAATTTCAATAAAAATATAGAGAATGACCCGATAATAATCGAGCTACTTAAACACTTAAATTTAGATGCGATCTATGGTGGCCAAGCGGAAGGAAATTTTTATCAAAAAGATGTATTTAAAAGAATTGCCGAAATATACATCACCTTCTTTGGAAATAAAGAGATAAATAATTATGAAACGGAAGAGATTATTTGTCAAACGATATTCAAAAGCTTTGAAATATCATGTACCACCCCCTTTACCTTACAGAATTATTCAAACGATATCACATACGACGAAAATTTCATAAATTCCGTGATAAATAACGGTATTATAATACCAGAAAAGACCAAAAATAATGTTTTATTTTCACCACATATAAACAAAGATTGCACGTCAATATATTCCCTCAAAAGAGTCGATAGAACATTCAATAATTTGCGTAATTATCTTTCCAAAAAGGGATTTATTATAAATGCGGAAAAATACGATTTAAATACATATTATTATTCAAATGGTAGTAAAATATTATTCTACTCTCCAAATCATCTCTTATTTGAAAAGCCGTCATCTCAAACGGGAAATCATTTTAATTGGTTCGGCTATCAGCTAGATGAAGGATATTATAATCTAAATTTCCATTTTAAAACATATTATCCGTTAAATACATCACATAATAAAAATAATCAACAAAATAAATCGGGATTAAAAGTACACAATGAAAATGAATTGCTTTATGATTTCTTTTTAAAAGATGCTATTCCCGACCAATGGAACAACATAAGAATACCATTACACCTGACAAAACCTCAACTACTCATCTTCATATTTGATGATTATCTCGATGATTTAAAGGTGGAATTTAAAAATATCAATTTTTTAAAATATGAAACGATAGAGAAAGAGAATATTGCTATTCTTTTGTACGAAAATGAAAACGAAAAGAATAAAGATAATGATTATTCAATAAATTACAATAATATTTACAAGATGATTCTTGAACCATTTTATAAATTATACAATATATATACATTCTTATCTATACATAATGAGAATAAAAGCAATCAATTGGTTAATTTTTATAAACCAAACCATATAGATATTGTAAAAAATAAAGAATTGAATAAACGAAATAAAAATGAAAAAGAAAAGAAGAAGGATAGAGAGAAAGAAAAAAACAATGATAAAAACATAAACAAAGATAAAAATGATGAAAAGAATAATAAAGAAAAACGAGAAATAATGAAAGATAATGAATATAATAAAAAAACAATATTTCCAAATTCAATCTTTTACAACAATAATCAAAATATCCAAAACTTTTCTAAAATAAACGATATTTCTTTTAAATTTGTCATATATATAACGCTTGACTCAATCTTTAAAAAGAATATTGTTGATTTCAATTTTTTTGTAAACAAATTTAACTTCATATCATATCATATACCATATCTCAATAATAAGATATCAAACTCATTTGATTTCATGTCAGTTCCATTTAAATATTTAAATGATTTTCAAAATCTATTGTTAAATAATATAGACAATAAAGATATATGCTACTCAATCTATGCTAATTTAAAAGAATCTATTGGTAAAAACAATTTTAATTTTATTTATGACGACAATTATGCAAAAAATATTAGAACGCCTTTGATAAAATACCTTAGTGATGCGAAAAATATAAATACCAATAACAATGGGTATCTTTTCAATAAAAAATATTTATATCAAATATATTATACCAATGCATATTCAAGAGTATTAAAAAATAATAATGATGAATTTTATTTTAATAAATCACCGACTACTACACATACACCTTATCAATGGATTGGCCTATATATAGATTATTTCAACGAAAATAAAGAAACCACTTGCGATATTCGAATTGAATTCTCGATAAAATTATTGAGAAATATCGATGGCAAGACACATGGGAATCAAAATCAGAGTCAAAATCAAATTCAAAGCAAAAATTATGGGCTTAAAATACACGAACCTCTCGTTTATTTTAACGACTGGATAAAAGATTGTTATTTAAATAATTATAAAAAGATAGAGATAGTAACTAAAATTAATAAAAAATATCAATATATCATACTTAATTTTGATGATTATTTGGATGAAGTGGAATTTTACATTAAAGACTTTAAAATCTTTTTTCTCTAAAATGACATATTATCAAACATCAACATAATTTCCAATTGATTTATCATGTATTTTAACTCATTTATTTTATTAAATTCATCTTCATTACTAAGAACGTCAAAATCATCGTATTTTATACGAACAATATTTGTAAATATTTGATTTTCTCGATAATATCCTAAATCGTCATTGCAATTCCACATACTTTCCCAATGGCATCTGTAATCAGAATATGTGTAATCTACGTATACATACACATCTTTGTAAAATACTACGAAATAATTAATAATCTGTTTGTTAACTATCTTTTTCTCATACATAAACTCTGGATTTAAAGTAGTTACAAACTGGTTTAATAAATTAAAAACACTCTCATAACTGTTCTTTTTACAGTCTATTTTATTTTGAAATTCACTAATATTTTCACACTCATTTTCATCATCAATATTATCTTCATCAACTACTATATTATCGTTCATCGTATCGTTTATTGTAAAATCACTCATTATTTAAATTATTTTATTATAAAATATATAATAAAAACTATTATTATCTTTTTAAATTCAAATTTGTTATAAAAAAATTTACTTAAACAATTTTGACCAGTTAAGTTTTCCCGTTGGAATCTCAGGTATTTTACTCATTTTAGGTAGTGTTGTTTCTTTCTGCTCTTTAACAAATGCTGGTTTTTCACATAAATTATATGTTAATGATTTTTTTGTAACAGATTTTTTTCTCTCTTTTTTATGGTATATATTTTCAATAAATTTTTTTTTAAACAAATTGTAATCTTTTAATGCTCTTAATTTATCAGTATTACATAATAAATTATACGATGAACAATATGATAAATCATACATTTCACCGACATGAATCATCCATTCCGGTCTTTTATACAAATTATATATTGACGCAAAAGCATATAAATCATCAGAATCGACCTTTAATCTAAGAAGTGTATGTAAATCGTTTGATAAATATATTTTGAAAGGAACATAATAATACGAACCTTCTTCTCCATCAATATAAAAATAAATATAATCATTATTTACTTTTAGTCTACCGATCGTAATAAATGTACTGTCATTTGATTGGCAAACAAATTCATAATATATATCTACGATATGTTCAACAAATCCATATTTATTAAAAATATTGATATATTTATTCTTTTTTATGTATTCATCATATGATGCGGGAATTCCGATATATTCATCACCGTAATCTTTATCATCTTTTTCAAAATCAGTAGTTAACATAAACATTTTTTGGTATATACATTGAAAAACACTGTATTTGTCAATAAAAGGAGTTTGAACATCAAATCTTTTCGAAAGGCGAAAAGAACAATGGCTTTTTCTCGGATCATACATTACATAATGTTTTTGATACATAACATTATCTTCATCTCTTAAATTTTTTATGACTTTAACAAGTTTTTTTATAAGTTCATCATAATCATCTACTTCTTTATTTTTTATTTCTAAATCAGTTGTTGATATAGATTCTTCTATTATATTTTCATTATCATTTAGACATTGAATTGTACTCATATTGTATTATATATTATAGTTGTTTCTTTATATTAATTTTTACTTAAACAATTTTGACCAGTTAAGTTTTCCCGTGGGAATCTCAGGTATTTTACTCATTTTAGGTAGTGTTGTTTCTTTCTGCTCTTTAACAAATGCTGGTTTTTCACATAAATTATATGTTGATGTCATTATTTTATTTTTAGTATTCGATCTCTTTCTCTCTTTTTTATTGTTCATGTTATGAATAAAATTCTTTTTGAACAAATTATACTCTCTCATCACATATTCTTTATTGTTATGATCATAGAATGATACATTATATGGTTTACCATATAACATTTCGTTCAATTCACTAACATGAAACATCCATTTAGGTCTTTCGTATAAATTATACATTGAAGCAAATGCATAAATATCATTAGAATTAACCTTCAATCTAAGGAGTGTGTACAGATCATTTGATAAATATATTTTGTATGGAATATGGTAATATGAATCTTCTTTACCATCAAGATAAAAATAAATGAAATCATTGTTTACCTTTAATCTTCCAATTGTAATAAATGTACTCGTATTAGATTGAAAAACGAATTCATAATATATATTTATAATATGTTCAACAAATCCATATTTATTAAATATATTGATGTATTTATTTTTTTTTATTTCTGCATCATATGATGCGGGAACACCGATGTATTCGTCGTGAAAATATCCATTATCTTCTTCACAACCTACTGTTAATGTAAATAATTTTTGATATAAACATTGAAAAACACTATATTTATCAATAAATGGTGTTTGTATATCATACGTAGTTGAAGTACATTTACAACAACGTGTTTTTTCGGGACTATACATGAAATAATGTTTTTTATACGCAACGTTATCAAAGTCTTTTAAATTTTTAACGACTTTAACTAATCTCTTTATCAATGCGTCATAATCATCAGCCTCTTTATTTTTTATTTCCAAATCTGTATTAGAAATATTTTTATTGGCCTTATTTACATTTGCATCTTCACTCATATTTTCTATTTGTATTGCAATATATATTATATGTAATATCTCTTTAAGTCAATTTTATGTATAATAAATTGATTTAAAAATAAAATTACAATAAATAATAAATAATGTCACGTGAATATATATATCTATTACAAGAACGAGAATTTATAAAGACAAATGAAAATATATATAAAATTGGAAAGACACAACAATCTAATTTAAAAAGATTTAATTCTTATCCTAAAGGAAGTGTATTGTTAATTCAAATTACATGTTCAAATTGTAAAAAAGCTGAAACTGAATTGATAAATTTATTTTCTAATAAATACAAAAAAAGAAATGATATTGGAAGAGAATATTTTGAAGGTAATTACAAACAAATGATAAATGATATTGTTAAAATAACTACTGATGATATAGAATATTTCGAAGAAAATAACAAAAATATAATTAATGAAACAACAAAAAATGATATAGAAATAGAATATTTTGAAAAAAATCACAAAGACATAATTAATGAAACAACAAATGATATAAATGATAATAATAAAATTTGTGAAGAGATTTATAATATTATATGTAATGAAGTATATAATGATTTTTTTGATGTAGTATATCTTAATTCATTCGGAGAAGTTTATGACGAATATTATAATGAAGCTTATAATTATATTTCTAATATGCCTATAAATAATAAAAATAAAAATAAATACAAAAATAAATATAAAAATGAAATATATGAATCTGCTTATTTTGCTGCCCAACTAGATATAAATTCAATAAAATAGATTCATTATAAATATAAATTTAATCACATCAATCTCTCAAAATTCGTTATTTGCAATATCTCTTTCTCAATATTTCCTCTGTTAACATAATTTGCATTACATAATGCATCGACCATCTCATCTTTAATAAAATTGCATCCTTTATGATTCAAAAATATAATATTCTCTTCAAAATACTTAAGATATCCCAATGAAATCCCTTCATCGTGATAAAAAGCTTTAGGAATACGCTGAAACACCTTAAAATGATATTCAATAAAAGTTTCTAAACCAACCACCTTCATAGCAAAGCCAAAGAATCCACCTAACCCATTCCCATAATAAAATGTATTTGCATTCTGCTCTTTAAATAAACTCATTTCAATATCCTCATCACTCTTTTTCGCATATCCTTTATCAAAATATATATTCCATAATCCCGATGAAAATACCACATTTGGAAAAGAGTTATACGCCATCTTAAAATGCATAACTAGATTTGGATTATATTTCCTATCATCATCGACAACAATCATTATATTCCCATCCAACACACTATAATATTTTAATAAAGGACCTAGATATTTACTAGCTGGGCCATAATCCTCCTCCAATTCAATAAATATAATTTTCGACGACAAAGATCTAATTTTTTCAATAACGCTTTCATCAATTTTCTCGTTAAATCTCTTGTACTTTTTTGCAATCGTTATAAAAATATTCTCTATTTCACAACCATCTCTTTTCCCGTTGCCATTTTCGACTAAATCCCGTATATTTTCATAAAAAGCCCCTAACTTTATACGTGATGGAATCGTCGTTAATGCAACGAAAACTTTGCGTTTAACCAATTCCACCTTTTTATAAATCTCATTTTTAATAGAAGCGCCAATATATACGATAAAAGTCTCGTTCTTCATCACATTAAATATACGGACTCTTAAATTCTGCCCCCATCCCTCATTTGAATCAACTCTTTTTGCATAGATTGTACTACTCTCTTCATAAAAATTGAATTCAAATAAGTCGTTATACTTATTGTCATATATGCTGATAATATAATTGTCGTTTTCAAAATAATTATGCACTAGGCGATATGGAAAAGTATGCAAATCAATCATAACCTTGATAACATTTTCTTTAGAGGGACCTATATTAATAATCTTCTCCTTTCCCGATATTTTCTCGACATATTTTAGAAACAGATTTTGCCCCCATCCTATGTTTTCTACTGCATCCATTCTTTTAACTATCACTGTTTTATTTCCTTCATCGTAATCTACTTTAAAAATATCGTTAAATTCTCGTGATATAGAGAATAATTTGAAACTTCCACTTCCACCCTCATAATGCAATTTTCTTTCTTTTTCAACGTCATCTCCTTTAATATGTGGATACTTTATTCGTTTAAAATAATCATTAGATGATCCAATGGTAACTATTTCAGTATCTCGCCGTAATTTGTTAAAAACAGATATTTTTAAATCTTGCCCCCATGATACACTCGCATCGACGCGTTCAACATATATCTCTTGAGTATCATTATCTAATGTGATGTAAAATTTGTCTTTATATTGATTTTTAACAACTAATAATCTATAACATTCATTTTCATAATAATTGAAATCGTTATATTTCATATAAAATAAAAATATAATCTTATTTTTATTTTTAAACTTTTAACAACAAAGCGAAAAATTGCATAGTTTAGCATTCTTTCTTTCTAAACATTTTCTTAATTCTGCTATATAAAGGCAAAGTATTGCACATAATTGAAACAAGATTTAATGTAATAATATCATATGTCATCTTAGAAAGATCTTTAACTAACGATAATCTGTTAATTAAATTACTAGACATTACAGAAGTATGCAATTCTCGCAATTTCAAAAAATTAATAATGATGCAAATGACTAATTTTAATGTCATTAATTTCTTTTTAGTCTTTTCAAACATCTGTTATTATATACTTATAATAGATAAATTTTATTCAATTAGAAAAAAATAATTTTGCAAATCGATGGTCATTATAATAATCATATCAATAATATTCATAATTATTCAATAATAAATATATAAATCTATGTATTAAACAATATATTATTGATAAATGCAAATATATGAAATATTGCATAGTATAGCATAATTTAATGCAAATTATACAATATTATTGATAATCATATAAAAATCCAAATTATATACTGTTTAAATTATTGATGTCTAAAACTATGCGAAAAAGTATGCAAAAAAGTATGCGAAAAAGTATGCAATTCGGAAAAACACTTTTTCCGACTAAAAAGTTTTTTTGGGCCGAAAAAATGCCACTTTTTGTTTTTTTCATTTTTTGCATTTTTTGCAATTTTTGCATTTTTGCATTTTTTCAAATTAGCGATTTTTTTAGGCGAATATTAAATGTCAATATTTCTATTTTCTGAATTGCATATTGCATACTTTTTCGCATAGTTTATGGTTATTGTAGTATATTGATAGTTTTATAAAATTATATATTAAAATTATCATTATTTATTGATAAAAACAAAAATTGCATAGTTTTAAATTAGCAAAAAATCCTCGTTAAAAGCAAAATTTATTATTATGTCGTTAAATTAACGTTTATTTTGTATACACATATTTTCGCATAATTTATGGAAACTCTCGTTAAATCACAATTTTATTATTTAACCGTTAAAGTATCGGCATTTCATCAATACAATAAAATTCCATTTTCAACAGTTACATAATTATCATCAATAACATCAATGATATATAAATAATATTTTAAAATATAATCAATAAATATCAATGAACCTCAAAATTACCCCTAACAAAATCACCAAAAAGTATGCGAAAAAGTATGCAATTCGGAAAAAGTAATTTTTTTGGCATAAATTGCCATTAATTATCATCAATTATCATCAATAAACATAATTATTATCAGTATTTGTGTTATTTACTTTAAATATTTATACAATAAACATCAGTAAAAACAAAATATTGATAAAAAAGAATTAAAATTTGCTAATAATTATCATCTTTTATATCAATATATATCAAACATACAATTATTTTATTTATAAATAATCAGCATTTTATTGTTAAAATAATACATTTAAAAATAGTATAAAATACGTACTAATATTGCAATATTTTAACAATATTATTGATATTCATATAAAAATCCATTTTATACACTGTTTAAATACTGATGTCTAAAACTATGCGAAAAAGTATGCAAAAAAGTATGCGAAAAAGTATGCAATTCGGAAAAACACTTTTTCTGACTAAAAAGTTTTTTTGGGCCGAAAAAATGCCACTTTT
>JACCDX011405025.1_pt1 | contig 11099 bp, 9 predicted proteins | sample 7449681 | NCBI WGS metagenome assembly JACCDX01 (sample SAMN15323450, study PRJNA562643) | freshwater metagenome | isolation source: river surface water | place: USA:Blue River Watershed | collected 2017-08-18 | reverse complement strand
GATCGAGAAGCTGCCGCGTCTGAAGATGATCGCCCAGACCGGACGTATCGGCGCGCATGTCGATGTCGCCGCCTGCACCGAGCGCGGCATCGTCGTGACCGACGGCGCGGGCTCGCCCATTGCGCCTGCAGAGCTGACCTGGGCGCTGGCGATGGCCGCCTCGCGCCGCCTGCCCCAGTACATCGGCAACCTCAAGCACGGCGCCTGGCAGCAGTCGGGGCTGAAGTCAGCGTCGATGCCCGTCAACTTCGGCCTGGGCACGGTGCTGCGGGGACGCACGCTGGGCATCTGGGGCTACGGTCGCATCGGCCAGCTGGTGGCGGGCTATGGGCGTGCCTTTGGCATGCGGGTGGTCATCTGGGGCCGCGAGGCCTCGCGCAATCAGGCGCTGGTCGATGGGCATGAGATCGCCGCCAGCCGCGAAGCCTTCTTCGAGCAGTGCGATGTGCTCAGCGTGCACCTGCGCCTGAACGGAGAGACCGAAGGCATCGTGCGCCTGGAAGACCTCAACCGCATGAAGCCCACCGCGCTGTTTGTCAACACCTCGCGCGCCGAGCTGGTGGAGCACGACGCCCTGATCGCAGCGCTGAACCGCGGTCGACCCGGCATGGCGGCGATCGATGTGTTCGAGAGCGAGCCGATCTTGCAAGGCCACGCCCTGCTGCGCCTGGAGAACTGCATCTGCACCCCGCACATCGGCTATGTCGAGCAAGACACCTACGAGCTGTATTTCGGGGCCGCCTTTGACAACATCGTCAACTACATCCAGGGCACGCCCACCAACGTGGTGAATCCAGCCGCCCTGCAGGTCGTGCGTTGATCCCGTCCCGGGGATCCAGTCTGCCGCCGGCGCTGTGGCCGCTGCTGTTTGGCAATTTCGTGATCGGCACCGGGGTGATGGTGGTGCCCGGCACGCTCAATGAGCTGAGCGCTTCGCTGGAGGTGAGCGTGGCGTCGGCGGGGCAGCTGATCTCGGGTGGCGCCTTCATGATGGCCCTGGCGGCCCCTCTGTTCGCCGCTCTGGCGGCGGGCTGGGATCGGCGAAGACTGCTGGCGCTGTCGCTGCTGTGGTTCGGGCTGCTGCATGCGGCGTGTGCCCTGACCGATACGCTGGTCGAGCTCTTGCCGCTGCGGGTGCTGTCGCTGGTGGCGCCCGCAATCTTCACGCCCCAGGCCGCGGCCAGCGTGGGTTTGCTGGTGCCCCTGGAGCAACGCGGGCGCGCGATCACCTTCATCTTTCTGGGCTGGTCGGTGGCCTCGGTGGTGGGGATGCCCATCGCTTCCTTCATTGGCGGCACGCTGGGCTGGCGCTCTGCGTTCCTGATGGTGGCCTTCATGAGCGCGGCTGGCGCGGCCTGGGTCTGGCACACCCTGCCCACGGGCATCCGCCCGCCGGCCCTGTCGCGGGCGGCATGGATGCAGACCCTGCGCTCGTCGGCCCTGATGCTGTGTGTGGGCGTGACGGTGTTGTCGGCCGCCGGGCAGTTCGTGCTGTTTTCGTATTTCGCGCCCTACTGGCACCACCAGTTGGGCACGACGCCGGGCGAACTGAGCCTGCTGTTTCTCGCCTTCGGCGTGGCCGGTCTGCTGGGGAACGTGCTGATGATGCGTTACATCGGCCGCCTGGGCGTCGACCGCGCGGTGATGCTGGGCCTGGGCGGGATCGCGATGAGCCTGCTGGCCTGGCCGCTGGGCGTGACGCTGTGGACCACGGTGCTGGTGTGTATCCCGTGGGCGCTGGGGTGCTTTTCTTCCAACTCGGCACAGCAGGCGCGCTTGGTCGCACTGGCGCCGGATCTGGCCTCGGCATCGGTGGCCTTGAACACGTCCGCCCTTTACATCGGCCAGGCCCTGGGGGCGGCCATCGGCGGTTTGGTGATCGCCACCGGCGACTTCGGCTTGCTCAGTTGGGTGGCGCTGGTCGCCGTGGCAGCAGCCATGGGCGTGAGCGCGCTGGCCCGCCGGATGGGGCCCGCGCACTAAGAGCCGCCGCGCCCGGTCGGCGCTGGCCCCGAAGAATCGATACATTGGTTCGCATGCAGGCGCGCGCCCGATAATCCTGCTCATGCTCACACGATTCAAGACAGTCGGCGTCGTCGGCGCCGGCGCGATGGGGCGCGGCATCGCGCAGATGGCCACGCAGGCCGGATGCGAGGTCCGCCTGTACGACACGCAAGCGGCCGCACGCGAGGCCGCCCACCAGCAGATCACCACCCAGTGGGACAAGCTGCGAGACAAGGGCCGGCTCACGCCCGAGGCGGTGGTGGCCCACAAGGCGCACCTGAAGACGATCGACTCCCTGCAGGCCCTGGCGGGCTGCGACCTGGTGATCGAGGCCATCGTGGAGCGTCTGGACATCAAGCAGCAGCTTTTCGCGCAACTCGAATCCGTGCTCGGACCCGATGCGGTACTGGCGAGCAACACCTCCTCGTTGTCCATCACCGCCATCGGCGCTGGGCTGCAGCGGCCGCAGCGGCTGGCGGGCCTGCACTTTTTCAATCCGGTACCGCTGATGAAGGTGGTGGAGGTGATCCCCGGTCTGCGCACCGATGGGGCCGTGTGCGACGCGCTCGATGTGCTGGTGCGCGCCATGGGTCACACGCCAGTGCGCGCGCAAGACACGCCGGGTTTTATCGTGAACCATGCCGGCCGCGCCTACGGCACCGAGGCCCTGCGCATCGTGAGCGAGGGCGTGGCCGATTTCGCGACGGTCGACCGCATCTTGCGTGACCAGGTGGGTTTTCGCCTTGGGCCGTTCGAGCTGATGGACCTGACCGCGCTGGATGTGTCGCATCCGGTGATGGAGTCGATCTACCACCAGTACTACGAGGAAGCACGCTACCGCCCCAACGTGATCACGGCGCAGCGTTTGGCGGGGGGTCTGCTCGGTCGTAAGACGGGCGAGGGCTTTTACCGCTATGAGGGCGACAAGGCGCAGGTGCCACCCGAGCCGCCGGTGCCGCAGGTGGGCGAGCTGCCACCGGTGTGGGTGTCGACCCGGGCCGCGCGGCGCGCGGAGCTGTATCAGTTGCTCAAGGACCTGGGCGCGCGCATCGAGACCGGGCAATCGCCCTCGATGCAGGCGCTGACGCTGGTGGCGCCACTGGGCTTTGACGTGACCACGGTAGCCGTGGTGGAGCGCCTGGATCCGGCGCGCACCGTGGGCATCGACCTGCTGGTGGAAGACGCGGCCACGAAGCGCCGCGTGCTGGCGACCAACCCGGCCACCCGCGCCGATATGCGCGATGCGGCCCATGCGCTGTTCGCGCGCGATGGCAAGGCGGTGAGCGTGATCCGCGACAGCGGCGGCTTCGTGACGCAGCGCGTGGTGGCGGCGATCGTGAACATCGCCAGCGACATCTGCCAACAAGGCATTTGCACACCCACCGATCTGGAAACCGCGGTGACGCTGGGTCTGGGCTACCCGCTGGGGCCGCTGGCCATGGGCAATCGATGGGGCCCCTCGAACGTGCTGGAGGTGTTGTTCAACCTGCAGACGGTGTATGGCGATCCGCGCTATCGCCCCAGCCCCTGGCTGCGCCGACGCGGCGCGATTGGACTGTCCTTGTTGCAGGAAGAGACCTGAGCATGCCCGCCGAGATCAAGAGCACCCACCAGGACGGCACGCTGATCCTGACCGTGTCCAACCCCGAGCACCGCAACGCGCTCGGGCCGGAGATCTATGCCGCGGGCATCGAGGCCCTGGGCGTGGCCGAGAGCTTGCCCGAAGTGCGCAGCGTCGTGATCACGGGCGACGGTGCGACGTTTTCTGCGGGCGGGCAGCTGCAGCGCCTGCTCGAGCGCCGTCGCCAGCCGCCCGAGGTGCAGGCGCAATCCGTCGAGGGGCTGCACACCTGGATCGAGGCGATTCGCACTTTTCCCAAACCCGTGATCGCCGCGGTCGAAGGCGCGGCGGCGGGCGCGGGATTTTCGCTGGCGCTGGCCTGCGACTTCATCGTCGCCGCCGATGACGCCTTTTTCATCATGGCCTATGCCAATGTAGGTCTGTCACCCGATGGCGGCGCGAGCTGGGGGCTGTCTCGGTCGCTGCCACGCCAGTTGGTCAGTGAATTGCTGATGGCAGGTGAGCGCATCGGCGCGCAGCGTTTGCATACGCTGGGCGTGGTCAATCGCCTGGCGCCGACCGGCAAGGCGCTGAACGAAGCCCTGGCGCTGGCTGCGCGCCTGCATGCCAAGGCGCCCAACGCATTGGCCAGCATCAAGGAGCTGATGAACGACGCCCCCACTGCGACACTGACCTCCCAATTGGCGCAGGAGCGAGACCAGTTCGTGCGTAACCTGCATCACCCCAACGCCGGCATTGGCATCGAGGCTTTTCTGGCCAAGCAAACCCCGCGCTACGAATAAGGACAGATGCAGGCCGTCGGGTCCCGCAGGCGACAAGGCGGGGGGCGGCAGTCACTGACACGACACGCCATGGACGACCCCATTCTTACCATCGAAGAACGCGAGGCGATCAATTCCGGTCGCTGGTTTGCTTCCTTGTCGCCTTCGTTGCGACACGACATTCTTCGATGCGCCTACGTCAAACGCTACAAAGACGGCGACCTGATCGCAGCCCGCGGCGATCTCGCCGAGGAGTGGCTGGCGTGCGCGCGCGGCGCGGTGCGTGTGAGCTCCACTTCAGTGTCGGGCAAGCTGATCACCTTCGCGTACCTGGAGCCGGGTATCTGGTTTGGCGATGTGGCGATCCTGGACGGCGACCGGCGCACGCACGACGGCTATGCGCATGGCGACACCACGATGCTTTGCGTGGCCCGCGCGGATTTCCGCAAGATCCTGTCCGAACATGTGGAGCTGTACGACGCGCTGCTGCGGCTGCAGGCGCGACGCATCCGCCAGTTGTTCGGGTTGGTGGAAGACCTCAACACCCTGCCCCTGCGCGCGCGATTGGCCAAGCAGCTGACGCACCTGGTGCGCAGCTACGGAGTATCCAGCCTGTCCGACGGCAACGAAATGCGTATCGGCCTGCAACTGGCACAAGAGGAAGTCGCGCAATTACTGGGGGCATCGCGCCAGCGCGTGAACCAGGAACTCAAGGCCATGGAGCGCGAAGGCGTGATCCGCATCGAGCCGGGCGGTCTGGTGGTGCGCGATCGGCAGGCGCTGGTGCGTATTTCCGAAGCGGTGGGCGAGGGGTGATCGCGCGATGACCACCGACTACTCCGTCTACGAGGGCACGCGCGCCGTGTCGGCGGCACATGCCTTTGACACCGACGCCTTGTCCACCTGGCTGCAGGTGCATCTGCCAGGGTTTGCCGGCCCACTGTCGGTGGAGATGTTCAAGGGCGGGCAGTCCAACCCCACCTACAAGCTGATCACGCCGAGTGCCACCTATGTGATGCGAGCCAAGCCTGGCCCGGTGGCCAAGCTACTGCCCTCGGCCCATGCCATCGAGCGCGAATTCGCGGTGATGAAGGGGCTGGCGGGAACCGGTGTGCCCGTGCCGGCCATGCACGTGCTGTGCGAGGACGAGTCGGTGATTGGCCGGGCGTTCTGCGTGATGGAATGCATGCAGGGGCGTGTGCTGTGGGACCAGTCCCTGCCCGGTATGACGCCCGCGCAGCGCGGCGCGATCTACGACGAGATGAACCGGGTGATTGCCGCCCTGCATACCGTGGACTTTGCGGCGCGTGGCCTGGCGACCTATGGCAAACCGGGCAACTACTTCGAGCGCCAGATCGGGCGTTGGAGTCGTCAGTACCTGGCATCCGTGACCGAGCCGATCGAGGCCATGGACCGATTGATCGAGTGGCTGCCCGCGCACATGCCCGAGAGCGCGCGCGATGCGAGCAAGGTGTCCATCGTGCACGGGGATTTCCGGCTGGACAACCTGATGTTTCATCCGAGCGAGCCGCGCGTGATCGCGGTGCTCGATTGGGAGCTGTCGACGCTGGGCCACCCGCTGGCTGATTTCAGCTACCACTGCATGGCCTGGCATATTTCGCCGGGCGTGTTTCGCGGCATCGCAGGGCTGGACCATGCGGCACTGGGCATCCCCGCCGAGGACGACTACATCCGCCGCTACTGCGAGCGCACCGGTCTGGCCACACCCGAGACGCTGCGGGCCGACTGGAATTTCTATCTGGCCTACAACCTGTTTCGGCTGGCCGCCATCTTGCAAGGCATCGCCAAGCGCGCCCAGGAGGGCATCGCCTCGAGCGCGCAGGCGGCCTCGTCGGGCGCAGGCGCGCGCACCTTGGCCGAGATGGCCTGGTCGTTCGCGCAGCGCGCAGGCTGAATCTGCCACGACGCGCGGCTGCCCCCCTTCCCTCTTTCCTCTTTTCGCACCCTAAGGACGCCATGGACTTCGACTACTCCCCCAAGACCAAGGACTTGCAGGCACGCCTGCTCAAGTTCATGGACGACCACGTTTACCCCAGCGAAAAGACCTATGCCGACGAACTGGCGGCCAACACCGCCGCCGGCAAGCGTTGGACGCCGCTGCAGGTGATCGAGGACCTGAAGTCCAAGGCCCAGGCCGCGGGCTTGTGGAACCTGTGGCTGCCGGTGGACACTGCGAAGATCGCGGGCGTGCAAGGCGCCGGCCTGACCAACCAGGAGTACGCGCCGCTGGCCGAGATCATGGGTCGGGTGCCGTGGGCGCCCGAGGTGTTCAACTGCGGCGCCCCGGACACCGGCAATATGGAAACCATCGCCCGCTACGGCACCGACGAACACCGCGCGCGCTGGCTGCAGCCGCTGCTGGCCGGCAAGATCCGATCGGCGTTCGCGATGACCGAGCCCGAAGTGGCGTCATCGGACGCCACCAACATCGCCACCCGCATCGAGCGGCGCGGCGACGAGTACGTGATCAACGGCCACAAGTGGTGGATCTCGGGTGCGGCCGATCCGCGCTGCGCGATCTTCATCACCATGGGCAAGTCCGATCCCGAGGCGCCCAAGCACTCGCAGCAAAGCATGGTGCTGGTGCCCGCTGACACGCCCGGCATCCGCATCGTGCGGCCGCTGAATGTGATGGGCTATGACGACGCGCCGCACGGCCATGTCGAGATGTACTTCGACAATGTGCGCGTGCCGGCCAGCAACATCTTGCTGGGAGAAGGCCGCGGCTTCGAGATCGCGCAAGGCCGCCTGGGCCCGGGACGGGTACACCACTGCATGCGTCTGATCGGACTGGCCGAGCGGGCGCTGGAGCTGATGTGCCGCCGCGCTTCGTCGCGCACGGCCTTTGGCAAGACCGTGGCGCAACAGACGGTGACGCAGGAGCGCATTGCCGAGGCGCGTTGCAAGATCGACATGGCGCGCCTGCTCACGCTCAAGACCGCGTGGCTGATGGACGTGGCCGGCAACAAGGTGGCCAAGACCGAGATCGCGATGATCAAGGTGGTGGCACCCACCATGGCCTGCCAGGTGATCGACTGGGCCATGCAGGCGCATGGCGGCGGCGGCATGTGCGACGACTTCCCGCTGGCCTATGCCTACGCCGGCGCGCGCACCCTGCGCTTTGCCGACGGCCCGGACGAAGTACACCGCAACGCGATCGCCAAGTGGGAACTGGGTAAGTACGGTGCGTACGGCCAGCAGGAGCCGGCACCGGTCACGCGCGGGAGCTAAGCGCCCTCAGGTCGCGCGGCGTTGCAAGGCCCGCGCGAACAGCCAGCCTGTGAGGGGCAACCCCAGCGCGGGCGCCACCATCAGCACCGCATGGCCGATGTGGTCGAAGGCGTAGCCCGCCAGCGCCACGCCCACGGCTTGCCCCATGAAAAGCGACAAGGCAAAGAAAGACACCGCCGTACCGCGCGCGGTGGGGGCCATCTGGGTGGCGTGGGTCTGCAAGGTGTTGTGCAGGAGATAGGTGCCAAAGCCCACGGCCAGGGCGACCAGGCCGGCGGTCCAGGCCACCGGTGAGAGCCACCAGGCCAGAAAGCCTGCGCCCATGAGAATGCCGCCTGTGCGCACCATGCGCGGCTCACCCAGGGCTGCGACCAGGCGCCGCGCAAGCAGCGCATAGACCAGGCCACCGACCGCATACAAGGCCAGCAGGCCGGAGGCGACGGCCAGGCTCAGATCGAAGCGTTGGTGCAGGTAAGCCGGCAAAAACGACATGGGGCCCAGCAGCAGCACGCCCTCGACAAAGGAGACCCCCAGCACGCGCCAGCTCCAGGGCTGCGACAGCACCGTGCGCCCCTGCACGGCGAACACGGTTGCGCCCAGGCCCGTCGTCGGCGGGCTGACCGCGATGCCACGCAGGCGCCGCAGCAGCAAAAGGCCGATCACGCCATAGCCCAGCGCCATGAGGACGAAGGCCCCACGCCAGCCCACCTGCGCCTCGGCGAACAGGCCGCCTGCCAGCTGGCCAGCCATCATGCCGGTGAGCGTGCCCAGGAGCAGCCGCGCCAGCGTGGTCTGGCGCTCCTCGTAGGGGACGGCGTCGCCGATCCAGGCCATCGACAGCGGGATGATGCCGGCCGCCGCCATGCCCCAGGCCGCGCGCGCAGCCAGCAGCAGCGCAAAGTCACCTGCCGCCGCGGCCCATAGCGACATGGCCATGCAAGCGAGCAGCGCCAAGCACACCAGCCGTGCCTTGCCAAAGCGATCCCCCAGCGGGCCGACCACCACCTGGGACAGGCCATAGGCCACTGAGAAGAAGATGATCACACCGCCCGCCGCGCCAGCGGTGAGCCCGAAATCGCTGCCGATACGAGGCAGCAGACCATCGCACACGCGCAGGGCTGCGCCACTGAAGAAGGCCGCTACGGCAAGCAGTGTGACGGTGCTGGCAGTCGAGGACGGGGAAGACGGGGGGAAACTCGTCACGCCTCACATGGTAGCGGTGAGGCCTCCGTCCACCACGAGCACCTGGCCGGTGACGAAGCCGGCCTCATTCGACGCGAGAAAGACGATGGCCGCCGCCAGGTCCTGCGGCTGTCCCCAACGTCCGGCCGGCGTGCGCTTACGCAGCCAACCATCGAACTCCGGGTCTTGCCACAGGGCCTGCGTCAGCTCGGTCTGGATGTAGCCCGGCGCGATGGCGTTGATCGTGACCCCGTGTGGCGACAGCTCGGTCGACCACTGCCGCACCAAGGTGTGCAAGGCGCCCTTGGCCGCGCTGTAGGCCGTGACGCGCTCACGCCCGAGCACGGCGGTGATGGAGCCGGTGAACAAGATACGTCCGTGCCCACGCGCCATCATGCCGCGCGCCACATGCTGCCCCAGCGCCCAGGGGGCGGTGAGGTTGAAGGCCAGGACCTTCTCGAACTGCGCGAGCTCGAAGTCCGCCAACGCCTGACGGTGCTGGATGCCCGCGTTGGCGTACAGGATGTCGATGGGGCCGACCTCGCGCTCCAGACGCTCGAGGGCCTCGCGGCCCGCCGCGACATCGCCCGCGTCGAAGGCCAGACCGTGCAGGTCCAGACCTTGCGCACGCCCCTCCTCCACCACCCGCTGCACCGCTTCCGCGTCGCGTCCGTTGATGATGACGGTCGCACCCTGTCGGGCCAAGGCCTGGGCGGCCGTGCGTCCGATGCCGCGGGTCGAGCCCGTGACCAGCGCGATACGACCCTGCAGCTCAAACATACCGATGGTGGCGCTCAGAACGCCACCTGGTTGGCGCCCTTGAGGCCCAGGATCTGCCGCGCCTCGGCCGGGGTGGCGATTTCGAGGTTGAGCGCCTCCAGGACCGTGCGGATGCGGCGCACCTGCTCGGCACTGGACTGCGCCAGCTTGCCCGGCCCGATCCACAGCGAATCCTCCAGGCCCACGCGCACATGCGAGCCCATGGCCGCGCCGATACTGGCCAGCTGGATCTGGCTGCGGCCAGCGCCCAGGATGGACCACTCGTATTGGTCGCCAAACAGGCGATCGGCGGTGCGGCGCATGTGCATCAGGTCTTCGGGGTGCGGGCCGATGCCCCCCAGGATGCCAAAGACCGACTGCACAAAGATGGGACCCTTGACCAGGCCGCGGTCGTAGAAGTGGGCCAGGTTGTAGAGGTGGCTGATGTCGTAGCACTCGAACTCGAAGCGGGTGCCGTTGTCGGTGCCCTTGCGCAAAATGGCTTCAATATCTTTGTAGGTGTTTTTGAAGATCAGGTCGCGGCTGTTCTCCAGGTGCTGGCGTTCCCAGTCGTGCTTGAACTCCTTGAAGCGATCGAGCATGGGGAACAGACCGAAATTCATCGAGCCCATGTTCAGGGAGGCCACCTCAGGCTTGAAACGCATGGCCGGGCGCATGCGCTCGTCCACGGTCATGTGGGGGCTGCCGCCCGTGGTGATGTTGACCACCGCGTCGGTCTGGGCCTTAATCTGAGCCAGGAAAGGTACGAAGAACTCAGGATCCTGGGACGGACGGCCATCGGCCGGATCGCGCGCATGCAGGTGCAGAATCGCGGCCCCCTCCTGAGCGGCGGCAATGGCAGCCTGCGCGATCTCATCGGCCGTGACCGGCAGATGCGGCGACATGCTGGGGGTGTGGATGGCGCCTGTGGGTGCGCAGGTGATGATGACTTTGCGATTTTTTTTCATGGTTGGCCCTGAGTGGACGGTTGGGAATCAAGTTCTTTCTTGTGGCGCACCAACGCCATCAGGCGCCGGTCCCGCCAGGCACGGCGCTCGCCCAGCGCCTCGTGCGGCAGGACGCTGCGGCGGGCTGCCTGCAGCTGGTCAACCAGCGCCTGAGACCACGGCTCGGTGGACACCTGCTCCTGGGCGATCGATTGGTACATGCCGCCATAACGGGCGCAGTACTCGGCCAGCCCCTGCGGCGCGTTCAAGTCGATGGTCTCGAAAGGTCCCATGAACGACCAGCGCAGGCCCAGGCCATCGCGCAAGGTGACATCCAAGCCCTCGGGATCCACAAAACCCTGCTCGACCAGACGAAAGGCCTCGCGCAGCAAGGCACCCTGCAGGCGGTTGAGGATGAAGCCTTCGAGCTCACGGCGCACATGCACCGGCTTCTGGCCCACATCGGCCATGAGCTCAAAACAAGTACTGACCGCCTCTTGCGAGGTCCAGGGCGCACCACAGATTTCCACCCCCGGGATCAGGTACGGCGGGTTGACCGGATGGGCTACCAGGCAGCGCGCGCGCCCGGGCAGGTCCTGCGTGAACTGCGTG
>JACCDX010698060.1_pt1 | contig 11100 bp, 13 predicted proteins | sample 7449681 | NCBI WGS metagenome assembly JACCDX01 (sample SAMN15323450, study PRJNA562643) | freshwater metagenome | isolation source: river surface water | place: USA:Blue River Watershed | collected 2017-08-18 | reverse complement strand
GACACGTTAAGCGATCCGCAGAAGCGCCAGCAATATGACATGGGTGGTCAGGGAGGCTTTGGCGGATTCGGTGGCGGCTTTGGTGGTGGCGGATTTAGCGACATCATGGATGCATTCTTTGGTGGCGGAGGAAATCGTGGACCACGTCCACGTATGCGCCAAGGACAAGATGCACTGATTCGCATCGAAGTTGATCTTCATGAAGCCTGCTTTGGAACAGAACGCGATATCACTCTTGAATCTGCCGTTGTCTGCGAGAAGTGTGAAGGTCAAGGAACGGCTAACAACAGTGCACCTTCGATGTGTCCGGTCTGTAAAGGGCGCGGTGAAACGCAATTTGTTCAGAAGTCATTCCTAGGTCAGGTAATGACTTCACGACCATGTAATAACTGTTCTGGTTATGGTTCTGTGATTACTGATCCATGTCGTGAGTGTGCAGGCGATGGCCGTGTTCGAGCTCGTCAGACAATTAACATTAAAGTTCCAGCAGGTGTTGAAACCGGAAACCGAATTCAGATGGCTGGACGCGGTGAAGTCGGGGCAGGAGGCGGACCTGCCGGTGATCTCTATGTAGAGATCGTTGAATCGGATCACGAATTCTTGTTGCGTGATGGCGATAATTTGCATGTCGCGATCGAGATTTCATTTGCAGCGGCATCGCTTGGTACTTCGGTTATGGTCGAAACACTCGATGGCCCAGTTGAAGTACAAATCAAAGCCGGAACGCAGAGCGGTGCAATGATTCCTGTTCGAGGTAAAGGAATGACGCGCCTACGCACCACCAACCGCGGAGATTTGATTGTCCATGTCGATGTAGCAACACCACACAAGCTCAACCGTGAACAAGAGAAATTGCTCAAAGAGTTTGCGAAATCACGCGGTGAGAAAGATGGCGATGTAAAGGTTAAGGGTCATAAAGAGGGCCTCTTCTCTAAATTTAGAGATGCTTTTGGCCGCTAATGCTTACTCTCTTCTTTGTTGACGATCTTCCTACTTCAGTAGGAGCTCTCTATGAATTCCAGAATGAAGATGCCCTTCATGCCGTGCGTGTGCTTCGCACAACTGTGGGAGATACCTTCAATCTCGGCGATGGCAATGGCGCTTGGTCAAAGGTTGTAGTTCGTGAAGCTGCGAAGAAATCACTTCGCGTAGAAGTACTTGAAAGCGGATTTGAAGAACCTTTAGCGCAGACATTTACCGTCATTCAAGCGATTCCCAAGGGCGATCGCATTAAAGAAGCGATTGAACTCTGCACTGAAGGCGGCGCCGATCGCATTGTGATGTGGAAGGCCACACGCAGCATCGGAAAATCTGAAGATAAGATTGAAAAGTTGCAGACCACAGCACGCGAGGCAAGTAAGCAGTCACGTCGCTTTAGAATTCCTGCGGTTGTCGGAGTTGCAACAACTGAAAATATTATTGATGAGATTGCCAAGGTTGATCTTGCAGTAGTCCTGCACGAAGCTGCGGTACTGCCCATATCGCAGGTAGTCATCCCTGGTGTGAAGAAAATTGCAATCATCATCGGACCAGAGGGCGGGCTGACCGATGAAGAGGTAGATACCTTTGCTGCAGCCGGTGCCAAGGTTGCACTGCTGGGGCGCCCAGTTCTGCGCTCAGCGCACGCTGGATTAGCCGCACTTTCTGCCGTCAACACCGCACTTTCCGTGTGGTGAATTCACCCTATTAACGATAGATTTTCAGCTATATGGATCGCCTCTTAGTAACCGTTCCGCCCGCCATCCCGATGGTCTCTCTCGTCGGTGTCGCTGATGCAAATATGTTGGCAATCGAGGCAGCTTTTCCATCAGTGAATGTCACAGTACGTGGAAATGAAATCACTCTTCGCGGTCCACATATCGACTGCCTCGCACTAGAGAAGCTTCTCAATGAAATGATGGTCGTTATTCGCTCCGGTCAGAGCTTGACCGTTGATGCAGTTACTCGCAGCATTGCGATGTTAGAGGCAGAGCCTGTGCAACATCCTGCAGAAGTTCTTTCTCTCAATATTGTTTCTAATCGTGGACGCACAATTCGCCCAAAGACTGCAAACCAGAAGCTCTATGTCGATGCTATTGAAGAGAACACGATTACCTTTGGTATCGGTCCTGCCGGAACAGGTAAGACTTATCTTGCAATGGCAAAGGCAGTTGCCGCCCTGCAGGCGAAGAAAGTCAACAGAATTATCTTGTCACGTCCTGCAGTTGAAGCTGGCGAGAAGTTAGGTTTTCTACCAGGAACGCTCAATGAGAAGATTGATCCTTATCTGCGCCCGCTCTTTGATGCACTGCACGACATGATTGATGTTGATGCGATTCCACGTCTGATGCAGACCGGTGTTATCGAAGTTGCACCACTTGCATTTATGCGCGGTCGCACACTGAACGATGCTTTTATTATCTTGGATGAGGCGCAAAATACAACACCAGAGCAGATGAAGATGTTCCTTACTCGTCTTGGCTTTGGCTCGAAGATGGTTATCACTGGCGACATTACCCAGAACGATCTACCTAACGGACAACGTTCTGGCCTTGGAATCATCAGAGAAATTCTCGATGGAGTTGATGACATTTCATTTATGGAGCTCACTGCAGAAGATGTTGTTCGTCATCGCCTTATTGGAGATATCGTGAAGGCTTACGATAAATATGATGCGACGAAATCAGTTCCTCGCCCATTACGCAGCAACTAAAAACTCACTATGACAATCGAATTAGTAAATCGTTCTGGCGCGCTCGTGCCCGATAAAGAGATTACCTCTTTACTTGATTACGGCATTAAATACATGGAGCTCAACCCAGAGTGTGAGATTTCCTTGAGTTTTGTTGATGTCCAAGAGATGGAAGAGCTGCACATTAAGTGGATGCAGGAAGATGGACCAACAGATGTTCTCTCTTTTCCTATGGATATGCCTGAAGGAAAGAATGATGTGGTTACCTTAGGAGATATCGTGATTTCTCCAGCAGTTGCCGCGAAGCAGGCAGCTACCGCCGGACATAGCGTCGAACACGAGATGTATATCTTGGCGACACATGGACTTCTACATATCTTGGGATATGACCATGCTGATCCTGATGAAGAGAAGGTTATGTTCGCTCTTCAAGAGAAGATAGTAAAAGAGTGGGCGGAACAGTGAGTAAAGTCAGAAAAAATGTAAGTCTTGGGCTTGCATTTATCTACACACCGATTGCTAAGGGCGTCATCGGCCTCGGCAACCTCATCACACCCGATAAGGGTTTTCAGTGGGGACTCTTTACCAATGAGAACGAACTTCGCGAATTGATGGATCACGCACACGACCGCGGGCTTGTCGAGAGCGATGAACATGAGATGTTGCAGAATGTCTTCGAACTTGGCGATACCTTGGTGCGCGAGCTGATGGTTCACCGCACTGACATGGTCTGGATTGAGAAAGATAAATCTCTACGCCAAGCACTCTCGCTGGCTCTGCGCTCGGGTTACTCACGTATTCCGGTAACGGGTACAAATATCGATAACATTATCGGTATTGCATATGTAAAGGATTTAGCAAAGCGCGCATTGGATCACCATGAGGCTGAGACAACTGAGAAAGTTGAGCAGCATATGCGCCCCGCAGTCTTTGTTCCAGAAAATAAGGAAGCGGCAGAGTTGCTGAAAGAGATGCAGCGCGATCAGATTCACCTTGCGATAGTTGTCGATGAATATGGTGGAACTGCCGGAATCATTACTATCGAAGATATCATCGAAGAAATTGTGGGCGAGATCGCTGATGAATATGACGATGGAGTAGAAGAGTTCAACTGGATCTCAGAGACCAAGGCTCGCGCCAAGGCATCGATGCATATTGAAGATTTAGCTGATGAACTCAAAATTGAGATCGACCGCGAAGAGTTTGATGATGTAGACACTATTGGCGGATACATGGCTGAGAAGCTGGGGCGCGTGCCGATTGCAGGTTCAACCATAAACTTGCAGGGATTTTCAATTACATCAGAGCGCCCTATCGGACGTCGTCGCAGAATTAGCTCAGTTATTATTGAGCGCCTAGAAGAGGAAGTTGATGAGCATGAATAATCCAGAAGATCTCAAGCTGGTCACACTTGCCACATCAACTCTAGTCCGCAGCCAAGCAAAGCAGGCAGCTGCTCTTCGTGACACAACTGGTCGTACATATGTTGCAATCAATGTTGCAGCGCCATCTCTACAGCTCGATTCTCTCCAAGCTGTCTTAACTGTTGCTCTTGCATCAGGCATCACTGGAATTGAATCTGTTGTAACAGTGGGAGAGAAGCCAGCGTCTTCACTTGTCATTACCGAATTTGCGCCAAAAGCAACTGTTTTCTATATCGATTCCAGCGGAGACAATCACCTTCTATAGCCACCAATTGGGTTTTGCGCGTAGCCAAAGATAAGATTGCCCTATGCGCGTAGTTAGATTTTCGCCTCAACCAGATGCAGGTCTAGGAACCGACCCACTCTTTGGAATCCTCGAGGAAGATAATCAGATCTCGATTATTTCGGGAGATCCGATTTACCACGGCATCCAAAAGACTGCAGCGAAGGTCGAACTCACCAAGGTTCGCCTCTTGGCGCCCGTCATCCCGCGTTCAAAGATCGTCTGCGTCGGGAAGAACTATGCAGATCATGCAGCAGAGATGGGTAGCGCAGTTCCTGAAGAGCCAATCATCTTCTTAAAGCCAAATACATCTGTCATTGGCCCGGGCGACACAATTGTCTGGCCCGCAATGGCGCCATCGATTGATTATGAAGCAGAGCTAGCGATAGTTATCGGTCGCGTCTGCAAGGAAGTGCCAAGAGAGCGCGTTAAAGATGTGATCTTTGGGTACACGATGGCTAATGATGTAACTTCTCGAGAGCTACAGAAGCGCGATGGACAATGGATGCGTGCGAAATCTTTCGACACCTTCTGCCCAATAGGTCCATGGATCGATACCGATTTCATTCCAGGCAATCAGCGCATCTCAACCACACTTAATGGCGAAATAAAGCAAGATGCAACGCTCTCAGAGATGATCTTTAAAGTAGAGGATATCGTTCACTTCGTAACTCAGGTCATGACACTTCTTCCTGGCGATGTCATCATTACAGGAACACCTGCTGGAATCGGCCCGATGCCTGAGAAATCAACTATTGCAATCTCCATCGATGGCCTTGGCCAACTAACTAATAAGGTGAGCGCCCGACCATGACAGCGAGAAAAGTAAAGGTACGTTTTGCACCATCTCCGACAGGTGATTTACACGTAGGAAATATCCGCACAGCGCTCTTTGATTGGGCTTACGCACGCCATACTGGTGGAACCTTCCTATTCCGTATCGAAGATACAGACACCACCCGCGTCACAGATGAATACATCCAGGCAGCGATCGATACTTTAAAGTGGCTCGGACTTGATTGGGATGAGGGCCCTGAAGTGGGTGGCCCAAATGGTCCATACCTGCAATCACAGCGTTTAGATATTTATGCAAAGTGGGCGCAGACTTTTCTTGATCAAGGCGATGCCTACCATTGCTACTGCTCACCGGATGAACTTGAAGCGGTGCGTGAGGAACAACGTAAAGCAAATGTTGCACCCGGATATAACGGCCATTGCCGTGATTTAACTGCCGATCAAATTGCCGCATATAAGGCAGAAGGCCGCGAAGCTGTTGTTCGAATGCGCATGCCTGATGGAACAACAACATTTACCGATGAAATTCGCGGCGATGTCACCTTCGATCATAAGTTTGTACCTGACTTCGTTATGGTTCGCGCTGATGGCTCGCCGCTCTACACACTTGCAGTAGCTGTCGACGATGTGATGATGGGCGTCACCCACGTTCTGCGTGGAGAAGATTTGCTCTCATCGACACCTCGCCAGATTCGTGTGTATCAAGCGATGGGCGTTAAGCCAGAGGATTACCCTGTCTTTGCCCACCTTCCATTTGTGATGGGGCAAGATAATGCGAAGCTTTCTAAGCGAAACGGTGAAGTTTCAATCGCCTGGTATCGCGAACAGGGTTACCTACCTGAGGCAATCTGTAACTATTTAGCGCTCCTTGGTTGGTCACCAGGAGATGACCGGGAAAATATCTCAATGAAGGAGCTCACCGAGCTCTTTACCGTTGAGAAGGTTCACTCATCACCTGCGCGCTTTGATATGAAGAAGCTAGAGGCGATCAATGGAGACAAGATTCGTGCTCTACCTCTGGATGAGTTTGCAAAGTGGACGATTCCATTCTTGAAGAAGGCTGATGTCATTGCTGGAAGCGATGATGAGATTGCCCTTGTCATGAAGGCTTTGCCACTTATTCAAGAGCGCATCGTTAAGTTAGATGAAGCGCCTGCTCTTCTGAAGTTCCTCTTCGTGAAGAACTTTGCAGTAGATCCTGAAGCTGCACCCAAGATTTCAGATGCGGGAGCAAAAGATATTTTGAAGCGTTCGCGGAAAGATCTTGAGAGCATAGATTCATGGAGCCATGAAAGTATTGAGGCGGCACTTCGTGCATCTCTGATTGAAGAGTTGGGCCTTAAGCCACGTATTGCATTTACTGCACTGCGTATCGCAACGACGGGAAGCACCATCTCTCCACCGCTCTTTGAATCGATGGAGCTGCTGGGTAAGCAGGCTTGCCTAGAGCGCATAACTGCGGCGCTGGCGCTGTAAATTTCCCTTGCGCAGGTGGGGTAAACTTCTCACCTTGCCGAAAGGTAAAAAGCCAAAGGTAAAAATTAAATATTGGGGTATGGGGTAATTGGCAGCCCTGCTGATTCTGGTTCAGTAAGTCTAGGTTCGAGTCCTGGTACCCCAGCGCAGTAGAAGTACAACTTAATAAGTAAGTCCTAGTAATTTTTAAGGCATGGCCCCGTCGTCTAGCGGCCTAGGACTCTGGCTTCTCAAGTCAGCTACGAGGGTTCGAATCCCTTCGGGGCTACAGATAAAAAAACTCACCACCTAATCATTTAGGCGGTGAGTTTTTTTATTTGTAAGGATTAGTAAGTAGCTCGTCCGCCCGTTGCATCGAAGGTAAATCCTGTCGTAAATGAACATGCTTCAGAGCCGATAAATGCCAAGAGCTCGGCAACTTCTTCTGCTTCGCCCACGCGACCCATAGGAATTCTGGAGATCATATATTTCAGCGTCTCATCGCTGGTATCGGCATTCATGGGTGTGCGGATTACTGCTGGAGCAAGTGCGTTGATGGTGATTCCATCAGCAGCAATCTCTTTAGCGATACCTTTAACAAATCCAATCATTCCTGATTTGGAGACATTGTAAGGCGACATTCCAGGGTTACCTTCTTTGCCAGCAATAGATGCAACATGAGCAATACGACCATATTTAGCTTTCTTCATATATGGAATAACTGCTTGAGTTAGCCAGACTGTGCCGAAGAGGTTGATACGTAAAGTGGTTTCAAAATCTTCCCACTTCACATCTTCAACCTTCACATTTGTTGGACCAACGATGCCAGCTGTATTAATCAACGCATCAATTCGTCCTGCCTTGGCAAAGATGGAGTCTATTGTCTCCTTTACAGAAGATTGATTGCCGAGATCGAGAGGAATTACCTGCTCGTCGGGTAGCCCAAGTTCGCTCTTTAATGAGGCGAGGCCATCTTTAGCGATATCGAGTGCAAATACTTTGCCGCCGCGGGAAGCAACTAGGCGCGCTGTTGCTGCCCCAATTCCGCGAGCTGCCCCGGTGATAACAACTGTGCGACCTTCAAAACTAACTTTGTTTTCAGACATGTGAGAATGATATTTACCTCAAGAGCTCCTGCGCAATGGATTGTCCAATTTTCTCAACTATTGGTCGTGGATTCTCAATACATTTTCTGACATCGGATTCAAAAGAAGTAAGAGTGTAAATTTTTGCAAAGCGTGGAGCGTTTTCTAATGAACTGTTCAACTTTGCTTGACCGCAGACAAGTGCGACGGGAATGTTATGGCGCGAAGCAACAGCGTAGATTCCGATGGGAGCTTTGCCACTAAGGCTCTGAGAGTCATACATGCCTTCGCCAGTGATCACGAGATCGGCGCCAATGCAGTGAGATTCAAATTGAGTTAATTCAATAAAGGTATCAATACCGCTTTGATGCGATGCGTTAAGGAAGGTATATGCCATAAAGCCAAAACCACCCGCTGCACCTGATCCGGCAGTTGTAACGTGGCTGGTACCAGCAACATCTGCAAAATTCATCAGCGCCGCTTCCAAGAGTGCGACATCGCTGGCGTTGGCACCTTTCTGTGGTGCATAGATTGCAGCAGCACCCTTTGGACCAAGCAAAGGATTATCCACATCACTTGCAAGGATAAATTCAACGCTCTTCAATCGGGAATCTAGTTTCGTTAATTCGATTCTTCTGCATTGCGCTAACGCTGCTCCGCCATGTGGTATTTCCGCACCATCTGCATCAAGTAGATGGCCTCCAAGTGCCTGTAAAGCACCTGCTCCAGCATCTGTACAGGCGGAGCCACCAACTGCAAGGATTACTCGCTTTGCACCAAGATCGAGTGCGCGCAGAATTAATTCACCCGTCCCAAATGAGGTTGCATGCAGGGGTGATAACTTCTTTTCGGGAAGCTGACTCAATCCGGATGCCTCGGCAAGTTCAACGATCGCGCTCTCGCCTTTGATTCCTATTCGCGCTTCAACCTTATTTCCAACAGGTCCTGTAACTGAGAATGTATGAGAAATGAATTCGGCTGATAGAACTGAATCCAGCGATCCTTCACCACCATCAGCTATTGCCACTTTAATGATTTCGAAATTGAACGATTCAGATTGTGATAGTTCAGATTGCGAGATTCCATTCTCTAACCACTCTGAAATCTCTGATGAAGAGGCGCTACCTTTAAATGAATCTGGTGCGATAACAATCTTCATATATGAATCTTATGAGTAATTTGCTAAAGTAGAGCCATGAGAATAGCGAGATTTGGAAAGTTTGGTTCAGAGCGTCCGGCGGTAATGATTAACGATACGCAAGCAGTTTATGTTGATCATCTCATCAAGGACTGGAATCGCGATGAACTCGAAGCTGGAGCCTATGAGAAGGTGAAGGCTGCAGATCTCAGCTCGCAGACACCATTTGATATCGCAGGGGTACGTATTGGAAGCCCAGTCGCCCGCCCAACGAAGCTGATCTTCATTGGACTTAACTATGCAAAGCACGCAGCTGAATCAGGCATGACTCCGCCACCAGAGCCAGTAGTTTTCATGAAGGCGCCAGATTGCCTCATCGGACCTAATGATGAGATTGCAATCCCACCTAACTCAACTGCAACTGATTACGAAGTTGAACTTGCAATTGTTATCGGCAAGCGAGCCCTCTATTTGAAGTCTGAAGAAGAAGCACGTGAATACATCTTGGGTTACTCAATGAGTCAGGATGTCTCTGAGCGCCATTGGCAGATTGAACGCGCCGGACAATGGGTAAAGGGCAAATCATTCCCAACATTTAATCCTATGGGTCCACAGCTTGTGACAAGCGATGAATTTTCACCCGATGATGTTCGCGTTTACTGCACTGTCGATGGCGAGAAGCGCCAAGATTCACGCACCAGCGATCTGATTTTCGGTATCAGCCATATTGTTTGGTATGTCAGCCAATTTATGGAGCTCATGCCTGGAGATGTCATCAATACCGGAACACCTGAAGGCGTTGGAATGGGCTTCAAGCCAACTAAATACCTGAAGGCGGGACAAGTTGTTGTTACCGGAATTGAAGGTATCGGCGAGATGACTTCAAAAATCGTATGAACAGCTGCGGACAAACCTTCTGATATGAGGAAGTTATTAATACTGGATCCTCGCGACAATATTGCCGTCTGTTTAGTCGACCTCAATGAGGGTGATGTAATTGATCAAGATGATATGAAAATTACAGTCTTAAGCCGAATTCCACGCGGTCACAAGATTGCATCGCGTGATATCGCAAAGAATGATGGCATCATCAAATATGGCGAACGTATGGGTCATGCTGTTGCACCGATTGCTCGTGGCGAACATGTACATACTCACAACATTCTCGGCGATCGACTTTCATCGGAGCAGGTATGAGCCAGATTATTAAGGGATTTGCTCACGGCAATCGCGGTGCCGGAATCCGTAACCATCAACTGATTCTTCCATCTGTAGTTTGTTCAACCCATGTTGCTCGCAGAATTGCTACGGAGGTTAATGGTGTGACTTTCGCACATCAACATGGCTGCGCGATAATTGGAGATGATGTTGCGGGTATCGACAACTTTTTTATTCAGCTAGCTGATCACCCAAATGTAAATTCTGTCTTAGTAATTGCACTTGGATGCGAGACGATTCAAGGGCAAGAACTTGCCGCTAAATTGCTCAAGAGCAATGAGTCAACGCAGTACCGAATCATTCAAGAGAGCGGCGGAGTAGCAGGCACTGTTACTGCCGGAGTAAAAGCTGCTCAAGAACTCAACGATGCATTTAAGCCGGCCAGTGTGGATATCCCATGCCTACGTATTGGCATCGATGTAGGTCGCAAGTCACCGTTGGTTGATGAGCTCAAGAAAGTTCTGACCGATGCAGGCCACACTGTTGTTATCTCTGAATCTGAGGATTCATCTGCGGTCAGCTTCTCGCACCTAGCTCAAGAGAAGGCCCAGTTGATTATTAGCTTGCCGAGCGAGAACCAGCCAACTTCAGGCTTCCCATTGATTCCGGTAATTAATGTTGCAAGCAGTGGAGCGCTGCACCAAGCGATTCGCGCTGACTTCGATATCGATGAGAGCCAATTGCTTGATGGAATTCTCGATCTTGTAACTGCCGTTGCATCTGGTGCTCAGACAGTTGCTGAGAAAAATAACAGTGGCGAGATTCGTGCGCCAAGAGTTGTCAGGAGCGTTTAATGAGCAATCAACTATTCGCCTATAAGCGCGAGAACGGCAAGTGGGGACTACGCAATCACGTCTTGGTACTTCCTTTGCACTCTGCACTTGCATCCAGTGCGCGTTCTATTGCTGACGGATCTGATGGTGCAGTAGCCATCAGCCATGATTGGTCAGGCGAAGTCGATAGCGATTTAGCTCGCATTCTCTTTACATTGACTGGTTATGCCTCTAATCCAAATAACTTCGCAGTCGTAT
>JACCDX010437471.1_pt1 | contig 11101 bp, 9 predicted proteins | sample 7449681 | NCBI WGS metagenome assembly JACCDX01 (sample SAMN15323450, study PRJNA562643) | freshwater metagenome | isolation source: river surface water | place: USA:Blue River Watershed | collected 2017-08-18 | reverse complement strand
CTGAATTTCCTGCAGGAGCATGCGCCGGATGCGCTGACGCGCCAGATTGCCCGGCTGGTGGCGCGCGACGGGGCAAGACATGTGGCCTTTGGCATGGCGCATCTGGAGTACCGGCTGTCGCAAGACCCCGGCTATCTCTCTGCATTAAAGGCCGCCATCGAGCAGCGCTACGACGCTCTGGCGTCCAGTGCCGGTCTGAATGAAGAAGTATTCGATGCACTCATCTTGCTCGCTGCCGGCAGCACCGATCCCGAGGCAATACGAGCGGGCTTCGAGCGCGTACAAAAACTGAAGCAGGACATGGCGACTGGCCGCAAGGCACGGCTGGTGCGGCTGGGATTCGCGCCGGCAGAAGCCGAGCAGCTTTCCAGCCTTCACACGCGCAATTTCATGTAGCAGCGGGCGGCAGCGCTACACATGCTGCTCCATCCGTGAATGCCTTTGCGTGTCTTTCATTCCCAGATACACCAGCAGCGACAACGCGATGCAGCCTGTCGCATACCAGTAGAACCAGCTCTCGTGTCCGGCCTGCTTGAACGCCAGCGCGACAGTATCCACCGAGCCTCCGAATATCGAAACGGTCAGCGCATAAGGCAACCCCACGCCCAGCGCACGCACCGAGGTCGGGAATAATTCCGCCTTGATGATGCCGGTGATAGCGGTATAGCCCGAGACAATCAGCCAGGCGCCGCAGATCAGAAAGAAAGCGACCCAGGGACTCCTGGTCTGCGAGAGGGCCGTCAGCAAAGGCACCGTGCAGACCACGCCCATTACACCGAACCAGATCAGCAGCGGCTTGCGTCCGACTCTGTCGGACAATGCGCCATACACGGGCTGCAGCAACAGTGCGACGATCAGATAGCCGACAACCACGGTTGTCACCTGCGCCTCGTCGAGTCCCACCGACAGTTTCAGGAATTTCTGCATATAAGTCGTATAGGTGTAGAAAGCGCTGGTGCCGCCGATCGTTATGCCGATCACCAGCAGCAGCTCGCGCCAGTGCGCGAACAAAGTCTTCAGCGACCCGGATGACGGCGCCATCTCAACCGCCTCGCGGTAATGATCTGTCTCGTGCATATCGCGCCGCATCAGCAGCGCATACAGGGACAGCAGCGCACCAATGGCGAAGGGAATGCGCCAGCCCCAGGCTCTCAGTTCTTCGGGTGTCAGAAACACCTTTTGCAGCAGCAGTAACAACAGCACCGCTGCCAGCTGCCCGCCAATCAGTGTGGTGTACCAGACACCGGAATAAAAGCCGCGATGACGAGGATCTGCCATTTCGGCCAGATAGGTCGCGCTGGCACCGTATTCTCCCCCCTGACTCAGACCTTGCAGCAGACGCGCAACGATCAGTATGACCGCCGCGCCGGCGCCGATCTGCGCATGCGTGGGACTGACCGCAATCATCAGCGAACCGAAACACATCAGCAATACCGAGTACATCAGCGCACGCCGCCGGCCATAACGATCAGCGACCCACCCGAAGAAAACGCCGCCCACGGGACGAATGACGAAAGCAGCCGCGAATACCGCCGCGGCGGACAATTGCTGAGCGACGGGATCGGTAGAAGGAAAAAACGAGGGCGCAAAGTACAGCGCAAATGCCGAATATGCGTAAACGTCGTACCACTCGATCAGATTGCCTACCGAGCCTACCAGTATGGCCCGCACACGGGATGCGGTGCCGGGACCGCCGGGCTCGGCATCAGGGGTTGCATGATCGTTGTCGGTGAGCGAGCTGGCGCTGTCCATGGGTCTCCGCCGTTGTCTGCCGCGCCGTTCACGGCTGGCATGATTTGAATTTCATGGCATCATAATCTGCAATAAAGCACTGCACCACAGACAGGGCCGTGCCTGTTTCGCGGCTGTGCCTGTTTCGCGCAAGAAAACCATAATGACAACATCTTTGCCCACGTACAGCATTCTGTTTCTCTGCATGGGAAACATCTGCCGCAGCCCGACTGCCCATGGCGTGTTCCGCCATCTGGTCCGACATCACGGGCTGGAACAGCAAATCCACGTGGATTCCGCCGGCACCCACAACTACCATCCCGGTGAGGCGCCGGACGAGCGCAGCCAGCGTCATGCGAAGCGCCGTGGCTACGATCTGTCCGATCTCAGAGCACGCCAGCTACAGCGCGATGATTTTGCACGTCACGACCTGCTGCTGGCGATGGACTGGGACAATCTGGCGCTGGCCGAGCAGCGCTGCCCGGATGAGCACCGCAGGAAGCTGCGACGGCTGACCGAATTCTGCCGTCGTCATCAGGCACCGGTCGTCCCGGATCCGTACTATGGCGGGCACGACGGATTCGAACAGGTGCTCGACCTTGTCGAAGATGCCTGCGAGGGCTTGCTAGACCATGTCCGCAAGCGCATTGCGCCACATCGTGCTGATATTCCCGGAGAATGAACATGAGTCGCTCACGGACAAGCGTGATACTGATCTGTCTGGTCGTGGTGGCACTGCTGCTGGGCGTACTGACGGCGACCCGGGTGCTGCGCTGGGGCGAAGAACCCAAACAGAATTTCCAGAGCAAGGGCAAGCTGGAGGTTGTCTGTGAAGTGGAGGTCAGCCGGCTGAATGAAGGCCTGACACAGCCTTTCGAGGTAGACAAGATCACGATTCCCGCCGAATTTGATTTTGAAGAGAAGACCGGTTGGTATACCGGCGAATTCACGATCTCAAAAAACCGCAAGGGCACGCTCAAAGTGGAAGGTCCGGTACTCGAAATCTACCGGCCGGCAATGTTCAAGCGCTACGGCCTGATCGTGTTGGGCGAGCATGTGACACTTGACCGCTCGAATGGAGAATTCAGGCAGTGGATCGACCTGGACGGCGAAAAACGGCTTGATCTGATTACCGGGCACTGCAAGCGCACGACCAACGCGCCCTTCTGAGACGATCAGGAAATACCGGACGCCGCGCGGCGTATCGCCTGCGCCAGTCCATACACCCTTGGCATTCCTGAACGTACCGCACTGCGCATCTGTCGCAGCCAGGTACTGTCGTCACGATGCAATATCACTTCCACCTGATTAACGACAATGCTCGTGCGTGAGGCCTGCGAACGAACATTCCACTGGTATTGGTGCGAGCGTGGTACATAGTGCGCCGTAAATGAGCGGCGTGAATGTCGCTGATCGGTGGTCGGCAGGCTGCCATGAATCACCATCGAATTCCACATCAGCATATCGCCCTGCCTGAGCACAGGCGAAAGGCAATCTAACGGGCCGTGACGGACAAACTCGGCCATTCGGGCTTTGTATTCGTCGCTGTTCGGATCTCCCGATTCTCCCGGCACATTCATCGTATGACTGCGCGGCAGCACAAAGAACCGGCCTGCCTCCGGATGAATGTCTTCAGCGGCAACCCAGACACCGATCATCTTTCCTGTCTGACCAGAATCGATGTAATGCCCATCGCGGTGCGCCCAGGTCGTCTGGTTGCCATCGAAGTACATCGTGTGCACCAGCCGACCTGGTTCGCCGCACAGCACTTGCACTGCCTGCTGTATGCACGGCTGAGTGAGCAATTCCAGACCTGTGCTGCGAAATACCGGATATTTTTTCCCGGACATGTCCTGCAGGTTCATCAGCGGATACTTCATAAAGCCGGTATCGGTCAGCACATGACGCTCGTAACGGCCAGATGCATGACGCTCGAAAAAACCCAGCCGATCTGGCAGAACTTCTCGATGAAACGCCTTGATGCCGGACTCGCACAACGCGGCCGGCACCGCATTGCGCACAACCACATAGCCTTCCTGCTCGAACCACTGACGAAAAGCTGTCGTATCGTCCGGGTGAGGATAAGGCTCGGTACCGGTCGTGCCGCGCGGATGCTGCAGCACCAGCTGGCGCGGTGATGAAGGCACTCGCTCACGCCGCTTCACTGATTTAATGTTCTTTAGTACCTCCACATCCTCTCCCGACCTCCGCTGAGCGGTGTTCGGAAAAGTGTAGTGATCACAGAGTCTGTCGTGCTTGTGCACTCGCAAGCACGGGCAGTGAGTCCCTTGCGCGATCCGGCGTCGTAAGCAACACCGCTTTGCGACTACAATCAAGGTCTTGCGCGAATCATTCCAAGAACAACGACACGCCGCGATGAGCCGAGATTCCCCTGTCATGCCACCAGAACACCGTCCCCTGATCATTGCGCTGACCGGCACGCTGTCGCTGGCGGTCGCCATGGGCATAGGCCGCTTTGCTTTCACGCCGCTGATGCCAATGATGCTGCATGATGGTCTGCTGGATCTGGAAAGCGCAAGCTGGCTGGCAAGCGCAAATTATGTCGGCTACCTGCTCGGCGCACTGCTGTGCGCGCTCCAGCCTACGTTCTGGAAACGCACCGCATGGGCTCCGTTGCGCAGCTCGGTCATGGTACGCGGCGGGTTGTCGATGACCTGCGTGCTGACGGCGGCCATGGCACTCGATGCGCCGGCGGCCTGGCCCTGGCTGCGTTTTTTTGCAGGACTTGTGACCTCATTCGCCTTTGTTTTTACGTCAAGCTGGTGCCTCGGTCATCTGTCACGGCTGCAGTCGCCGGCAGCGGGCGGTGTTGTATATGCCGGTCCCGGGGTGGGCATTGCGAGCAGCGGCCTGCTTGCCGGCCTGATGGTGCAGCTGGGCTGGCATGCGCCGACCGGATGGCTGGCGTTCGCGCTGCTGGCCACGATCATGACAGCGATTGTCTGGCGCGCGTTCGGCGCGCCGGATGCCACGGTCCTGCCAGCGACATCCACACAGGCCGGTGCTCCGGCATCGGGAAGCGTCACCGAGAAAGCCCTGCTCACGCTGGCCTATGGCCTGTCCGGCTTTGGCTACATCATCACCGCAACCTTTCTCCCCGTGATTGCCCGCACCGCACTGCCCGGCTCCGCATGGCCGGATTTTTTCTGGCCGATGCTGGGTCTGGGCGTCGCGCTGGGCGCACTGATAGCCTCTCGCATACCATCCCGGATCGATCAGCGATGGCTGCTGATGCTCTGCTATCTGATGCAGTCGGCGGGTGTCGCGCTCAGCAACTGGATGCCCTCCTTTGCCGGCTTTGCGATCGGGTCGATTCTGGTGGGCCTGCCCTTCACCGCCATTACTTTCTTTGCGATGCAGGTGGGACGGCGGCTGCATCCGCATGCACCCTCGGCGATCATCGGCCTGCTGTCTGCCGCATTCGGGCTGGGCCAGATCATCGGGCCACCGATGGCAGCAACGCTGATCGCACGCGCGCCATCCGCCGCTGCCGGTTTTTCATGGTCTCTGGATATTGCCGCTGCCTCACTGCTGATCGGCGCGCTGATGTATTACGGGATGGCCAGGCAGTTACCGCTTGCCCGCTGACCCATCTACCTTCCGATCATCAGCACCTAATCAGCGTACGGTCGCAGGGGGATCGTTGTAGAGCACCGTGATACTGATGCGACGATTGCGCGGATCAGAAGGATCCTTGGGATTGAAAGGCGCGGTATCGGCAACCCCTTCGACGCGCTCAAAGCGGGATGATGGCATGCCTGCCTTTTCCAGCATGCGACGGGTGGCCTCGGCGCGCTCAATAGAGAGCGACCAGTTGGTGCGCTCGCTGCCCGCCGGGAAAGGCGTGCTGTCGGTATGCCCCTTGACCGACAGTTTATTGGGCATCGTCGCGACCGATTTCGCAACCTCGTTGATCAGCGCCGATGCGCGCGGGCTCATGTTCGCCGTGCCGCTGCCGAACATGGAGAAATTCGCCTTGTCGATGATCTCCACTCGCAAACCATCCCGCTCACGGATGAAGTTCACCTGATTCTGCAAGTCGGACAGCTGTGGATTCTGCTGCAGTTTTTCCTTGATGTCCTGCTCCAGCTGATCCAGCTTCTCACGCTTGGCCTGTTCGGCGATCTGCTGCTTCAGCTCCTCGCTCAGGTTCTCTCCATATTTCGAGGTCTTTGGTTTGTCCTTCTCGGAAGAACCCTGATCCTCGCCGGGACCGGCCTCGGTGCGCGGCGTAACGCTCTCGATCAGCTGCGCCTGCTTTGGCGGCCCGGGAATGCCCTCGGGATCGATCACCGAGACACCGCCCAGCATGCCGTTCGAGCCGGCGGTCTGTCCAAGCGCCGCTTCACGACGGTCTGAAGGCTGGAAGTATTCCGCAATGCCCTGACGCTGATCTTCCGAGGTCGAGCCGAGCAGCCACATCAGCAGGAAGAACGCCATCATCGCCGTCATCATGTCGGCCAGCGCAATCTTCCATGCGCCGCCGTGCGCGCCGGCGTGGCCTTCCTCGACGACCTTTTTCCAGATGACAGGCGGCTCGCCTGCAGGCGCTTCGGCCGGCGGGGCTTCCGCGGCGGGGGCGCCCTCGGCCGGCTGGTCTTCAGGTTTCTTTTCTTCTTCCGCCATGATCGTCGGGAATCCAGGTAATGCCTGTACATCGACAGAAGCCGCCCCGGCTGGAGCCGGGACGAACAATTACTTTTCGGAAATATAAGCGAAAGCGGGGCGGGTGTCGACCCGCACAGGCGCAAAGGGTCATGCCGGCGCGCGGGTTTACTGGCCGACCTCGAAGTTGGCCATGCCCTCCAGCGCTTTTACCATGGCCGAGTGATCCCATCCCTTGCCGCCATGGGCGACACAGGCGGAGAACAGCTGCTGGGCCGATGCGGTATTGGGTAGCGACAGTCCGAGACCGCGCGCGGCAGACAGCGCCAGGTTCAGGTCCTTCTGGTGCAACTCGATCCGAAAGCCCGGATCGAAGGTGCGCTTGATCATTCGCTCGCCATGCACCTCAAGAATGCGTGACGCGGCAAACCCGCCCATCAGTGCCTGCCTGACTTTTGCCGGATCGGCGCCGGCGCGCGCAGCGAACAGCAATGCTTCGGCGACCGCCTCGATGTTCAACGCGACAATGATCTGATTCGCGACTTTCGCAGTCTGCCCGTCGCCCTGTCCGCCGACCAGCGTGATGTTTTTGCCCATCAGCTCGAACAAGGGCTTCACTTTGTCGAACCCTGGCTCGGTTCCGCCCACCATGATGGTCAGCGCGGCATTCTTGGCCCCCAGTTCGCCGCCGGATACCGGCGCATCGAGATAGTCACAGCCCATTGCCGAGATACGATGGGCAAAGTCCTTGGTGGCGATCGGCGAGATCGAGCTCATGTCAACCACCGTCTTTCCTTTGGAAAGACCCTGCGCGACGCCTTTCGCCCCGAACAGCACGAGCTCAACATCGGGCGTGTCCGGCAGCATCAGAAAAATGATGTCGGCCTTCTGTGCAACCTCGGTCGCATCTGCACACAGAATGGCGCCATCCTGCCGCAAATAATCGGGTGTCTTGCTGCGTGTGTAAGTGAACAGCTGATGACCCGCCTTGAGCAGATGATGCGCCATGGGGCCGCCCATGATGCCCAGTCCGATGAATCCGAGTTTTTGTTGTGTGCTCATCTGATTGTCTCTGGTGATAATCGTTATCGGGCCGGATTGGCTCCTTGCCTGCGCTGCGGCAGGCAATCAGATTATGTCACGAGAGATTTCCAGGGCATTCTGTCAGCGGGAGCGGCTCCTGCCGGGGCCCAGCAACAGTAGCAGCACCGAGGTTCGTCTCATTTGCCCGGCTCACCAGAATACGAGATACGGTAAATCGCACCCGCGTAATCATCCGATATCAGCAGCGAACCATCCGCCAGCTGCGCGACATCGACTGGCCGCCCAAGGAATTCATTCGACGAAGTCAGCCAGCCATCGGCAAACACCTCGGTTTTCTCCGCCGTTCCATCAGCTTTCAGACTGGTGAACATCACGCGCGCTCCGACCGGCGTGGTGCGGTTCCATGATCCATGCTGTGCGGAGAAAATGCCGTTCTGATACTTTGGCGGGAACATCTTCCCGCGATAAAAATTCATGCCCAGGTCTGCGGCATGTGGCGTGGTCTCGGACTGCGGGAACACGACGTCCGACGGCGGTGTCTCCGACCTGAATTCGCTGGTACGAACCTTGCCTCCGCCATACCAGGGAAAACCGAAATTCTGGCCGAAGCGCATTGCGCGGTTGATCTCGCCGGGTGGCTGATCGTCGCCCATGCCATCGACCTGATTGTCAGTGAACCAGAGCGCCTTGTCCCGCGGGCTGAAATCGAGGCCCACCGTATTCCGGATGCCCCGTGCGACGACCTCGCGGCTCTTGCCATCCCGATCCATGCGAATGATGCCCATCATCCCTGTTCGGTCATACAGCGCGACTTTTTCTTTCGGTGGCACATTGAAGGGTTGGCCCAGCGTGATGTAAAGCTTGTTGTCAGGACCGATGCGACAGGCGCGTGCGCCATGATTGAAGCTCTCCTCTTCAACCGGAATCAATTGCCCCTGCGGCACCACTTGCCCGATCGCGACATCACCGCCTTCATAGAAAAATTCGGCGGCCGGAAACATCAGCACACGATTATGTTCGACCACGTAAAGAAAGCCGTCGGGCGTGAAGCATACGCCGTTGGGCACGCGAAAATCGATCGACGGCGCAAATACTTTGACTTCATCGGCGACCCGGCTGCGGGTGCGATCAGTCACTGCCCAGACGCGGCTTTTACGGGTGCCGACGAACACGATGCCAGTGGATGGGCCAACCGCCATTTGCCTTGCATCAGGTACCAGCGCATACAGATCAATCCTGAAACCCTCCGGTAAACGGATTTTCTGCAGGTTGCGGCGAATCGCATCGGCTCTCGGACCAGTCTGGTTCACCGTTTCGAGCGTCATTAGCCCGCCCGTCGAACGGAAAGCTTCCAGCTTTTCAAGATTGCCGCTTTTCGACTGTGCCACAGCCAATGATGCGCAAATGAGACCGCCTGTGCCCACTGCCAGCGTGCTCTGCCAAAGCTTCATGATCTTCTCCGTGAATGCCCAAATGATCATGGTTATAGAGCGTGATACCGAGTGATGTTTGAGGCGCTTCAAGCATTAACGTCCAAGGCTTGCAGAACATCGTGTTGTCAGGCCACCGTTTGAGAGGACTCAATCAACGGTGTTCTCATGCGCCTAAGGTGAGATGACCCCAACCAGTCAACCGAGGCATGATCATGAATCCATTCATCACGCGACATTGTCGAAGTGCAGCGACCCTCATCGCACTGCTTGCCGGCATATGCAGCGGCTTTGCGGCCGCACAAACAACGAGCGGCGGAGATCGCACCACAGGAGGCGCCGAAGGCGCGCACACTGATCAGGCGACGCCAGGCGGCACGCCATTACCCGGATCGACAGGTGCTTCAGGTGCATCAGGCACCTCGGGCACCTCGGGCTCCTCAGGCACGTCGGGTACCTCGGGTACCTCGGGTACTTCGGGTACTTCAGGTTCGCCGACCACCGGAGGCAGTAGTGCCGCAGGCGCATCCGGCACTGGCGGCCCGATCAGCGCGGGCGATGAACGTTTTCACGGCGCGACAGGCGCCGCAGGCGCAAGCGGTGGCGGTGCTGCCGGCACCACCAGCGCGGGGGGATCACAAGGTGCAGGCGGAAAAATGTGCAATTGCCCCTGCCCGTGCGGCAGCAGCGGCGCCAGTCCGACTGGCACCGGCAGCGGTACGGGCATGGATGGCGGTGCCGGCACTGGCAGCACCGGAACGGGGACGTCGGGCGGATCGGCGAACGGTGGATCGCAGGGCGGCGCCAGCGGCAGCACGAGTGGTGCAACTGGCGGTGGTGCGTCTGGCGGTGGCGCCTCCGGCACGGGCACTTCAGGTGGCGGCGCTGGCAGTGGCCATCCCTCCGGCGGCATGATGCACTGAATCAGGCCAGACTTTGCTGGCGGGAGAGTTCGTGGTCGAAGGTCAGTTGCTCGAAGTCCGCAACTGCCAGTGGCGGTGCATGCAGATAACCTTGCACGAATTCGCATCCGAGGTCGGTCAGCAGTCGTTGCTGCTCACGGGTTTCCACGCCCTCGGCCACGAGTTTCAGACGGAGCTGCCGGGCGAGCGTGATGATCATATTGACCAGTGCGCGGCTTTGCGCGCTGTCGCTCAGCCCGGCGATGAATCCGCGATCGATTTTCAGTGCGTCGAAAGGCATATTCGCCAGCGTCATGAGGTTCGAGTAACCGGTGCCAAAATCATCCAGCACCAGGCGCACGCCGCGCTGCTTCAGGCGGGACAGTAATTCACTCGCCTGATGATGCTGCTGTACCAGCGAATGCTCGGTGAGTTCGAGTTCCAGCAGATCGGGGGGGATCTGCCATCGCGCCAGCGTGGCCTCGACGCGATCTGCAAAATCCTGCATCTGCAACTGGCGGGCGGACACATTAACCGACACCGAAGGGCTCCAGCCCTGCAGTTTCAGCCAATTGGCAATCTGGCTGCAGACTGTATCCATCACCCACTCTCCGATCGCTACGATGAGGCCGGTTTCTTCGGCGAGCGGTGTGAACTCTCCGGGCATGATCAGACCTCGCTGCGGATGCCGCCACCGCAATAGTGCCTCGGCACTGCGGATCTGCTGCCCCGGCAGACTCACCTGCGGCTGATAATGCAAAACGAACTGACCCAGCTCAAGCGCCGTGCGCAGCTGTTTTTCGATCTTCAGTCGCTGAGTGATACGGTGCCAGCTTTCCCTGGAAAAGAATCGTATGCAATTACGGCCCTCATCTTTTGAATCAAACATCGCTGCGTCGGCGTGGTTGATAAGCTGATCCTCATCCTCCCCATCCATCGGATACAGGCTGACACCTATGCTGGCGCCGCAATGCAGCTCATTGTCCTCTACCTGATAGGGCTGATTCAGTCGCTCCAGTATTTTTTCAGCGACACGCCCTACATGCTCCGGCTCTCGGACATCTTCCAGCAGCACCAGAAATTCGTCGCCCCCTTCCCGCGCCACCGTGTCGGATTCACGCAGCACATTTTTCAGGCGCCCGGCGACCGCCTGCAGCAACTGATCGCCGACTCTGTGGCCGAGAGAATCATTGACCGACTTGAAGCGGTCCAGATCAATAAACAGCACTGCGAGACGAGATTGCTGACGCCGCGCGCGCGCAATGGCATGCGACAGCCGCTCTCTGAGCATCAGACGATTGGGCAGCCCGGTCAGCGCATCATGATAAGCCTGCTGTCGAAGAGCACGGGTCAGCTGCTCCAGTTCTT
>JACCDX010875371.1_pt1 | contig 11103 bp, 10 predicted proteins | sample 7449681 | NCBI WGS metagenome assembly JACCDX01 (sample SAMN15323450, study PRJNA562643) | freshwater metagenome | isolation source: river surface water | place: USA:Blue River Watershed | collected 2017-08-18 | reverse complement strand
TGCATGTATGTAGTCGGCGCCGCCAAATCCGACCTAAGTTCGGCGCATTTATTTGCGGTTTCATGTGTCGCGAGATAAATATTTGCATGGACAAATTCAAAAATCTCAAGGACACCGAACGCACCAATGCATGGCTCAAGAGCAACGGCATTGGCGTGAGCCAGATTTATGCAGGGACAGCAGAGCTGTTCCAAGCCCAAAAGCTGGCAACCGCAACGTTGCGTGACCATGGTTCTCTGCTTGAACAAAACCAAGCCCATGTCCTGCACAACTTCTTACGTGCTGCAAACAGCGGACAGAAAAGGCTGAAGATCACACAGGGGCAATGCTTCAAGGTGCTCAACATCACCAAGCAAGTCCTCCGCAAACACGCGAAGTTGACGAAGCAAAAAAACACAGGCAAACATCAAGGCACCACACAGGCATCCAACGAGTAAGTCACTCGTCAAAAAATGGCAAAAGCGCGGGTTGTAATACGTCGGCTAATGACCCCGCCCTGCACATGTCGCTGCATTGGCATGTGAGCAACAGGGGGCCGCAGAGTAGATCGCTTTTGATCTGGGAGTTTCAATGCATCCGTCTCCCGACAAACTCTAGTGCAGTCGTGTGGTTGTGTGAACTCACTCAAATGAAACCGCATGGCGACAGCTATTCGTTTTGGTTTTCACCAGCGTATAGCCGTCGCATGGCTACGCGAATCTATCTAAATGAACCCAATACATCTCACACAACGCAAGCGTTGCGTTCGACCTCTACCACGTCAAATCAATTCAAACTCATGTGTCAAGGGAAATGCAGAGCGACAGCGAAAGCATTTCATGCAGACACTGCGAACGTCAGTTCGCTCATAGCTGTGAAATGCACCTGACAACCAACAGCACATATGGGGTACTGCGGGGAAAATTTCTGCAGGACTGACAGCTGCGCCAGCAGCACCCTATTGCTGGCGCAGTCCCCACACAGCGCAACAGCCCACCCCTCAAATCAGCACTACAAGCTGTCAAAACACAGGTCCAGCCACTCAGGTAGCGAGAGCTCCGAAAAAACGCTGCTGCGCAGTTTTACGCAATCTCAGTGCATCTGTCGTCTTGTTCCCACAGATCAGCTGGGCGCAGGGATAAATAACTGCGCATAAGAAAACTACGCTTTTATTAACTGCGTTGATTTCATTGAGGATTTTTGCCCCGATGCGCTGTCGGGGTTCAGGTCGCGCACAACAGCAAAAGAAAACACACTGCACACAGCACAAACATTTACCAACGAGGCACAACAAAATGGCACAAGCAAAAACACTCACACCCGCAGAACTCGACAAAGCACTTGCGTACATTGCACAGTGCAGCTTTCCCCTGCGCAACCGCGTGATGCTGCTGACAGGCATGTGGTCCGGCATGCGTGTGGGTGAGATCGCCAGCCTGATCATCAGCGACGTCATGAACGCCGATGGCAGCGTAAAAGCCGAAGTACGCTTGACCGCAGAACAAACAAAAGGACGTCATCCGCGCATCGTGTTTCTGCCGCAAAAGCTGCGTGATGAACTGGCTGCGTACCTGCAAATGCGGCGAGGGGCCAAGCCCACACATCCCTTGTTCATCACAGCTGGTCGCAAGGGCTTCACAGCAAACGGTATGACCCAGCACTTCTACTGGCTGTTTAAACGGGCTGGCATCGCAGGGGCCACGTCACACTCCATGCGCCGCACGTTCATCACCAACTTGGCAACAAAGGGCATCGGGGTACGTGTACTTGCCAGTCTCGCAGGTCATCGCAGCATTGCAGTCACTCAACGCTACATCGACGTGAACGATGACATGAAGCGCAATGCAGTGGAGTTGGTTTGAAGTAGTCGTGTGAAAACGACTAACTCGTGGCCGCTAGTGGTTTTAGGGATGGAAAAACGCCTAGCCCTGCGTTATCAATCAAGTGCCGCGCTTGTTTCAGTAGCCTGCTAACGGCAATTGTTAAGCGACGGCGCTCTCCTCTGGTGCTGGTTCCAGTCGAGCTGAAACGCAGTGGTACGAGAGATGCGTTCAAAGTTAATTTCACTGGCGATGAATTGATTCAAAACTTGTCGCTTCAAGCAAAACTTAAAACAGACTTTGGTATTGATCTTCCGCTCTACGATCAAGAAAGCAAATCTGATGCAGATGATCTAGCTTCTCTGCAGGAATACTTTTCTCAGGTTTCGACGAGCGTTGAGAAGTACAACAGATGGAAAGTTTCCTCTGACGAAATCCAATTAGGATTTTTCTCATTTGGCAAGTTCCTTATGTTTAAGGATCTCGACCCGACTGTTTGGCCAGAAGACAAACAACCCGACAGTCATCCAGTAATTGAAAGATTGTTGGGTGAAAACGGTTTCGCAGGTGAATCATCTGTTGTGCCGGATGGAGCGCATTTGGACGAAGTCATCCAGCCTGGTGATGTCCACTTTGTTCGAGATGCTGATAGCACCCAAACGTTAGCAATCCTAGAGGCACGAGGTGGCCGAAATTTAGTGATTCAGGGGCCGCCAGGCACTGGAAAGTCACAAACCATCACAAACATCGTTGCTGAACTAATCGGCAATGGAAAAACTGTATTGTTTGTTGCTGAAAAGATGGCTGCTCTAGACGTGGTGAAACGAAGGCTCGATGAAAATCACCTAGGGGATGCTGTCTTAGAGTTGCATAGCCATAAAGCGACAAAGCAATCAGTGTTGAGAGAGTTGGCAAGGACATTGGATCAAGGTAAGCCAATTCTTCCAGACCCCGCCGATGACATTGCCGGATTGCAAGCTGCGCGAAACGAGTTAAATGACTACTGCAATGCAGTGAATGCCCCGGTTGAGCCAAGTAATGTGCCGTTTATCACGGCATTGGGCACCTTCACCGTTTTGTTATTGGACGATCAACCAGCATTGCAGCCGTCTATGTCCGCTTGCCCTGCAGCAGGTCAATGTTCATCTCTGCAGTCAAGTTGGATGCGTAGAACCGCTCGATCATTTCCACACTGGTGCGGGCATTGCGTGCCAGCGTCAGCAGATCAATCTTGCCGCCATACAACAACCGAAATGTCATGGCCGTGTGCCGCAAGCTGTAGATGGTTCGCGTTTGACCGTTTGCAGCATTGCCCGCAATGCCCGCCAGACTCTGTAGATACATGAGCTGCCACCCGTAGGCCACCAACAGCCATTTCCTGTCTTGTAAGCTGGGCAAGAAAAGGTAGTCGTCGGGTCTTCCATAGCCATCTGCTCGTTGTTGAGCCAGCAACCGTTCATAAACAAATACAGCGGGTTGCAGGGTCACGATGGGTTTGTCGTGCTTCTTGGTCTCTGGCAGGTTCAGTCTCAAGTAGATGTGTTTGCCCCGAACGATGGTCACATGCTTGTGCTTGATGAACTTGATATCGCCGGGTCGCATGAACCCGTTGACCATGAAGCGAATGAGCCAATGCAGGTCCAAGTTGATTTGCCCGTGCTTCTCAAGAATCTCCCTGCTGCATCGGTATTTTTTAGAGAACTTGTCAGGCACTGCTTCGCCAATTCGCTGCCGTGCAAGACGCACAAGGTCTCGGTATTCGGCAACAGTAAAGCTTCCGCGTGGCTTGTCCGAGACCTTGATGACTGGGAACTTGGGAATGTCGCGAATCAGGCTGCTGCCGTGTGCGTGTGCAAAGACCTTGCGAATGGCAACCATGTGCTGATGAACTGTTGTGGCACTCAAATCCCGATTGCTCATCATCTCCATAAAGTCCGACAGCTGCCTGAAGCCAATTTGGTCCATGCTCATGTCCCCAAAGTAAGGCAGGATGCTGTTGTGCATTCGATTCAAAAAGATGGGGATGTTGGCTGCGGCAAACTCGCCTCGTTTAACCCTGGCCTGCAAGCCTTGGACAACGGCTGGCAGGAGGTCAGCAAACTTGGGACATCGATCACTGCGTGCCTGTATCTTGTCGGCATACAGCTCAGCAGTCTTGATGTGAAAGAACTGCTTGGCCTGACTGATAGCCGCTTGTTTGTTCGTGGTCTTCAGGCTTTGCGTGTAGGTCCTGCCTTTTAGAAAACAACGCACTTGCCAATACCTGCTGGCATTGGTCTGGAAAATTCTCAACTTACTTGGATAGTTGGCAATGGGCGAGATGGACGCAAGGATGGGCAGTGTGCGGTGTCGTGGCGGGAGATAGTTGGTGTCGTTTGCTGCCTGCTGCTTTGCCAAATCCTGCATAGCCACAAGCGTAGTTTCGGCCACGCAATCAGGGCAACCTGAATTTGAAATTTGTAGCTAACCTGAAGGACCATCGTGGGGCACGCTGCCGAGCAGGCTCATGAACGGTCCAGCACTCAACCGTCAAACAGCCACTGCGAAGCGGCACGAATATTTACGCTGGTGCCGTTGCCTGACCCAATGACCCTCCATGCCAAGTAGCACACCGAAAGGTTAGCTACAAACGCACTACCCACAATGGCAAGCGAATGGCACAAGGACTGGAACACCAGAACCGCAAACACTGGAGCGCCCTGCCCTGCTTAACGGCTACGCTTAACCACCCTGGCACCCCCTGAAAGAAGCTACTACGGACGGTGTTTGGCACGCTGCGGCATGTTGGAAAAACCGTTTTTATAACGCTTTAGTACCCTAAAAAAGCTGGAGCAGCTACTACGCGATGGCCGTGATCGAGCTGGCCGAAGCGGTGACCCGAGAAGTCATCCGCCAACCCTGAAAACAGCGCCCCTTGCTTGTCGGACCTGAAGGTGCCGACCTACCGGTGTTTCAGCCGCCATGCGCTTGCATGGCTTTTTCCACTTCGAGTGTGCCTTGCGCCGAACCTGACAGCGGCACGGTCTCGCCCTGACGGTCTTTGACCTGCGCCAGTGCGGCGGCCAGGCGCTCGGGCGTGTCGGGGGTCAGGCCCAGGTGCACGCCTTGGGTCAGGGTGATGTGGGCCACTTCAAAGCTGCCTGCACCGGCGCAGATGATGGTGCGGTTGGGCGCGTCTTCGCTGGCCATGACCAGCATGGCGGGCACCACGGCCTGCGGCTCCAGGGCTTTGAGCACGGCTTCAGGCATCAGGCCTTCGGTCATGCGGGTGGCGGCGGTGGGGGCCAGGCAGTTGACACGGATACCGTGCTTCTCGCCTTCGATCGACAAGGTCTGCATCAGGCCCGCCAGCGCCATCTTGGCCGCGCCATAGTTGGCCTGGCCAAAGTTGCCATACAGGCCGCTGGACGACGTGGTCATGACGATGCGGCCATAGTTTTGCGCCTGCATGATGGGCCACACCGCCTTGGTGCAATGCACCGCGCCCATGAGGTGCACATCGACCACCAGACGGAAGTCGGCCAGGTCCATCTTGGCAAAGCTCTTGTCGCGCAGGATGCCCGCGTTGTTGACCAGAATGTCCACCCGGCCCCAGGTGTCCATGGTCTGCTGGACCATGGCCTGCACGGCGGCAAAGTCGGTCACCGATGCGCCGTTGACGATGGCCTCGCCACCGGCTGCGCGGATTTCATCGACCACGGCCTGCGCAGCGGACACCGAACCGCCCACGCCGTGCACATCACCACCCAGATCGTTCACAACCACTTTGGCCCCACGGGCAGCCAGCGCCAGCGCATGCTGTTTGCCCAGACCGCCGCCTGCGCCTGTGACGATGGCCACGCGGCCTTTGAAATCGATGCTCATGAATTTTCCTTCTGAAATGTCAGGGTTCAATGGGTGACAGGCCTGGTGATGGTCATCTGCTAATCTGAAGCCATGAACACCCGCCTATTTACGAACCACTGTAAATCAGCCCGAGCCTTGGCTCTGTTACCCGCTTGACACCTGCCCCCATGGAACTGAACACCGAAACCATCACCACCCCGCCTGCGGACGCCGCCACCGTGGTTTTGCTGCGCGACACCGACTCAGGTCTGCAGGTCTTGCTGCTCCGGCGTCACCAAGCCTCCAATGTGCTGGGGGGCGCTTATGTGTTTCCGGGCGGCAAGCTGGATGCCGCGGACCAACACCCCGCCCTGCTGGCACGGCTGAGCCAGGACTGCCAGCAATTGCACACACGCCTGGCCGAGCCCGATCTGCCAGCGCCTCAGGCGGCCGGACTGTTTGTGGCCGCGATCCGCGAAGCATTTGAAGAATGCCGCGTCTTGCTGGGGCAGGCCGAACAAGGCCAAGCTGACCTGTTGGCATTGCAAGCGAGCTTGGATGCTGGTCAAAGTTGGTCACAAGCCTTGCAAGCCCACGCCCTGCGACTGCACACGGAAACCCTGGTGCCCTGGACCCGGTGGATCACGCCCAAACAAGCCTCGGTCACCAACAAACGCTTTGACACCCGCTTTTTCATCACCCAGATCCCCCCCGATCAAACGGCGCAGCACGACGACCACGAAACCACCGAAACCTTGTGGATCGGCCCGCGTGAAGCTTTGCAGCGCTACTGGGATAGAGAAATTGAGCTGGCCCCGCCGCAAATCATGAGCCTGGTTCACCTGTCTCGACACGCCAACGCCCAAAGCGTTCTGATCGAAGCCCAAAATCGCAAGCCCCCTGTGGTGCAACCCGAACCTTTCGATCAAGACGGCATCCGAACCATCTGCTACCCCGGCGATCCCCGGCATTCGATTGCGCAGGCCGCGTTTCCCGGTCCCAGCCGCCTGATGTTCAAGAACAAACGGTTTGAGCCTGAATTCGGATTGACCGCTTTGCTTGACTAGAATACGGACTTCAAACGTTTCATTTTGTAACGTTGATTGAATCCTTTAAATTTCATTGATCCCGTATGAGCCAGCCCACCGACCCCATTTACCTGTCCGTTGAACGGGCCATGGAGTTCATTGGAGACGCCAGTGGGGTCTTGAGTCTGCTCAAAACCCTGGAGCAAACGCTGAGCACCGATCTGCCCTTGATCGTGCAATTGCTCGACAAAGGCGATGTGCATGGTGCCAACCGGATGCTCCACCAGCTCAAAGGCTTCACACCGGTGTTTTGCGTGGACAGTCTGGTTGAACGTGTGGTCGCCATCGATCAACTGAGCAACCACGGCGAAGCCGCTGTAGTGCGTGCTGCCTATGGCCAACTGGCTCCGCAGCTACAGCAACTGCGCAACGAAGTCTCGCAGCACTTGGCCTTGCACCCCGTCGCCTGAACAACGCGTCAAGCGGTCGGGGCCATCACCTCTTGACGTGCCAGCCACTGCGCCATCAGCGCGGGGTCATGGATCAAACGCAGCTCATCAAACGCTTGCTGGGCTTCGGGATAAACCTTGCGCAGGTAATTGAGCCATTGCTTGAGACGCCCCGATCGGTGCCGCGAAGCCACCCGCTGGCTGACCCCCACCCAAAACAATTGCAGCAAACCGGCGATCACCGGCCAGGGCACAGCGCGGCCTTGATCGCCTTCAGACTGGCCTGCATCGTGTCGGGCAATGGCCAGCGCCAGCCCAGGGTCGGACACCATGCCGCGCCCGATCATCAGGCGATCACAACCGGTCACTTCGCGGCAGCGCAAGGCATCGGCCACCGTCCAGATTTCGCCATTGGCCACCATGGGCAAGCGCACATGCTGGCGCAAATCGGCAATGCGGTCCCAATACGCAGGCGGGCGGTAGCCGTGGGCCTTGGTGCGGGCATGCACCACCAGATCGCTGGCACCAGCGGCCTCGATGGCCTGGGCGCAGTCTTCGGCGCGGCGGTCGTCGTTGAAACCCAGCCGCATCTTGGCCGAGACCGGGATGTGCGCAGGCACCGCCCGTCGCACAGCCGCAACAATATCGCCCACCAGCTCGGGTTCGTCCAGCAAGACGGCACCGCCACGGTGCTGGTTCACGGTTTTGGCAGGGCAGCCGAAGTTCAGGTCAATGCCATGCGGCTCCAGCTCGGCCAAAGCCGCCGCGTTGTCAGCCAGGCAGACCGGGTCAGAACCCAGCAATTGCACCCGCACCGGCACACCGGCCACGGTGCGGCTGTTGTTGAGCAACTCGGGTGCCACGCGAATAAAGGCGCGGCGCGGCAAGACCGTGTTGGTCACCCGGATGAACTCGGTCACGCACAAATCCACCCCGCCCACCCGCGTGAGCATGTCGCGCAGCGTGTGGTCGAGCAGGCCCTCCATGGGTGCCAACAGGATGTTCATGAACGCTCAGCCCGGCACGAAACGCGCCACCCTCATCAGGCCAGCTTGCGCTTGAGACGGACTTCTTCCACCTTCACGCCGCCCAGGGGCACGGTGCGCGCGGTGTTCATCTCGCGCTTGAAGCCGGCCAGATCGTGAAAACGCAGGGTCTGCTCATGCAACAGGGGCAACCACACGGTCACGTCGGTGCAGTCTTCGTCTTGCAGGCCTTCGCGGGCGGCATCCCACAGGGCCAGGCCCACGCCTTGGCCAATGCGCTCGGGCGCTGCATAGATCGCCCAGATCTCACCGGTGGTGTTTTTGGATTTCGGGTCCCGCGAACGGTCAAAGCCCACAAAGCCCACGATCTCTTGACCGTCCACGGCCACCATCACTTGAGGCTCGCCGTATTCGATGGCTTCTTTCCAGAACGTCACGCGCTTGGCCATGGGGGTCGCCGCCCAATGTTCGTCAGGCACCTGACCGGCATACGCCATTCGGCAAGCGTTCAGGTGCAAGGCCGCAACAGCTGCGGCGTCTTGTTGGGTGGCAAATCGGACTTGGATATCGGACATGGGCTTGGAGAATTCGAAAAGATCACAAAGCGCTGCGCAGCCTGTGCTGCACAGCGGAAAACCCGATATTGTCGCCGCATCGGTTATCTTCAGCGCATGAGGCTATTTTTTTCACGCATGAAATTTTCGCTGCGCCTGGTCGCCTGGACACTGACCAGCATCATGGGCGTCACCGCCCTTGCCGCGCAGGCCCAAACCCGGTTGGCCGACAACATGGCCGAACGCACCCGCGCCTGCATGGCCTGCCATGGCGACCAGGGCCGCGCCGGGCCCGATGGCTATTACCCCCGCCTGGCGGGCAAGCCGGCCGGATACCTGCACAACCAATTGCGCAACTTTGCCCAAGGCCGTCGCCACTACGAGCTGATGACGCGCCTGATCGACCCACTGACCGACGAGTACCTGGGCGAGATGGCCCGTTATTTTTCGTCTTTGCAACTGCCCTACCCGCCCCCCAGCGCCAACAACGCGATCACCCCCGATCGCTTGGCCAAAGGCCAGCAACTGGTCACGCAAGGCGATGCCAGTCGGGGCCTGCCCGCCTGCACGCAGTGCCACGGGGCGCGGCTAACCGGTGTGCAAGCCAATGTGCCCGGCCTGCTGGGCCTGCCGCTGGATTATTTGAATGCGCAGCTCGGTGCCTGGCAAACCGGGCAACGCAAAGCCCATGCCCCCGACTGCATGGCCGAAGTGGTCAAGCGCATCCCGGCCGAAGACCTGATCGCGGTCTCCAGCTGGTTGGCGCGTCAGCCCTTGCCTGCCGACACACACCCGGCGGCCCAAGCCCCCAAAGGGCCAGCCCTGCCAGCCGCTTTGCGTTGCGGCAGCGCGCCTGAACTGTCGGGAGTTCAGCCATGACACCTTGGACCACCCGCATCGCTTTGGGCTTCACTGCTGCCGTGCTGAGCCTGACGGCTTATGTCATCTGGGACAACTGGGGTGATGCCTTGCGCCCGGCATCTCCTGCGCCGTCGAGCAACATGCTCGATCCAGCCCGCATCGAGCGAGGCCAATATCTGGCACGAGCAGGCAATTGCATCGCCTGCCACACAGCCCGGGGAGGCGCTGACATGGCGGGCGGTCGGCGCATCGACACCCCCTTTGGCAGCGTGTTCAGCAGCAACCTCACGCCCGACCCGGCCACAGGCATCGGCCAATGGCATAGCGACGATTTCTGGCGGGCCTTGCACCATGGCCGCTCCAAAGACGGTCGACTGCTAACCCCCGCTTTTCCGTACAACCACACCAGCGTGATCCACCGGCAAGACAGCGACGATCTGCTGGCCTGGCTGCAAAGCCTGCCGCCCATCCAGCGCGAGCAGCCCGCGCACACCTTGGTCTGGCCTGTCGGTACACAGGCTGCCCTGGCCGTCTGGCGCACGCTGTTTTTCAAGCCCACTCCCTTTCAGGCCGATGCCAGCCAAAGCGCCCAATGGAACCGCGGCGCTTATTTGGTGCAGGGCCTTGGGCACTGCGCCGCATGCCACAGCCCACGCAACGCGCTGGGTGCCAGCGCAGCCGTGAACGATCTGTCCGGTGGTCTGATGCCCGTGGTCAACTGGTACGCGCCCGACTTGGGCAACGACCGCGAAACCGGTCTGGCCAGCACCCCGCTGCCTGAGATCGTGCGCCTGCTGAGAACCGGCACATCGGCCAGCGCTCAAACCAGCGGCCCCATGGCCGAAGTGGTCCAGCACGGCACCCAGCACATGAGCGACACCGATCTGCAGGCCATGGCGGTGTACCTGCAATCCCAGGCACAACAAAGCCTGACCCAGGCTGCTCAAGAAAAGCCCCCAACCCGCCGCCACAGCGTCAACCCGAACGTGGCCGACAGGGGTCTGAAAACTTATGAACGCCACTGCGCCCAATGCCACGGTGAACAAGGCCAGGGCATCACCACAACGTCCGGCCACATGGCGTACCCGGCCTTGGCCGGCAACCGGGCCGTGCAACTGCGCGACCCGACCAACCTGGTGCAAATGGTGCTGTACGGAGGCTACAGCCCGAGCACAGCGGGCCACCCTCGCCCCTTTGGCATGCCGCCTCTGGTGCTGGAGCTCGATGACAAAGACATCGCTGCCGTGCTCACGCACTTGCGCACGCAATGGGGCAACACCGGCGAAGAGGTCACCCCATTGCAGGTCAACCGGATTCGGGCTTCGCAAGGCCACTGAAACCTGGCCATGCAGGACGCCCACCCCCATGCGTCAGTCCCCGCCTGGCTTGTCAGGTCAATGTAGCAATTGCCCCTGACACTGGTCGGGTGATTCCGACCCATTTTTCATTTTTTAAAGCTGGAGACCTCCCATGAGCCGTGAAGTTGTTGTTGTCAGCGGTGTGCGCACCGCCATTGGTACCTATGGCGGCAGCCTGAAAGACACCCCGCCCACCGAGCTGGCTGCGCTGGTCGTGCGCGAAGCCCTGGCCCGCGCAGGCAC
>JACCDX010974119.1_pt1 | contig 11104 bp, 10 predicted proteins | sample 7449681 | NCBI WGS metagenome assembly JACCDX01 (sample SAMN15323450, study PRJNA562643) | freshwater metagenome | isolation source: river surface water | place: USA:Blue River Watershed | collected 2017-08-18 | reverse complement strand
TTTTATGAAGAATAGGACATTCATTATTTGAGTAATGAAAAGATATTCCATCCCTGTTTACATTTACGGCAAAATCACACCAGCTTTCTATAATGAATCCCTTTTTATATAAATCCAAAAAGCCGGGGCATGAACGTATTGTTCTCATGGACTGGTTTAGATTGAAATCAATAGACCCACCTTCATTCAATTTATACTGTGGCCATTTTGTATTAGACTTTTGAATTTTCATTACAGACTCATACCATTCAGGAATAGCCTTTGCTGCCTTTACTACAGGAGTGTATTTGTGAACACTAGCATCTGAGGTAAAACAATCAACATGTATTCTTGAACTTCTGGTAAAAGATGAAAACATTATAAAATCCTCCATAAATAAATGAGATTGAAACTCACAAAGGAGTCAACCATGGCTGTTACAACTCGATCAATTACATTCCCTGATTTTGACCATTTTGAAAAAGAGAATGGACAGGTTGATGGTATGGAATATGCAACTCATAAGCTCTATAAAAATAATGTTCTACTTGTAGAAATGACATATTACTTTAATTTTGTGGATACTATTCCAAGAAAGTGGCCAGTTAAAGTCACTATTAAAGAACATGTTCCCTGTCTTGTAGAAGATAGAGTTACAGAGTAATTAGGACCAAGAGATAATGCACTTACCGGCTGTGCCAGAAGCACCGCCTGGTGCATTTTCTCCACCGGGACCACCACCGCCACCACCACCAATAGTTACACCAATACTACCAAACCATCCGGGTGCTCCTGCATCAGTATAATACCATGTCTTGGCTACATAACCACCAGCCCCACCAGTGCCACCAGATGAATAGCCATTGTTACCACCGCCGCCAGCACCACCGGGAGAACCACCACCAGTAGTTAGAGTTGATCCTGAAGGTCCATCCTGACCACCAGCAGCACCACCGGCACCGGGACAACCAGCGCCACCACCATAAGCATTACATGCTGTAGATGAAGAGAATGTAGAAGTTCCGCCAGCGCCACCACAGCCGCCATTGTAGCCATAGGCCCAACTATCATTACCTCCACCACCTCCACCACCTCCACCACCACCATAAACCTGTACGGTTAGATATGCATATCGTGGTACTGAGAATGTGGTACTTGATGTGATCGTGCTACTACCGGGAGTTACCCATCTTTTACCATGACCAGTATTTAAATCAATTTGACCGCTGGCAATACCGAATAGAGTTCTAACATTAGTTTCATTTAAACTAATTTCTGCTGTTGAGGATTTTAAAATCTCAACATTAACATCACCCATAGTTATTTGGCCAGATGCTGGTAATCCTGTAGTCATAATTTAACCTCTATATACTTATGTCCAAGAAATAACGCATCTACCAGCGGAACCGGGATAACCACCTCTGTTATTTTCGCCGCCAGCACCACCACCGCCACCGCCACCAATTGTGACAGTAATACCAGAAAACCATGCTGGTGCACCAGCGTCTGAATATCTCCAAGTTTTTGAAACATATCCACCGGGACCACCAATACCACCTGTAGCGTAACCATTATTACCGGGAACTTCTTGACCACCGGGAGAACCACCACCAGTAACAATATTTGAACCAGCAGGACCGGTACCAGATCCAGCAGCACCAGCGTAACCGGGACCACCGGGACCACCACCATAAGCAGTTAATGGACTTGCAGTTGTACTTCCTCCTGCTCCACCTTCACCTCCATTATAACCATAAGCCCAACTATCATTACCTCCACCACCACCAGAGCCACCACCGCCACCCCATACCTGAATAGTTATATATTCATAACGTGGAACAGAGAATGAACCGCTTGCGTCAAAGTTTTGACTGTTAGGAACAACCCATCTTTTACCATGACCTGTGTTTAGATCGACAGAACCACTTGGCTGACCGAATAAAGTTCTAACATCAGTCTCATTCAATCCAGTGGTTGCTGTTGATGATCTTAAAATCTCAACACTAACTTGGCCAATTGATATCTGACCAGAAGCGGGTAATCCTGAAGTCATTTTTTAGCCCTTATTTTCCCATGGCACTTCTACCAATTTCATTTTATATTTTTGTCTTTGGATTTTATTAGTTATAGTTTCATCTATAACTGTCATTTTATTTTGGTTTACACTATTTTGAATCCATTTAAGAACAGTTTTTTCTTTCAATTTACTGAAATCAGAAAAGTCAGCAGAAGCTTGTTCGATGATAGAAGGATCGAATCTGGTCTCTCCTTCGTATGAAGCAGTATTACCGTCTTCGTCATTACCAATCACTCTCCAATAAATTTCAACAATAGCATCTTTCTTGTTCTCTAGTTGAGCAACATTAAAATGAGATATTTTCCAAGTGTATGTGATAGCCATAATTAATCCCCTAACTTTGCTTTTAAAGCATCAACTTCTTCCATGAGACCCTTGATAGCTTCAACAAGAACTGGAATTAGTTTGTCTTCTCTAACGGTGAGATATGGATTCTCTGGATCATAATTGATATCATCCTTTGGAATTGGAACACCGTCTTTGATGTCTTTATACTGAAGCATTTGAACTGCAGCAGCTTGTGGTAGGACAGCATTTACTTCCTGTGCTACAAGACCGACTTGGACACCTTGTTCTCTGTGTGATCTAATCTTTTCACCAAGTTCATTCCATTCGAACCAGTAACCATTAAGACCATTGATGATATCTCTCCAAGTAGAAATCTTTCTGATATTCTTCTTGAGACGACGATCTGACCAGTATGCTGTTACGTTACCATTGGTATAGAAATCACCAGCACCAGTAAATATGGATCTAGTATCATTTTGATAAGAGCCGAATCTGATATAATATCCAGATTCAGAGCCACCTTTGAGGTAAGTTGAATCACCATTAGCAAAATAAAGTCTATTCCAACCTTCTTCAGAAGTATGCCATCTATTATAACCAAACTGAACATATTGTAATCTTGATGTGCCGTTTGGATCACAATACCAGTTGGCGTCGTTCTGATCATAGAAAATAGTTCCATATACTGCACCGTATGACTGAACAGAATCAGCATATACAGCACCCACACGACATGATGGGTCTCCAGCACCACCCCAAAGACGATAACCAGTGTTATTTGGTAGATACATAATATTTGGTCTAATATCATTTAGTCTGGATGTTGAACCCGGATCAATGTAATAACTATTGTCATTTCTATCATACATAATGTATGAATATAGAGTATGGAAGGTTGGTGAATTATCAACACCAAGACTCTGGTTAATTGTATACTGTGTGATATTAACAGAATTAATATTCCAGTTACCAGATGCATTACCACCAGTTAATGTTGGAGCATATGAGTTATAGTTACCAAGATTTAGTGATAGCTGCCCATTAACATAAAGCTGGCTGCTTGGCATTTGATAACTAGAACCATCATAATATAGATATCTATTTTGTGCAGAATTCAAGAATACTACACCGGTAGTACCACCGGGTCTATAAACAGTTAAATCACCAGCATTTAATGTTAGACCATTGTTGATTGTAGTGTAACCATTAATACCAACAGAACCATTTAATGTAGTGGAGGATGATACATATAGAGATCCACCTAATGTTGTTCCTGCACCAGTGCCGTCAATAGAAACTGCACCAGTTGCTAAAGTATAGGTGAACGGTCTTAGAGAATTCCAGCTACCATATGGTGATCCACTAGCAGTTGAAAGTAAGTAGAAACTGGTGCCATCATTTCTGAAGAATGTACCAAAATTTCCTTGAGTAATTCTAAAACCATTTGAGCCGGTAGAAATAACTTCGTCTGATGCTCTGATAACACCAGATACTTCTAATGGATATGCTGGTGATGTGTTTCTAACACCAAAATTACCATTAGCAGCAAGATAAAGTCTTGTAGCATTGTTTGATGCAATAGTTAGATAAGAGTTATCTTGTAAATTGATATATGCACTCTTGTCTGAATATGCCTGACCAATATATAGACCAGATGCACCAGAAGTACCAACAGAAACAATAGACTGTGCACCAGCGCCAGTACTGGTATTTCTGATGATAACACCATCAGAAGTATTAACAGAGCTTACAACGTGAAGTTTGTTACTTGGGTTATTAATACCAAATGAAATTAGACCATTAGAGAAGAAGTATGATGATGTTGCATTTAGTGATAGAGTACCATTAGAACATACAATAGCAGGAACTGTTAGTGAATAGTTGTCCTTGTTGTATGTGAAGTTACCATTGGAACTTAGTGAACCTCTATCGTTAAAGATGATCTGAGTGTTTGCAGGATAATCACCGGGAGCGGTAATAGATGCAGAACCAACAGAACCCCAATATACAGTAGTGTTATTGGAAATTAGAACTTGACCAGTACTACCAGCATAGCCTGTAGAGTCAACGACCGCACCAGATAGTGTTACTGAATTGGAGAATCTCCACTGTCCAGTAATTGTATACAAGGAAGCATTGTTTGCTACTAGAAATTCATATACATAACGGCTGTTGATAGTGTTATAAAGAGTTACAGCACCAGTTACAGCAAGAGTGTTTGAGAAGGTAGCATTACCAGTAACAACCATTGAATTGCTAAAAGAAGCATTTCCTGTTACTGTGATATTTTTTGCTAGGGCTGTATTACCAGCAATATTGATATTACCAGCAACGTTGGCATTTGATACTAGATTAGCTAGACCTAAAACAGTTACAGTGTTGCTGAAAGAAGCTGCACCAGTATGGGAGGTTGCATTAGTGAATGTGGCAACAGCATTAATAGTGGTAGGACCATTAATTAATGTAGTATTACCAACAGAAAGAGTACCACCAAGTGTGGTGTTACCAACAATAGAGAGGTTTGCAGAACCATAAATTGTGGACTGGATATTGGCAACAGCATTAACGAATAGTGACTGTCTAGTGTATAGATTGCCGTTTGCTGTTACTGTGTTTGAGAATGTGGCATTCCCAAGAACTGAAATGGTATTACCGACAGATAAAGTGCCTGTAATTACTGAATTACCTTGGACATTAGCCGTACCAACAATTGTTACGTTGGCGTCTGGTGAGAGAGTATTAAAACCAATCTGACCGTTGTTTGCCCAAATTAGATCGGTGTTTACGACTAGGCCATTTTTGACCTTAAATTCTTTATCTGCCATGGTTCCCTTTTCCCCTATGGTTCTTGTTATTATTGTATTTATATAAAAAAGACGCCATTAGATATCCTCTCAAAGAAGCATAATCTAATGGCGTCACGAATTATTATTTTAAAGGATTAGGAGATAACCTTATCCCCTAGTGGTCCCTCTGGTCTCTGAGCAGACTGTGCTGCCTGAAGCTGTGGGATTACCTGTTTGTTGATTTCCTCAACTAGACCAAACACTGCTTCATATGGTGCCTTACCAAGAGCACCAAGAATGATGTTTAGCTGGTTGACATTAAGAGTTAGATTTACGTTTTCCATATCAATTTCCTTTCATAATGTGGAAAATTATATTAAGTGTTTGCTGATGCCCATGGTGGTGTTGCATCAACAACTGGATTGACCTTAGTATTTATCTGCTTCTGAATCTGCTCATTAACATGGGTTTCATAGTCATTGATTACAATGCCTTTGATCCAGCCTAGAACTGTCTGTTCAGATAGCTTGTCGAATGAGACATAATTTTTAGATTTAACAAATGCTTCATCAACATTGAAAGGAGTTGCACCAGCGAATTCACCAGTGTTTCCGTTTTCATCAGTACCAATCTTCTTCCAATATGTCTGTACAACTACATTATTGGCAGCACCAACTCCTGTAGTCTTTAGTCCTGTAATTTCCCAAGTATATGTAATTGCCATTTTTTAGGTTCTCCTTAACTATGGTATGTTTATTTAGTTTATTTTATAATGACTGATACTAGACTTACTGTGCTACCGGGACCATCAGTTATTATGGTTAGGTCAACAGTATGATTATCCTGTCTGGCTGCTTTGACTATATTATTCAAATTGTTCTGTGCAGTTTCTAGAGCTATTTGATAATCGTCCTTATTCATCATTATATTATTCCTTTATCTTTTAATAGTTGTTTCAACTCATTTAGTTCTTTAACGGTCTCATTTAGAGCCTGAACCACTATGGGTGTAATTTTGTTCCAGTTGATGGTTAAATATTCTGATTGTTCTTCTGTCCCGTCTGGTCTTGATATATTTGCTGATTTGTTAATAACAACAGCATCAGGAAGAATTTCTTGAACTTCTTGAGCAATAAGACCAATTTCTTCTTTACCGGGTTTAAGATCTGTGAAGAAATCTTCTACCTTGTAATTCCAATTAAATCTATATGCTGTTAGATTGTTTAGGATTTGTATAGATTCTTTTCCGATTGGTCTTAGGTTCTCTTTGAGTCTTCTATCTGACCAATAAGCAACAACGTTGCCGGGGAAATGGCCTGATCCACTACTACAATAAAATCTCCAACCACCACCAGCATTTCTATGGAAGCCGTAACTATCATCATTCATCATTAGTGTGGTTGAACCAGCATCAAATTCTATACCACCCCAACCATTTCTTGAGCCTGTAATTTTCCAAGCACCATAAGACCCATCATTTGGTTTCATATGGGCTGCATTGTTAGGCGAATATAGACCAGTGTAGTTAACGAACTCAATCCATTCATGGATATATGTTCTACCAGCTAGTCTTCTAGAACTATTTGGGTCTTCGTAATAATAAGTATCGTTATGATCATAGAAAATACCAGAACGTATCTGTGTGGATAACCAGTCCTTATATGTTCCCATCCATACATTACCGTCACCAGCAATGTAATGGACATCTGTATTACTAGAATTACGAAACACATGATAGTTCCATGATCTATAATAGTTATGGTCTCCATACACCCATAACATTCTGTTATTACCACCACCATCTTGCCACCAGTTATCTGCTGATCTGATAGTGTTAAATATTGATAAACTGTTTGGGTTAACATAATATCCAGTGTCATTATAATCATATAAAATAGGAGCGTATAGATTGTTCTCTACTCTAACATGATTATCTCCTTCACCAACAGAGAAAATTTTTGTACCACCAGCATTGACAGAATTGTTATAGAATCTGATCCCTCCATATGTACTATAAGCGCCAATTCTAATACCTGTATGCCAATCTAATGTAAGTTTAGTATAGTTTCCATTAAATGATTCCATGCCAGTGTAAATGCTATAATTACCATCAGCATTTGTGCCCATCCACAGTCTGCCGGTCATAGCAGTATCATATGCAGTTCCACCATGCCCACCAACAATAAGATTCTTTACTCTTGATGTATCATTAGGATCGGTATAATAGCCACTATCATTATTATCATAGAATATAGTTCCGTAATATGCACCACCATTTGTTGTAGCGGCACCACCACGATTAATATCACCATAAATCCAACACTGTGCACCAGAAGCTGAATACAAACCGCTTGGGAACCATGCTGCATCACCTGTTCCACCTACGTTACCATTTCCTTGATATGAATATGATTTCATAGCATTTACGTTGGTGGTAGAAGCACCATCAAAATAATAACCAGTATTATCAGAATCATAAAATAAGGGTGAACGCATAGAACCGGTAGCATAAGTGTAACCACCATTTAGAGTGAAATTTGAACCATTCCAATAAAGATAGTAATCGCCTGACTGGCTGAAATAATAAACGCCTGTTCCTGTCGAAGCTGATCTGTAGGATCTAACGTCACCAGAAAAGGTAGCACCAGAAAGTAGAGCATAAGAAGCTGCTGCTGTGCCACCTAGATAAGAAGCATTGTTAGCAGTACCAGTAAAGTTAGTAGTATTTACAGTGGCATAGACACTGGTATTACCAACATATATGGTGTTAGCCCAAAAGTTAGCAATACGAAAAGTGCTATTAGAAGTATCAATATATGGACTAGCATCTGGCTCTGGTCCATAGTTATCGTATACTTTCCAGAAACCATCAGTAGCATCTCTGAAAAACCCAGTATGGCGATAAGTGCCATCATTATAATTACCAGCAATACCAAGGTCAGGATTTGTGACAGTGCTATTAGCGTTCAAGTAGATCATATTATCTACTAGTGATAGGTTATTAGCACCAATAATATTAACATTACCCGAAACAACTAGATTTCCAGTTAGAGTCATACCATTAAATGTTACAGAATCAGTATTTCTGACATTCTGATTTAGTCTGTATGGTAATCTGGCTTCTGCTAATGTTCCAGTGTTTACATTAGAAGCATTAGAAGCAAAGACTGTAGCATTGGTATATGCAGCAGATGCATTAGATGTGATTTGACCCTGTAGGGTTGAAACATTAGCCTGTAACTGTGCATTTGATACAACGTTTGCTGCTGTAACAGAACCTACATATAAAGTATTATTTGCTGTGCCAGAATAGTTTGTGGCATTAACAGTGGCTGAATCAACTGTTAGAGTGCCAGTAGAAGGTATAAAGTTTAGCTTACTTGTAGCAACAACTGCATTAGTCCAAGCACCAGTAGAAGAATTGGATAGGCCAATATAGAAAGCCTGTGAATCTGTATTATTGGCATTTAGCGTTGCACCAGCAGTGGTCCAGTATACAGAAGAACCATTAGATACAAGTGACTGACCAGCATCACCAACAGTGCCATTGGCTTGAAGTGATACACCAGCACCAATAACAATATTGGCGTTATGAGTATGAACACCAGAGATAGTATAAGAGCCAGAGGTATTTACATAGGATGAAGCAGGAACACCATTAAGATTGTTGGCGTTATTGGCAGTGCCGGGATAGGAGGTATTATTAATAGATTCACCACCAATAGAAACACCATTACTGTGAATAGAGGTATTGCCTACAGTAATACCACTGGTATGCATTACTGTATTACCAACACTTACTGATGTGGTATTAACCGTGATTAATTGGCCAAGTTCACCTAGTTCTCTACTCTTTGACATTTTTTGCCTTTATTATTATGGTTTTGGGTATTTAGCTTTTACAGCCAAACAGGCGTCAATATAGGCTTGAACTTGAGCTTGATCGCCTTTAACAATACCGTCTAGATAATCCTTAAAGTCAGGATATTCAGCAAGTCTTAATTCTTTATATTTTGTTACTGTAATCTCTTGTTCAACTTCTAATTTAACACGATTAAAATCTTCTTTTGATGGCATAGAAATACCATCCTGTAGAACAATAGAATCATAGTCAGTTCCAGATATGGTTATCCAATTACCTTCACCAACAAGTCTATTAAGAATTTCTGCGCTTTTAAGAATCATTTTTGCTCTCTGTTATGTATATGCACAATATAAAGTATCATAACCAAGATAGTTATTAAGAATCCATGTTGAGCCAGAACCATTGTTTCTGACTTGTAGATTTAATGTATATGTTCCTGCTGGTACGTTACCGAATACCCATGTCATACTATGGGCACCTCTAGCTCTATTGGCATCCGACTGTTGTGCTACTGTCATAGTCGCACTAGTATAGTTAGTAGGACCAGTCATATAAAATTGTGCTTCACCAAGAACAGCGGCAGATTCGTAGGACATAGCAAAAACAACACCACAATAAACAGAACCAGTTCTGGTAGTGGTGAATGTCAAGCTAAGATGGGTTGTCCATGATGTGCTGTAACCCAAAGAACGGTCGGTTGACGTTTGGGTGCTTGTCTGTGTCTGGAATAGGGAAACTATACCAGCAGTAAGATTACCATTAGTATCCATCAAGGCTTTTGGTGATACTGATGTATTAGAACCAAATCCAAAGTTTAAGTTTCCAGCAGTAGAATAAAGTGTGATTCCATACGAACCATCAATAAGTGCATATGCCCCACCATAGGAACCACTTGCTCTTACTGCCGCTGTTGTTGGGTTGAGATAAGTTCCCCAACTACCACTAGCCGCAATTGTTGCTGTAGAGATGGCATTGAAGGTTGATGTTGATGCAGGATCTGCGTAGTATCCAGTATTATCATAGTCGTAGAAGATTGGGCCTCTAACACTACCTGTTCCTATTAAATTTCCACTCCAATCAACAGACGCCAGTAGATAACCATAGTGGTTAGAACCTGACGCTTGATATGTAGTGCTTTCCCATGTACCTCTTCTGAAAGCAAATGATCCAGCACCATCATTAGATGTATAGAATATCATTTCACCTAGTGAATTGTCACCAGAAGCATATCTCTGGAAGATACCAGAAGATTCACCACCTGTTCCCCAACCAATACCATAAGGTGCTGGCATATCGCCGGAAGTTCTATAAAGAGCATATGGTGCAATACCATTTGTAAATCTGATAAACTTGCCAGTGTCTATTTCAATACCAGTAGGTGATTCAATTAGAGTATTGCTACTATTATATGACGAATTAATTGTTCTAGCACCACGAAGGTAATCTATGCTAGTCAGATAAAGTCTGCTAGTGCTATTAGGGTCACAATAGTAGCCAGTATTATCAGAATCATAAAAGATTGGTGATCTAGTAGAATTAGAAATTATGGCATAACTTCCTTCAACACTAAAAGCACCACCATCCGATCCCCAAACAGGACCACCAGAAGAATTGATCCCAAAATATGATTTTCTTGTTCCCGCCCAAGAGAATCCAATATAATTCCAATTACTATCAGTAGAATTTAATGTTACAATTTGATCCGTTGCTGTGCCAATTGTAAGCGCACCTGTCATAGTACCACCGGCAAGTGGCAAGTATGTTGATGATGCAGTAGAAGACAATAGATAAGAAGCTGCTGCTGTTCCACCTAGATATGAAGAGTTATTAGCATTTAATGCACTATTAGCATTAATAGCACCCTCAGTTTTACCAAAAGCATAAGTGGTATTATTAGCAGTAATATTTGGTTGAGAAACAGTCTGTATAGTTCCATATATTCCAGAAGAAGCATTTACTATTCCAGAATATACACCACTAGTATTAGCAACAAACCAGTTAGTGCTAGTATTACCACCATATATTGTGTTGGCCTGAAAATTTGCTAGATGAAAACTAGTATTACTGGTATCAATATAAACACTAGCATCAGGCTCTGGTAAATAATTAT
>JACCDX011436087.1_pt1 | contig 11105 bp, 8 predicted proteins | sample 7449681 | NCBI WGS metagenome assembly JACCDX01 (sample SAMN15323450, study PRJNA562643) | freshwater metagenome | isolation source: river surface water | place: USA:Blue River Watershed | collected 2017-08-18 | reverse complement strand
TAGTTGGTCGGGTTATCACTCTGCCGTCCGTTTTGAGTGTTTATCTGAGAGAGAAGCTCGCGATTTGAGCCTGGCTTATATCGTCCATATCTCGCTTCCTGTAGAAACTGCTATACCAGTCACAGGTGTGCGTAAGTGCCTGCTCTAGTGCCCATCGCGACTTCCAACCCAACAAAGACTGGGACTTGGAGCAATCAAGCTTGAGCAGCCGAGCTTCATGAGGTTGGAGGCGGGCGTCGAGCTGCCAACTTAGACCACCGGTCAAGCGCTCGGAGACAAGTTTAACAACTTCCCCAACAGTACGAACATCAGAATCCTGTGGTCCGAAATTCCAGGCACCGGCGAGGCTGTGGTTGGCACAGAGTTGCTCAGCAAGCATCAAGTAACCTGCGAGAGGCTCCAACACATGCTGCCAAGGACGGGTAGCTTGCGGGTTGCGAATACGAAGGAAAGTTTGCTCGGTGTAAGCACGAATAGCGTCAGGAATGAGTCTGTCATCAGACCAATCGCCCCCACCGATTACGTTTCCAGCCCGGGCGGTGGCTAAAGCCACGGCCCCGTACTCCTGGTAAGACTGCCGAAATGCAGAAACCACAAGTTCCTGGCAGGCCTTGCTACTGCTGTAGGGGTCATGGCCACCAATAGAGTCAGTTTCTCGATAGCCCCAGGGCCAAGCTTGGTTCTCGTAGCACTTATCACTGGTGACAACGACGACGGCCTGTACCGGTGAGCAGCTGCGGGCAGCTTGGAGCAAATGTGCCGTACCCATCACGTTGGTCCGGTAAGTCTCGAGGGGATCTAAGTATGATCGGCGAACGAGCGGTTGGGCTGCAAGATGCATAATTACATCGGGCTTCGCGGAGGAAATCGCAGCCCTAATCGCTGAATAGTCATTGATATCAGCAAAGTGACTTTGTGTGAAATGCCGCTGAAGGTTGGTCGCCGTGAAAAAATTCGGCTCTGTATGCGGCGCTAACGCATAACCCGAAACCTTCGCACCCAGCATGGACAGCCACAAAGCTAGCCAACCGCCCTTAAATCCAGTATGGCCTGTAATAAGCACACGCTTATTGCGCCAGAAATCAGGCCTAGGGGTAGACCCAATATCTGATTGTGCCGGCACGATTGCATTGAATGCCACTAGAGCCAGACCTTCCAGGGTGCGGATCCCTCTACCCAAAGGCTCTCCAGTCTGTTCTTATCGCGCAATGTATCCATCGGCTGCCAGAAGCCCTTGTGAAAATAGGCGTGAAGTTGGTTGTCTCGTGCGAGTGCTTCCAGAGGACCCCTCTCGAAAATCGTTTCGTCACCATCAATATGACTTAGAACGTTGGGGCTTAGGACGAAGAAGCCACCATTAACCCAACCACCGTCGCCCTGTGGCTTCTCATGAAAAGAGGTTACCTGATCTCCACAGAGCTCCAAGGCACCGAAGCGCCCCGGCGGTTGAACCGCTGTCATAGTACCGTCACGACCATGGTTCTTATGGAAGCGGATTAATTCCCGAATGTCCACAGACCCCAACCCATCGCCATAGGTAAGGCAAAAATCTTCGCTGAGATGCTCGGCAACGCGCTTGAGGCGCCCCCCCGTTTGAGTGTCTTCACCAGTGTCAACCAAGGTAACACGCCAAGGCTCCGTCTTCCTCTGGTGCACCTCAATGGAATTCGAAGAAAGGTCTATGGTGACATCCGATTGATGCAAAAAGTAGTTCGCAAAATACTCCTTAATTACATAACCCTTATAGCCACAGCAGACTATGAAGTCGCAGATCCCATGCGCAGCGTAGATTTTCATTATATGCCACAGAATTGGACGACCGCCTATCTCCACCATCGGCTTGGGGCGAGTTGCGCTCTCTTCAGAAATCCGCGTTCCATAACCGCCGGCGAGTAAAACACATTTCATTTGGCACTCCGAACACTCATAAACCGATTCTCGAAAATTAGGTGTGTCAGACAACTCAAGAGTTAATTCAGACTAAAAAAGGGAATTGCAACGAACAACCATCCAACGTGGCAAACAGAATACTCCCACTGCCAATAAAATATATGGTCAAATCGAAAATTCGGGTTGAGGATTTGATGTGTAACTAATCATTATTGGCGGAAAAATTCTCGCTCTTTATTAACTCATCTATAATTGCAGGCTCATGAATTTCTGGTAACTTATAAATCCGACCGACATATTCCCCAATCACACCTAGCAGCAATAAATTAACAGCGATTCCAAGGCTGGATATGAGAATACTAGCGGCTACCCCCGCAGCAAATGCGTGCCCCAAAAATACCTTAGCCACAAATATGTAGATGGCGAGAAGCATTGTAAGGACAAGCATTGCAAAACCGACATACAGTGCAATCCTCAATGGTGCGGTCGTTCCCCCAATTAGCCCCTCTGTGGCGTAGCCGAAATACCCAGCCAAATTGAACTTGGATGTGCCGCGATGCCGCTTAATCCTATCGTAATCGACTGAGGACGTTGAGAATCCCAACTTTGCGATCAATCCGGGCAGAAAAGGTTCAAATCGCCTCTTTCTTTTCAACTCTGCTAAAAGCCTCTTGTCTAAAAACCAAGCGCCTGACTCGATCGTTGGGGTTCGTTCGATAGATCTGTAAAGCTTTCTCAGCCAACCAAGATAAATTGGCTCATCCCTTTTCACCCGTCGCCCGAATACAAGTTTAACACCTTTCTCCCACTCTGAGATAAATGATACCAGCAAAGCTGGGGGGTCTTGCAAATCACAATCGAAAACGGCAGCGGCGTCAAATGACGCGTCCACTCCAATCAAACAAGTGTATATAGACTTCATTACACCAAAATTTCTCGAGTATCTAATAATGCTCACGTTGTTTTTAATTTTACAGAGTGACTTTAGTAATTCAAATGAATTATCTGTGCTTCGGTTGTCCGCAAACAGAAACTCAAAGGCGTACTTGTCGTCTAGCGCCCCTAAAACATTTGAAAACTCTTCGTAAAATTGGACTATATTATCAACTTCATTATAAACGGGACATATAATACAAATTTTCTTCTTGCGGCTTTTCATATTTTGTAGTTTTTGATTAGGATGGAATCCATTCCGATGAATGGCCGAAGTCTTCCCTGATGGTAAGTAATATACCGAGAGGTAAATCTACAACCGGTGACCAACCCAGAGATCTTAATCGTTCGGTGTTTGCCTTTAAATAAAACTCCTCATTTTTACGGTACGGTACCTTTCCAAAATTAAGAGTTGTATTTGAGTTTAACAACTCAACGGCTAGCAGGACAAAATCCTTGAGACGACAGGGGGTGCCCGACCCAACATCAATCTCGCACGTTTTCTCAATTTTATCTGTATTATTAATAATCGTCATTAGTGCTCTCACCGCATCATCCACGTAAATAAAATCACGAACCTGCTCACAGGAAGATAGGTCAATCTCAATGTTTTTTTTGTAAAGTGAGTGAAGCACTTGGGGTACAAACTTGCTAAGGCTGTCACCAGGGCCGTAGATGAGCTGTAACTTGGCATTTATGAATTGGATTGCTGAATCTGGTTTTGAAGCTAATAATTGTGACCACTCTACAAAATGATGTTTGCTGAGAGAATAGAAATCGATATCACGCGAAAGAGCGCTATCAGTATTTATGAAACTGACCGGACGCCCAATGGTATCCAACGCCTGCAAAAGCAGCAAACCGAACCTTACATTCGCGTCAAGAATTTCACTAGGTGGCTCACCATTCCGACCATAATTAACGGCGGTGTGTACTACTATGTCTGGCCGAACCTGCTCGACCCTAGCATAGATATCCGATGGTTCTATTCCCCGATCTCGCTTTGCCATCGGGGCTCTTCTTACATGTGGTTCGGTAGAGCCAATTGGAATCGGCTTTACGGTAAAGATAGAGTGTCCTGCAGAGGCTAGGACCTTTGCAATCGATCTTCCTAAAAATCCACTGGCTCCCGTAATCAATATACGCATACGCACCGTCTTAGTTGGGCACCGTGCCGGGCCGTTTTCTTGAGCAATCGAAGTGCAAACGCATTTTATCTGGAGCGCTGGAAGTTGTCGCTGAGTGAAAAGTATGACGCTACTGAGCGGACAAATTTAGGGGGCGGTACTATTTAACCCTGGTCTTGTTAGTCAAGGTTGCATTTTGGCGGTCTGATTTCAGAAGGCTTCTGGAAACTTAACGTTACATTACCAGATCCGCCCTTAAGCACGTTCATAAAAGTATTAGTCGGACCGTCAAAACCTGAAATTTTTAGCGTACCGCGTTGCAAAACATATGGCAAATCGGGGTTAGGCTCATAAATGAACCTTGGGGCTCCATGTTTGGCTTTGATTGCGATGCACCTTAGACTGCTCGGAGATTCAAGGTCGGCATCGCCGTCCCACCACACTAAAGTCGTTCCGGTAGCACGGTATAACATGTGTTGCCACTCGTAGTATCTCGGGAGCGGTTTCGGAACATCTCCGCTTATCTTCACTTGTAGAATCATGTTAGTTCTTAATACTTGGGAACCCAACTCCCTATTTAACTCCTTCACCATGACTTTATCGAAAATCAGTCGATTTTCCTTTAACGCATACGAATAAGCAACAAACGGGAAGTAGATGACGAGCGGCAGAACCAGTAAAACTAGTATGTTTCGCATCCGCTTCGGAGTGCCTGGCCCATTTGAGAACTCTGTAAAGATATATGCGGTGTATATTGAAGCTGAAACTGCTAATAAAAAGGCATGACGACCACTCCAATCGTAAATTTCCCATATTGAAGTATACTTACCCACCGCCGCATACGGGAATATTGAAGCACCAATCAGAATCAAAAGACAGAGGTGCTTTATTGTTAAAAGGCGGGACCTGAAGTAGAGAAACCTAAACGGGTTATTACGCCTTTCACTAAAAAAAGTATAAGTAAATCCAATGAATAATGGTATTACTAGGGTTGAAGTTCGTAAAAAAGCATAAATAAAATCAAAAAAGCCCTGTGTAGAGAGTTGGATAAAATTATTGTAATTTTCATATAGACCATAGGGGGGATGGTACGAGCGGAATGCCATAAAATATGCAATCGCAGAGAGCAATATATAGATGGTGATCCAAGAAATTTTTATTAACCTGTGTCGCTCCCCTTCGTTAATAGAATTGTCTATTGCCAACGATAGGCAAGGCAAAAAGACCAGCATCGAATTGATGGTGTAACTGAATATACAAGCAATAAACCCAATAGATTTATATAGGCCATTCCTGTTGTGGGCTAAAACTACGCCCGCAAGACCTACCAATAATGCGAGCACGTGAAATGTAACTACGGAAGAGAGGGTCACGCTCCAGATCGGTAGAGACGCAAAAATCAATACGGCAACTTTTCCAGAATCTTGCATTGGGCTCACTATTATTTTGGATAGTTGTCGCAATAACTGAAAAATACACAAAAAAATGGTTATTAATATAACTTTATTAATACTGTAGTACTCAAATCGTAACCATTTCCCCAGTTCCGCGACTACCTTAAAAAGTAAAAACTGCGCGAAATAATTCGACTCGATAAAGGTTTGACGGACACCATCATGGACTCCGATCTCAGCTGAATGACTCATAAGTACCCCGTCCCACATGTCGCCTGAAGACAGGAAGATTGAAGCTAGGGGAACTAGAGTTAAGAGGAATATAAGTACGTTTAAGAACATTTAGATATTATAAGTTATTATTTAGTACGTAAAACTGCGCTGTAGCCCCCCCCCGTAAACTAGGTAAACCGATGGGGAACATTTTTGCTGTTTTGGGGTTTTGTTACTTTTGAACGGGTGGCGAGCCTCGTTGCACCGACCGTTGAATGCGCCCCAATTAACCTAGGGGACGATTACCTTCCCCTCATTTGCTCGCGACATCACAGGTTTTTAGTTTGTATGCAACCATTTTCGCCTCATCCCCTCCCCTTTTGTTGTACCAAAACCTACCTCCACTAGCCACAACAACTACGAATTGGCACCCTTTGTATGTATAGGTGATGGGTGGGGCAGAGCCAACTGTACCTATTGGTAGGCTCCTCAATAAGCCACCGTTACGCAGATTATATATATGGAGCATTTTGTCGACTGTGCCGGTTGCAAAAATCAAGTTTGATGAGGTGACTAGTGCACCACCAAAATTTCTGGACCCATCATATCTAATACCCTGATGAGTTTCATAACCGAAAGGTACGCTCCAAACTAACTTAGCTGATTGCGTGTCAAAAGCACTTATGTAACCCCAAGGGGGCTTGGTGATAGGAAGTCCGCTGAGATCAGTCAGCGGCTGCCAAAAATTCTCCTCCGTCTTTGCCACCATTGTCTTCTCAACATGGACGTGTAAATTCCTTAGCTCTGCTTTGGCTACTTCGAATGCTTTATCATCAATCTTTACGACCTCTCTTGTAAATCTGTCAGCCGTATTTTTAAGGGCACTTCCCGCTCCGCCAGAGGTCTGCGAGCCGGGTTTTGGCGTACTAAATTCAATTAACCTTTGTACTAATCGCTCCCAGGTCGAGTTATTCGTCCCATGCGCGGCATTCTCAGCGAATACTGCCACTTCTTGACCTGCATATTTATGAACTTTTTTAAACTCAATAAGAGATTGCATCGCCCGCCGGTCCATTATGCCCTTTACAAGCAAACTCGGCACATATCTACCGGCATTCGATTGATGTACCTCGCTACTTCTTATTCCATCTAATTTCTCACCGTGGCAATTCGTGCAGTTCCTTTTGATAGCAGACGAGGCGTTGATAAGATTTATTAGCTTCTGGTCTATCTCATAAACACTCTCCCTTCTGGTGATCCAAGGGTAGTAGTTTGAGGGCGCAACTATATAGGCGCTTACAGGGTCATAGCCACCTCCTGGCCATTCAAAACCTCCGTGTATTCCACCGTGCGCAGATGGAACACCTGCAACTGGTCTTGAATAGGAAAAAACGTTGCTAGTGTGTTGTCTTTTGTCATTTAGATATGCTGCATCAAGATCACTAAGGGGCTTATCATTTAACGGTCCAACGTTAAGACTACTCACGTTCATCGAGGATTTTTTTATACTTATGCCATTCATACGATGAGTTGTGACATTATTGAGTGCCCGACCATTTCGGCCGTTTAACATAAATATATTCCCAGACTTCGAGAAGGCAAACACAACAGTCGAAGTTTTACCGATAGCGATTCGATAGTCATCCACGACAATGGGGTACCCTACCATATCCAAATCCCACGCATCATGAGATAGTTCTTGAAATATCCAACTAATTTTTTTTCGTTTTACGTCTATGGCAACAACGGCGTTGGCAAGGCAGTCGCTACGGTTCACAAGTGTCGAATAGTCAGAGTTGCCGGTGACGACAAATATCGTACTGAGACTCTTTGAGTAGGAAGCTCCGCTCCAAACACGAGCAGTACCGCACTCCTTCTTGATATTTAGGCCCCATTCTTTTTCTCCGCTTTTGATGTTGTAGCTTGTTATGCTCCCATCTACTCCAACGGAATATAAGCTTTGATTGTCTATTATCGGTGCAACTAGAGATAAACCACCAGGATAGAGTCTTAAAATTTTTCCAGTCTCAACTGAGACAGAATAAACACCCTTAGAGGTCGAGAAGAAGGCCAAGCCGTCTGCAAGTGCCATCCCTCGTCGTGAGACTGGAGCATCTAATTTTAATGTCCATTGCACTTTTCCATTTCCGGGGGACACCGACTCAATCTTTGATTCGTTAACTATGACGATTAGATGATCCCCGCTTTGTATTGGGCTTGCTTGGATCACATAATCGTTTCTTATTGGAAGGGGGTGTGAAAATGCTAATTCTAGGTCCCCCACGTTTCCCGGACCAATTTGGCGTGCGTGGCTATATCTTTGCGCGTCATTAGCGCCAGCGGAGTGGGACCAATCGTGGGTGTAGAAGCTTTTTTGGTTTGATCCGATTGTCGTAGTCGGATTTATAAAAAATAGGAATGTAAATATATATATGGCCCGCATCCGATGTTCCCTCATATAAATTTTTCTTACTTCTTTCCTAATTTTCACTTAAACTGGTTTGGCATCATTCATATAAACCAATCTTGGTCAGTATTCCTTTGGGGTGCTGGTGCACCGCCGTTGCGACTCTGTTTGCAACACACTAATTGATACCGCTCGTTGCGATCGTTAGTCCATCTACAAACCTGAGCCGTCGCGATATTCGTAGTCGTGCCATTAATGCGCCAAGACATAGTAACGCGGAAAACTCTTGACAAAATTTCCGGCGACTTGGTTAAACTTTGGGCATTGCGTTAATGCGCCCCTGAAAGCGTGGCCGTAATGGCGTTGATGTAGTCTAGGCTATTGTCTAGTCCTGCGTCACTACCGCCTGTGTGTCAACTCGTAATTTACTCCCCTATCGGCAAAAGTAGACCCTAAGCGAAAGCATAGATGAGTATTTTGTACTAAATTGGGGTGCTAGGTTTATTCATCGCTTGTACCGCCGGCCGATCACCCCATACTCAAATCGCCGACGTAACTACGCGCTAATCACTAGAGATAACGCTTCTATCGGTCTCCTAAGGGGAGGTTTACGTCCAGGCGTTATCAAAAAGGCGCTATTTAGGGCATAGAAAAAGGGGAGGGGCGCAGCAGCGCGAGGGTGCTTGTTAAAGGCGGTAACCTTGCTAAGTAAGTTCTATGTCCCATATCGATTGGCTGGGCCATGTCAGATAGGGGTTGAAATCAACTTTGAGTCAGCACAACCCAATGTGTTTTCGTTCAGTCTCAGCCTTACATCCCATCTTCGATTTTTCGAATTTTTGGCGGGGTAGGGGTTCCTCGGTAGCGACGATGCGTGCTTAGCTATTAGTTTTTTTTGCCTCACTTGATCTCTACCCGCCAGATTCCTGTAAAAAGCATTTCGGCATCTTTAACTTTACGTATTAGTTATGAAATACCTGATCTGGGGGCGGCATTACCCTAAGTGATGAGTAGAGAAAAAGATAATCGAAACGCAATCGAGCAAGTCACCCGGTACGTCAATTTGTGGCTTTCTAGTTCTAACACGAGTGTTCAACTAACAAGGTCGCCCAGCAGTTTTCATATTGAAGCCATTCGAGTCTAGGACAATAGGATCTCAAGCCATCGTTGTTAGCAGGGGACCTGGCCGATGGGGTCAGAAGAAGCGTCTTTGGAGTATATTCTAGTGTCAGTTGGCCTCTGGCCTAACTTTTTTGAACTGATATACTTCACCAATCACCTTCACCCAAAAAAGATCATGAATACTTATGCTGAAATGATGGCCCAAATTGAAGAGTTACAGAAACAAGCAGAAAAAATTCGCAAGGAGGAGTTCGCGTCTGTTGTCAAGGCTATAAAGACGCAGATCCGAGATTACGGCATCACTGCGCAAGATCTTGGTCTCGGACTTGGATCCGCTGGCGAGGTGGGCAAGAACGCGAAGCGGCCTGGCGGGAAGTCCGCCCGGAAAGTTAGCGTCAAACGCTTAAGGGCGCGCGTGAAAGTAGCACCCAAGTACCGTGACCATGAGGGGAACACCTGGACAGGCAGAGGTAAACAGCCCAAATGGATCGTGGCTGCGCTAAGCTCCGGCCGAACCCTTGATTCATTTTTGATTTCTTAGTCTTAGGGAACCCGGTATCCTCCTCCAAGGCTAGATTGGACGCCTTCAGGGGGGGTGCCGTACGTGTTTGTGCCAAGGAGCGAGGATTGCGATCAAGATCCCCCACCTTCACTGCCCCAGGTGAGTTGGGCGTTCTGGAGGCAAGGAAAGTAGGACAGACTTGTTTGCTGCGAGCATTTGAAACCTCCGGCGGTGGTCTTTTTGTACTGACTGCACCACGGTAAAACGAAGTTTTGGACGAAATTGATTCGAGTAAATGTCTCCTTCTTCTTTAACTGGAGAGATATTTCGGTCGGCTTTGTCGATGGGCAAGATAGCAGGGCTAATCCCAAAACTCTTGTTGGGACGACTTTGTCCATTTGATGTGAGGTCGTTCTCAGTGTCGGGTATTTGCCTTAACAAAGCTGAACTCGGTTAGAAAGCTTTTCTCAGGCGTCCCACCTCCCTTAACTTGCCCGCCGATTGCGACGCTGCGAGGCACCATTGCAGCCTGTTAGAGGAATTTTGATTACCTCAAAAATTTCGGGGTCTTTGAAGGCAGTAGAACCGGCTGGCGAATTGAGCATGCGGCTGTCCTGAGACTATCGACGAGTCTGTGTGCATACCTGGAAAAGGTGTCACTCGTTAGGATTAAGAAAGGATCTGATGGCAGAGGGGATGTTCCGACATGCGAGAACGCAAAGCGTATCGGGTCTAGGGCTGGTTGAGCATACGATCCCGGTACAGGAGTCTTTCGCCAAAGTTGAAGACCTCAAATTTTTTCTGAGAAAGAGAACAATACTATTATTGATATCGTCTTGGCGTGCTGGTCGATGTTTACGGTTCTATGTGGTCTTTAAAATCGAACGGCAACCTCAGTTGTTTGGGAAGCTTAATAGCATCTTAGTTGACCGAGTGGGCAGAAGAGTCAGCCCCGAGACTTGTAATGTTAGGACCGACATAAACTTTATTCCTCTAATTCAAGCAGGTCTTGCCAACGAGGTACGAGAAGGAATACCAAAGCACTTTGAGACGACACTTCCCCAAAGGTAATTGCATCGGAATGTATCGCTAGTGTAGGCTAACCGACATCACAAACGAGATGGACGCTCGATGTCGCAACACAATTGAATTTAAAATCCAGCCAAGGTCTTTAACCTGGGGCTGCACTGACCGCTTGATTAAGCCCCCCTAAAAAAGGCTGATTGGGGAGAATGAAGTGCAGTCAAAGAACGAAAAAATTAGGAGACGCACCGTGTCAGCCCCCACCCACGGCCAATTATCAGCGAACCACATGTATGTCAGTGGCCTCGAGGCCAACCATGCCAACTTTGTGGCCATTTCGCCCATAGCGTTTATCGAGCGGGCTGCCCTGGTCTATCCCAACAAGGTGGCGGTCGTGCACGGTCAACTGCGACAGACCTGGGGGCAGACCTTTGCTCGCACACGTCGGCTGGCGTCTGCCTTGCATAAGAAGGGCATTGGCCTGGGCGACACGG
>JACCDX011711107.1_pt1 | contig 11107 bp, 9 predicted proteins | sample 7449681 | NCBI WGS metagenome assembly JACCDX01 (sample SAMN15323450, study PRJNA562643) | freshwater metagenome | isolation source: river surface water | place: USA:Blue River Watershed | collected 2017-08-18 | reverse complement strand
GCTCGGGATCAAATCCACCGAAAGGGCGGAGGAGACTCTCAACACTATATCGGGACTTGTGTTGCGGCGCAACCTAGGTTCGTCGACGGCCTACCTAAATACCTTTTGGTCTCTGAAGTGTTGTCTGCGGATCGCTTTGCTCTCAGCTGGCGCTCCGAGAGACCAGAGTGGATTATTCTTGAAGCGATAAAAAAAGGCCCCTACCTTTCGGATGGGGCCTTTTTCATTCAGAGGCAATTACGCCCTGACGCTTTAACCAAACTATTAGAACGAATGGACGATACCTACAGTCGCAACGGTCTCGTCGCCTGTTGAGCCGTTATTCACGTCTTTGTCAGTCCAGCCAGTAAAGACTGATGTGCGCTTGGACAGTGGCTTATCAACCAAAAATCCCATGTACTTGTACTCGGCTGTTTTGACATCGCTCGTGTGACGCCCAACTGTTCCACGAAGGTTCAAACCTGAAACTGGGTACGTAACGGACGCTTGCATGTTACCGGTTTTCCCATTTGCAGCACCAGTATCGGTCCTTGCAACAAGCCCCTCAACTGTCACGTCACTTACTTTAGCCGTAGCAAGCGCTACCATTTCGGTTCCGGCCCCACGAGCAGTCTGACCAATTTTTAGGGCTACGCCACCGATGGTTGTCCCAAGTCCGAACCCAGACTCAGAGAAGCTACCGTCGTTTATCTGTATACCCGTCGTGGATGCGACCGTTGGGGTGATGTCATTTGAGTAAGTTGCCCAGAAGTCCACGCTGCCCGCTTTGCCGGATACGCCGATCATTCCAGAAGTGTCAGTTGAATATAAAAATGTCGCCATATCCAAAAGGTTTGTACCTGCGGATGCAGCACTGTCAAATCGCTTGGTCGAGTTGGCAAACTTACCAGCTTGGACGTTAAAGCCCATGCCTGTATTCAGATCAATAAAAGCGGCACGATCAAACATGATGCCACCCAAAGCGCCGGTGCCGTCTCCGGTACCGTTCGTGGTGTTCAGGTCACCCTCGAGGGTGAAGGATAAGGACATGCCGCCACCGAGGTCTTCCGTACCTTTGAGACCAATCCGGTTTGATGCAAGAGGATCACGGCTTGTGGAGCTGGTCCTCGACACCCCCGATAGCTCAACTTGGTCGTAAGACATTCCAATTACGCCATAAACGGATACGTTTTGGGCCATGGCTGGGGCAATGAGGGCTGCGGAAACTGCTGCCGCCACAATAAGCTTTTTCATAAAAATCTCCTAAATTAAGTGGATTTCAGGCAAAAAATCTACCCGAAGCTCAACTATGCCGCGGGCTGCGGGTTGTTTCAATGTTTATCGAAGACGCCTTTGAGTTTTCAGCTAGTTTTCGTGCTGCACCGTATCTTTTTTGCAACGTATTGAAGGCCTCTATTATCGAACTTGGTGGGATTTCAGAAACTTGACGTTTTGTTACCAGGGTAATCGCTGGAATATCTTCGGTGGACCGTGTGACCGCTCTTCCAAGTGCATCAAAGAGTTGACAGTCGGCGAAGAGAGCTACACTTGGTATCAACAATGCTGAACCGACGTGCCAAAGGCCCCCGTCCGCAGCCAGCAAATGGCTCGATTGGCTAATTATTTGAACTGTTTCTAAAAGTGAGCACTTGCCAACTAAATTGATAGAGCCCGCACATTCTTTCATTATGACCGCAGCATCACTAGCGCCGTTGTTCGAGCCAACTAAAACAACCGTTAGGTCGGACGGAAGCCCCTTTACCACCTCTGCCCAAAAAGGATACTTTCGAAACTCCCACTCGGCACCAACCACGACACAGACGTAAGGCCGTGGAATTATGGGGGTGTTAACGTGACCGCTGAACCGAAAGTGTGGCTTGTATTGAATGCTCAAATGAGGGCTAGAGCCCAATAGCCTTCGCATTCTCTGGTAGCTGTAAATAGTTCGGTGAACCTCATAGCCATTGAGAAACCCATACATCCCAACAAATGGGGCCTTCCACGAAATCCGGACTTTTGGAATCAATGACCTTGGGGTAAACGCGTCAACGATTACGAGATCGTACGCCTGAAAAGCGTTCTCAAGGCGAGCGGGGTACTCCTCAGAAAACACCTTATGGAAGGTTTGGCCCGCGGCGTGCAAACACGCATTTTTCTTGCTTGTGAGCAGGTGGAGCTCTCGGCCTGAAAGCAAAGAAGCACTCGAAAGATCCATGAGTGAGTCCCCAAGGCTGCTAGCGGAGAGATTGATCCATAAAATTCGCCGAGCCGAGGGCGGGATAAACGTCAGTTCACGCCGCGTCTGTCTCAAGAAGAATAATACAAGTCTCCGTTTGACGAATTTCCAAACTCGCCGAGCTTGCGTTGCCTCTCTGGTTAGAAACCTAGCCTGATCGGACGGCACGAAACCCTCCGCGTCAATGCTCCAACTCCGCTCAATAAGTTTTAAAAGCGATCGCTGCCATGAGGGAAGCGCGAGCCGAGAGGGGATAAAATCAGCCAAACCTAACTCCCTACAAATGATGAAAATACACTAACAAAGCGAATTATGTATTTAAAGGCGCACGACATAAAAACAAAATTAAAGGCCTTTGCGCTCTCTCGGCTCGCGTCGAAGCGACAATCTCCGTGGAGTCCAGACGAAATCAAATCAATTCTAGTTATGCGCTACGACCGGATCGGGGATATGGTCGTAACAACCCCACTACTGAGGGCATTGAGAAAATTATACCCAGAGGCGATCATCGATGTGCTGGCGTCACGACAAAATGCTGCAGTCCTGGGATCGAACGCTGACGTCTCACAAACAAAGGTATATCCGAACTCGGTTATCGGCAAACTCCTGCGCCTTCTAACACAGCGCGATAAATACGACCTCGTTATTGATCTAAATCACAGTCTAATTTGGCAAGCCGTTTTCGAGCTATTGTTGTTACGCCCTAAATGGGTGATATCCCCCAACAAGGGCAGTCGTTACGGGCTAAATCCAAGAGAGCTGACTCTTTACGATCGTATGGCCACTAAGTCGTTGAGCTCACCAATAGCACTGATATATTTGGATCTGGTTAATATGCTGAGAAAGTCTGAGACTCAGATACACAGCGCTGACTATCACGTTCCGGTGGGTAAACTCGCAGCGCAACATGCGTTGAGAATCTTGAGCGACCTAACGGCACCGTTTCTCGGCCTTAACATGTCAGGCGGTAGGCCAGCGATGAGTTTTGAGCGAAGCCACTTTCAAACCTTAGTCAGAGTGCTGCTTGATCGTGAACCAGAGGGCACCGTTCTGGTGTTTGCTGCTCCAGATCGCTACCACGAGATGATAGAGTTAAAGCAAGCCGCATTCGAAAACGACCGACGCGTGGCTGTCTTAAAGCCTACAGACAACATTATGGACGCGGCCGCAATTATTTCTCACTTGAAAATCTTAGTCACCCCAGACACCTCTTTGGTGCATTTCGCATGCGCGAACAAAGTCCCCTTAGTCGCCGTCTATGCAAACGAACAAAAACTGTTCACCCATTGGCAACCGATATCAACGGCAGCTACACGCGTGTGCTTCTCGTCTGAGAATAAATCCCTCCGCGGATATTCAATTGGTGACGTTGTGAAGGCGGTGGAGGAGGCGCTAGACGAATCTGAAAGGCAGCGAGCCATGAATGAAGGAAATGTCCGATTTAAATTAGATACAGCAATTGATGAATAAGACACCCCACCTTGACTCATTAGATATGCTGCGAGCAGCCGCTGCAATCTTGGTATGTCTTCACCATGCGTTTCTAACTTGGGGCGCGCAAGATCACCAAACAGGCTTCAAACATACCTTACTGCATCAGATGGCTTGGGATCTAGATCTTGGGAAAATTGGTGTGATGATATTTTTCCTAATTAGTGGTTATCTCATTCCTTTTACGGTATCGACGACCGGGCTTGCCGCACAAAAAATGTTTATTAAAAAAAGATTTTTTCGAATTTATCCGATGTTCATGGTTGCAATTATTTTTGGCTTGCTTATAAACGCTTTAACAAAAGATTATCAATTCGACCTTATTGAATTGATTTTGAATATATTTTTAGTTCCGAATTTGTTCGGACAGGAGTTTATTTCCGGCGTGTTTTGGACGCTGCAAATAGAGATTTTTTTCTATTTAATAGTAGCCTCGGCAATACCCTGGGTGACACTCCACAAAAAAAGTTATTTAGTTTCGTGCATGCTTATTGCGCTTGCTCTCGGTGCGGAAGCGGCGAGGGCTATGTCAACCGAGCTGGACGCCTTGCGAGAACTTTCGCGGGTTTTCGGTATGACATCGTTTATATTTCTAGGGTCTTTACTCAGGTTTTGGAGGGATCGGGCACTTGATCGAGTCGGTACTGTGACACTTGTAATTTTCTTAGCGCATGAGTTTATTTATCGGACGCTTAAACTTTATCAGGTCGACGTAGTCTCAGCCGCACCCAAGTTTTCGAGCTTGGCAGGAGCAATTGCTGTGATAACGTTTCTGTGGATGCTTTCAGCTAAGAAAGGGCCTCACTTTTTGGTCTTTTTGGGAAGAGTCAGCTATTCCCTCTACCTGGTTCACATGCCAGTGATTTTGCTGACTGTAAATGCGCTAGCTGTAACACAAGTAGGGTTTCGCGGGATATACCTTGACTTGCTTTTCTTTTCCCTAATATTGATCTTTTCGATAAGTATTAGCGCAGTTACGTACCGTTATGTTGAACTCAGATACCTGAGGCGGTGAATTTTCAACTAGGAACTGTAATTGCTTAATTCAGGGGGCTTCTTCTCTAGAATGATCAGTAAATTTGCGGAAAGTATTCCTGACGACTGCGGTGCAAAAATGATTCTCGTGAGCTTTTCAAGAAAGAGCTGAAGACCTCTACGAAGTAGACGCCCAGGGGTTTTGCTTACGCTCCCGTTGTAGAACGCGCAGACATCCCATCCGGCATATCCAACCGTAAGATTTTTGTCCGTGATCCACGATTCCACCTTGGAAGTAGTGATTGTCGTGGCATGAGTTGGGTCACCGTGTTGATTATTTAAGCCAAACGGGCTGGCACCATTAGGGCTGCGAATAGCTATACGCCCGCCGTCCTCTAGTCGGTTAGACGCCCACAGCAGAGCCTCATTAATCTGATCCATCTGTAAGTGCTCGAGTAAGTCAAACATACAAATAACGTCAAACCGCATCTCAATGGGAACTTCATCTAGGCGCTTGAAGGCGAGAACACCAATTGCCTTGGCACGGCTAACTAACTCCTCTTCCCGATCTACACCGGAGATTTTTATTCCGCGCGCTTGACACCAAGTTAGGAAGTGCCCATTTCCGAAACCGACCTCTAGGGCTGACAGCTGGCTCTTCTTCGCGGTATTACCAAAGTGTTGGTTAAAAAGCTTTTTAAAGTAGTAATGTTCAGCTTTACTACATTGACCGAACTCATGACGCTGCCATTTTTTCCATGTTAGATAGTTCATGATGGGGCTACCTGTTTAGATAAAATGCTTCGGGATGCAACTGTTCCGAGAATGATTATGAGGAGGTGCCCCTCTGCGAGATCCCAGATGTAACTATTTACGGCTGATCCGACCCAGAAAAGTGTAACCAAAATGGCTAGTGAAAAATCCTTTGGTGATTTGGCCTTGTCGTCGACACCGCCCCACGCTTGCTTTAGTGCAAGCCCCCCTATCGCTAAAAACAAAGCTAGCGCGAGTGACCCACCTTGAACCATGAGGTTTATATACTCGGAATGCGGCTGTGCACGGCTACGCTGCAGATCGGCATTTTCATTAGGTAGTCGAGAATAGGCTTCCGCAAATGAGCCTACTCCATTGCCAAGAACGGGGCTCTCCAGAAAAATATTTAATCCTGCGGCATAGAACTGAAGCCTTACACCCTGGTCCGCATTCGGATCTGCGCCTGAAGAATACTTCTCTATGCTCTGTATGGCCTGTATGGTTCTCGGCCCAAAGTTGGGACTAAGCTGCCATATCGAGGAGAAGAGTAAGAAAGCAGCAAATCCGACTAAGACAGCAACTTTAAATCTACGCACACTTATAAGCAGCAATACTAGAGCGGCAGCCGCAACTATGGCCAGTAGGTAACCTGTTCGCCCTTGTAAGAGACCGAGGCTCGTAAATAGTGTCAGTACACCGACAGAAAGCCACCCCACTCGAACATTTACACTTCTTGCGGCAAGAGCGAATCCGATGCTAAGGGATGCCGCCATAATTTGAAACGCGCCTTGTGTAATGTGATTGCGTCCTATCGTGGGGTTTGATGCGGGGCCCACGAAAAATATACCGGAATCAGGGGGCCGCCACTGGTCGACGCCTAGCCAGACAAGACACGCCAGAAACGCAATGATCCCATTGGAAGCAGCAAACGCTTTGAGTGGAAGCCATAAGCAATCGGGGTTTCGTGAAACTGCGAAAATGAAAATAATGGCAAACAATAGCTTACGATACTTTGACCATCCTTCGGTAAGCTCTGGTAATGGAGCTATTGACCAAAAAACAGACAGCGATAAAAGAACCCAGAGGCCAAGTGTTAATTGCACTAAAGGCTCTCTAAATATCCGCGTTAGACCGTCCTTGCTAAACAAGATCAGGCTTGAGAAGACCGCAAGATAGGCAAAGAGTTGGGTAAGCGCACTAGAGAATGGTAAGGTAAACGCCATAGCCGACCAACAAAAAACCGAAAATTGAATAACGCGGATATGTAATGGACGATTATTCATAGGCTTGATTTAGCGCAGCTGTATGGTTCTATTGACTAACATGGGCGGTAATGGTTTGTGGGAAATAAATATAGTAGTCCTTCCTTTAATGATCTGAGTAAGTCCATCGATTACTGCTTGCTCGCTTTTAAGGTCAAGCGCGCTTGTTGGCTCATCGAGTAGCAGGATTGGCGCATTCTTTAAAAACGCCCGAGCAATTGCTATTCGCTGTCGTTGGCCACCCGACAAAGAGTTACCCAAGCTTCCCAACTTCGTCTCAAGGCCGGCGGGGAGTTTCTCAATAAACTCCCACGCATTCGAATATTTTGCCGCATCAATGATGGCACTATCTGACGCATTTTGATTGCCCATTGCTATATTGTCTCGAATTGAGCCCTCAAAGAGGAAGACATGCTGGCTTACAAGGCTAAGCTTACTTCTGAGGGCGGCAATCGAGCATTCGGTTACTGGTCTATTATCAAGAAAAATCTCACCATTAGATGGATCTATAAATCTCGCAAGCAGGTGTATCAGTGTGCTCTTTCCAGAACCAGATGGACCCACAAGGGCCACTGACTCCCCAGGCTCTATGCAAAGATTGAAATTTTCAATTACGACAGCACGCTTACCTGGGTAAGAAAAACTTACATTGCGGAACTCGATGCGCCCACCAAGCTGTCTGCCAAAACTGACTTCAATATATTGATCTTCAATGCGCTTGAATTTCTCGCCCGATTGATCCATGAGCCAGAAAATTGATTGTGCACCGGCCAAGCCTCTATGTAAGACCGCGTTAACATTTGTTAGCCTTCGTACTGGCTCAAAAATCATAGAGACCGCTGTAATAAAAGCGACGAACTCGCCAGGGCTTAGAAGGTCACTGGCGCTCATTATAGAGGCGAGATAGATGACTAGCGCAACTGTAGAGGCCGCGAGAATCTGAACTAGCGGAACATTAAGGGATTGGATACGTGCAATACGCATTTGCTCACGTCGCAATTTTGAATTTATCTCAGAAAATCGTTTTTCTTGGGACTCTTGACTGTTAAAGATTTTTATCTCTTTGAGACCGAGCAGAGCCTCAGTAATAAACGCTGATAATGACCCCATCATTATTTGTATGCGTTGATTAGACTGTCGAATACGAATCCCGGCGTATCTGAGTACGAGTGCTACTAATGGAGCTGAAAATAGAACAACTATAGTGAGCATCCAGGAGGTATAGAGCAAAAAACTGCACAACCCGAGAATGACGAGACTATCTCGTATCAGTACGATCCAAGCGCTTGCTACGGCATCACCAACCATGGCGGTATCGTAGGTGATCCGCGAAAGCATGTTGCCGCTGCCCTGTTGCTCGTGGACGGGAATAGGCAAGTCAAGTTCTTGCGCGAAAACCGCTTGCCGAATATCTTCCATTGCTCTTTGCGCCACGTACTGGCTCGAAACATTTGCTACATATTCCGCAACTCCCTTTGCTAAAAAGGCCAGAAGAATAAGTAAGGGTATCAGCCAGATGCTTCTTGAATCCTTGCCAATAAGACTTTTGTCAATGAGAGGCTGCATTAGAGCCGGAATAGTTGGCTCTAATGCAGCTGTGCATAGCATCGCAAGCACAGACACAGCAGCCACTTTCCAGTAAGGTTTTGCGTAGCGAAGTAAGCGCAGGTAAAGACGTGAATCTAGCCCCAAGTTTGTTACTCCCTTCGAAGAATCGAGTCAACGAAAAAACTAACAAATCCGATAGGTTTAAACCTCTTCTCGATTTGTTCTCGATCGTATGTGGTATCCACCCAATTTATGAAAGACTGGTCTTGCTTGCGTGTGAGCAAGTATTGTTCAAAAAAATAGTCAAGGATTCCTGTTTTTGCATTGCGAAAGTGGCCAAAGCGCCAATGTAACGCGTCTCTAGCGGTCTCTATTGGCTCTCCTAGTCGAAAATGACGATAGAGTACGGCAAATATTCCGGCCCTATCCGCGCCCGATTTACAGTGTGCGAGTGCGGGTAACTCCATGGTTTGAATAATCATCTGCAGTTCATGAAGTCGTTCGCGTGTCGGAAGTCCCCTCGAGTGAACCTGCGTATTAATCAACGTTAATCCAAGTTTGCGACAGGCTTCTTGCTCTAAGCGGTACCAGCCAAGCTGGGGGTTTGAGCCCCTGAGGTTCACCACTGTTTTGATTCCGAGAGTATCCGAATACTTTCTCAGCCTAAAGGGGCTGGGCTGATTCGCTCGGTACATCGGGCCCGATAACTTAAATCGATTCTCGTAAATGCTCCTTAAAAATCCATGATCCGCAAAAAAGAGTTGGATGTAAGCTGTAAACTTACGAAAGCCTGGACGTTCACCTGGCCACTGTCGTCGCAGTGCTGCTTCATATCGTATAAAAGTACCTTTTGCGTTGTACCAAGCAAGCTGAAATCCTCGGGATCCATCGAGAAAACCTAGTCGAAGTACCAAATTACGAAATAGTGACCAAATCGAATGGGTCCAAGGTGCCAAGCCTGACCACTGCTTTTTTGTTGAAAGCTTTTGACTTGCCGCCAAATTGTAGCGCCACATTTTCCTCTTGGCGTCTGATAGTGTCCTAACGGGAGCGTGATGAAGCGTTCCCCGCAATAGCTTTTGTTTGCCGGACACCACTAGGCGCTCGTGGACCAAGCTGTTAGTGAATGCACCATCAAGACGCCGAAATAATCGAAGCACCTTATCTCCGCGCCAATCCCCAAACCTAATCCTTTTATCAATAAAGACCGAAGATCTTTTAAGCCAATAGCCTGAAACATTATTCTTGTTTCCGCTCTCTCCGATTACGGATCTAATCTCACTTGCCAGAACAGGGCTTAGCCATTCGTCAGCATCAATACTCAATACACACTCTTTTGAAGCATGGCTCAACGCAAGATTTTTCTGTGGACCAAATCCAGGCCATGTGTGAGTCTGAATGAACCGCGCTTGATAGCGCCTGACGATACTCTCGGTGTCATCAGAGCTTAGTGCATCCAGAACAATAATCTCATCCGCAAAGCGAACTGACTCTAAAGCCCTATCGAGAACTTTCTCTTCATTCTTTGTAATGATGATGACACTGAGACTCATTGTGACTCTTGAAGATACTGGTGAACGCCGCGTTCAGCCTGCAGGGAACTTGTCCACGCATCATCGAGTAGTGCTCTATTTCTATCGAGTGCATCTCGGCTGGAGCCAGGATGCCACAAATGCAAAACATTGGTTGCGTAACGACCATTTTGCATTTGGACTCCGGAGCGAATAAGCCGAATCGCAAGATCCGAGTCTTCGTACCCCCAGCCGATATAGTCCTCGTTAAAGCCGTTGATTCTCAGAAAATCCTCACTCCGAAGCGAGGCATTACATGTCCGAAACATTTCCCACTTTCGGGGGTGCATAAGTCGCCAACTTACCCCAGGAAGTGATACCAAAGGTAGCGCTCGGTTCACATAACCGCAAAGACGCCACTTGAATATCTCCGCGGGTGTGATTCGATCACAATAAATGTTTTCGGATGGGTCCGGGTGGGAGAATTCAAGCTTTCTTGTTAACTCATCGTTGAGTAAGGCGCGACCTCCAGCGACACACCAGCCCGGCCCTGCAGCGCTGTGAAGCTGAACGTGACGTTTTAAGAAATCAGGAAGCGGGATGCAGTCGCCATCCAGAAATACGATCAGGACACCAGTAGTACCACACACTTTGAAGCACTCCGCTACGCCTTTGTTTCGAATCTGGCCGGCACGAAAACCATTGTCCGGCTGCCAGATATGCTTAACCTTAAGCTGGTGCGTGATTTGGGCGCTTTTAAAAGATTCAATCGCTGCCGAGGTATCAGCTCTTGATCCGTCGTCTGCAACTACAACAAGATCCGGCGTCAGCGTTTGGCGCTGCAGCCCTCCCAATACCCACAACAAAGCGTTTGGTCGATTGTAGGTGGTTACAACCACCGCCACTTTGTAATTATTCACCAGAGACCAAGCGAAAGTGTTTTCTACTTAAGTCGATTCCAAAAGCCTTCTCAATGTGCATTCCTAAGCGGTGTCGCTTGTCTCTTGCAGTGGGGGAGTAAGTCAAGTCGGGAGAAAAGTCGTAGTCCGCCTTGCTGTTTAGCCATGATCTCATAACCTTTGGATGTTCTCCGGTGAATGGCGCCAAGGCTTTTGGATCAATCTGATATCTTGAAAGTAGCCTCGGCAGCTTACTCCAGTAACGCTCAACTGCCTCCTGCTTTCTGTTCATCGAATCCAGCGGCCTGACATGGCCGTAGTGATATATCTTCGCATTTGCAAGCGCTGCTCGCGGCCAGCGCATGTTTTGGTTGTCTATAACCACGTTCCAAAAGAGTCCGTCACATGCTACTGCGCGAACAGAGTTACGAATAACTCTTGGGGCACGACGAT
>JACCDX011243655.1_pt1 | contig 11112 bp, 4 predicted proteins | sample 7449681 | NCBI WGS metagenome assembly JACCDX01 (sample SAMN15323450, study PRJNA562643) | freshwater metagenome | isolation source: river surface water | place: USA:Blue River Watershed | collected 2017-08-18 | reverse complement strand
GGACCTCAAAACGGTAGTAACGGTTCATTAGGTATTGGTGGAAACGGTGCAACCGCATCATCTGGCGGTGCAGGCGGTGGTGGTGGTTACTACGGCGGCGGCGGTGGTGGTTCTGGTTGTAATTCAAATCCGGGCGGTGGTGGTTCTGGTTACGTTAGTCCGACTTTAGTTACTAATTCAGGTTCAAGTCTCGCTGCAACAAGAACAAATGGTTCAATCTCCATAACTTATGTCGCAGATACATTGGTGGCTCCAACCAGTGTCACGGCTTCGCCAACGGGAACTGCTCCTAGCGGAACTCGCAAATCAATTACTCTGTCCTGGGGTGCAGTTACTAATGCAAGTTCTTACACTGTAAAGATTTACGATGTTGCAACGGGTGGAACAGCTCTAGCAACAGTTACGGGGATTTTAAGCTCTGCAACCTCAACAACACTCACAACTTCGCAGTATGCAGACATGTTGGATAAGACTACGTATTACATCACCGTGACAGCAGTCGGGAATGGAACCACTTATCTAACATCTGTTGAGTCTTCCCGTGCTTCAGTTACAACGCATTCAACTGCGAGCACACCAACATTTTCGACAAACCCAAGTAGTCAATCAAAGACTGTTGGGCAGTCAGTTACCTTTACCGTGAGTGCAACAGCAACTGACCTTGGAACCCTGAGTTATGTGTGGAAAAAGGGAGCCACGACCGTAGGAACCAACTCATCCACCTATACATTCACAACGACTTCCACATCGGATGCCGCAGATTACACAGTAATAGTTACTAACACTCTTAACGGAGGAACAAGTAGTGCTACTTCTGCAATCGCCACGTTAACTATGTATTCGGCGCTTTCTTTTAACGCACGCGCAAATGTGACGATTACAGCCGGAACCGCACTTGCAGGTGGATCTTCGATTCTCGTTACAGCAATCAATGGTCGAGCAAATAGAACTTACACATTAACGGCAGGCTCACTTCCAACAGGACTTTCACTTGATGCATCCACTGGAACGATAACTGGGACACCAACTGTTGCAAATACTTACTCTGGAATAAAAATTACGGTGACGGATGCAAACGGTGCAACTTTAGAGATGGCTTCAGGTTTCCAAATTACCGTGAACCGAGGAACACAGCTACCAATTTCGATAACAACTTTGTATGGAACCGGTGGTCAGAGCCTGAACCTTGCTATCCGCGGAGGCTCAGGAGTTGGAGCGGTAACTTATACAGAAAGCCCTGACTCTCCTTACTGCTCTATCTCTGGTTCAACACTTACTGCAAACTTTGGAGTTGGTGTATCGGGAGTTTGTTATGTCGTGGCTTCCAAAGCGGCTGATGTTGGGTTTTCAATCACTACCTCGAGCGCAACTGCAATTTACTTTACCGCTTACGTTCCAGTAGTTGTTCAAACAATGACATGCCCTGCCGGAACTGTGCCAAGTAATCCAACGGGAGTTGGAGTTGGAAGTTGTATGCAGGTACTGGCCCCCGTTTCAGCAAACTCTGGAGATTCAAGCGCTGCTCCAAAGATCACCGCTTTGTCGCTGACTACCGCAGCTGTTGGAGCAAGCGTAATCATTACCGGAACAGGATTTTCTTCGGTTACAAGGGTTCAGTTCGGTGCAAAGTCAACGACAACTTTTACTAAGACTTCAACAACAATAACTGTGAACATCCCCTCTGGTGCAACAACCGGACGCGTTATGGTCTTTTCTCCAACTGGAACGGCGATGGCTTCGCAGATCTTTACCGTCACTACATCAGATACTCGTGCTCCTTCGTATCTGTCAGGAAATGTGAACACATCTGCTCCAACGCAGATCACCTTAAACTTCGACGAATCACTTGCTAGCTCAGGAGTTGCCGCAAGTGCATTCGGAGTCTCTGTTGCAGGTGTCTCGCGATCTGTGAGCTCGGTTTCAATCTCGGGCAGTACCATCACGCTGACCTTGGCTAGTGCGGTCACGACGGGCCAAGCGGTGCTCTTTACCTATACATCTCCTGGAGATACGACTTCGATTCAGGATGCGACAGGAAATAGAAGCGCGACAATCACTGCGACTGCGCTCACAAATACGCTCTAATTTGAACCAAGATTTCCCCTGTCTCCATGCCCTCGCGTAAACTCGCAGTCTAAAGAGGAGGGTTCAGTGAGACGCCGCATTATTTCAAGCATCGTTTCCTTTGCTCTCTCACTGTCTGTGCTGACCGCTTTTTCAATAGCCACGGCACCATCTGCTCAAGCGTTAACTACAGGTTCTGGTAGTGGACTCTTTGCTTTAATCAAAAGCGAAACACTGACTTACTCAGTATCGCCTACATACGCATCAATACCGACAGACATGAAGTTTTCTGACAGGTGCGGATCGACAATTCTTTCCACAGTTGATTTCAATTGGACAAGTTCGAATATACCAACGGGTTCCAGCTGTGGAACTTTGAGCGGAAGCTTCTATACCAATTTTACTGCCATGATCACTGGATACATTCTGGCGCCAGCGACCGGTTCTGTTACATTTAAAATTCGCTCTGATGATGGCTTCTATATGAAAGTCGATGGAACTGAAGTAATTTCGTCTTGGAAGGATCAAGGCGCATCACCCGTAGGTTCATATGATGGGACATCAACAGCAATTAATTTAGTCGAAGGACGAATCTATCCAGTACGTGCCTTTTATCACCAAACATCGGGCTCAGCAGAAGCACATCTTTATTGGAACTATGGATCTGGAGATCAATTAATTCCACAAAGCAATTTAGGTCTCACTGCTAGTGATTTAGGAACTGGGTGTGCAGTTGGAGAATCTCAGTACTGCCCAGCAGACAACGCGCGACAGATTAAAGCGATTAACGGAACGAATACCAACGGTAAGTATTGGATAAATGTTGGTGGAGTTTCTACAAATACCTACACTCTCATGGATTCTAATATCGATGGTGGTGGCTGGATGCTTGGAATGAAGGGTGTCACAAATTCGCAAGGCAACTCGACGGGTTTGGGCTATGACGCAACTCAATGGACGTCGACAGCTTTGTTGCAATCAGGCTCAGACAAGAATGCACCGCTCAAGACAAACCAAGGTCAAACCTGTTCTTCTGGTAATGGAGTAACTTGCGCAACAGGTGATGATGCAAACGCAAAAAATGATGTATTTAACTACTCTGCAGCAACTGAAGCTCTTGTTGTATGGCCAGATTTAACAAGCCGAAGTGATGGTTTTCGATATACCGGTGCCAGTACATATGGATTTACCTGGAAAGAATCTCTAACATCTTCAAGTACGTACGTAAATAACGTTACAAATGGATACAACTCAAGTTATGGATGTCCGAGTACAGCCGTTACTTTGCTTAATCTCTTTTCGAATGCGCTTCGTTGTAAAGTTAGAAATGCCAATTCTACCTCTCCATATGATGCTCGCGGAGCTACAGTCTTCTCTTACCAAAACGATGTAAATTTTTTCGGCTTTAACTATCGCGGTGTCGGTGATGTGAAGAAAGCACGATTTGGATTTGGCTGGAACGAAAATGGCGGTGCTCAAGAGAACTCAAATGACGTGGTAGGTGGCTTGGGTATAGGTGGTACCTATAACCCAACATATGGTGCGGGAGACTACATCGGTTGTTGCGCGACTTCTAACGGCATTAACCGACAGGCAGGATTTGAGTTCTATGTACGTAACTCATCTTTAGGAGTTACAGGATCAGCAACAGCTTCAGCAACATATGGAACTGCATCAACTCCTTGGACCGCGTCTAGCCCGGGATACTCTTCAGGAGCATCACTTCAAAAGTACATTGTTAAGCCTATTGGTAGTGGTGTAGACGTGAGCAAGATTTCTATAAACGCTTCAACAGGTGCAGTTTCTGTTACTTCTGGTATTGCAGGCGGCACATATAACTTATCTGTGAGTCTTATTGATACCTACGGTCAGGTTGCATCAACAAAATTTACGCTCACAGTCAAAGATGCTGGCTTAACTGCTCTCACTTTAACTACAGGGACTCTGTCACCGGTGTTTGATAAGGGAACTTTTTCTTATACTGCAACGGTTCCATATTCAACAACAGGAATATCTGTAACTCCAACTGGTGCGCTTTCCACTTCAACCTATCAAACTAATGTTAACTCTGCAGGATATACGGCTGGCCTTTGGACCGGAACCGCCTCTTTTAATCTTCCTTTGAATTATGGTTCGAATACGATTTTAATTCTCGTTACTGCGACTGATGGTGTAACAACAAAAACTTATACTTTGACAGTAACGCGTGAAGGACCCCCTGAAGCACCGACGAGTTTAAGTGCAACTGCAGGCGATGGTCAGGCATCTATCTCATTCACAGCAGGCGCCATTAATGGGAACGCAATTACTAATTACAAGTACTCATTGGATGGACTCTCATATATAGCGTTTTCTCCGGCAGTTACTGCAAGTCCCGTTGTTGTCACAGGACTTACGAATGGAACTGCATACACGATTTATCTAAAGGCAGTGAGTGCCGCAGGTGATTCGGTCGCATCTACCTCCGTTGCTGTTACACCGAAGACGTCGCCCAGCGCTCCGACCGGGTTATCTGCCACGGTGGGAAATGGTCAGCTCAGCATCTCCTTCACCGAAGGTGCAACGGGCGGATCTGCTATTACTAACTACAAGTATTCGCTCGATGGATTCGCCTACACAGCACTATCTCCTGCGGATGCAACAAGCCCCGTGACTATTCCTAGCCTTTCAAATGGAACGAGTTATACGGTTTATTTGAAGGCGGTTAACGTTGTCGGCGATGGTCTGGCATCCGAATCTGTGACAGGAATTCCAAATATTGTGCCGACGGTTAGTTCGGCGCCAGTAGTTTCTGGCACAGCAAGACAGGGCCAAACTCTCTCTGTTACTAATGGCATCTGGGCAAATGGCCCAACCTCTTACTCTTATTCCTGGTCACGGGCTACGACCTCGGGGGGAACTTACACAACGATTTCAGGTGCAACTTCTAGCTCATACACCTTAGGCGCAGCGGACGTAGGTAACTTTATAAAAGCATCCGTGATTGCAACTAACTCAGCTGGAAATAGCACCGCCTCGACTTCTGCAGCAACGGCTGCCGCTGTAACAGCTACATGCTCTCCATCTTCTTCAACGATAGATAGCGCTTACACGGTTTTGAGTTTTACATCGGTGGGCACATGTTTTTGGAATGTCCCTACCGGCGTTACTACCGCTGACGTTTTGGTTGTTGGCGGCGGTGGCGGCGGTGCTGGTACGTACACCACAGGAACAGGTGGATCAGGTGGCGGTGGCGGCGGCGGTGGTGCTTACTTTGCAAATGCAGTGCCATTAACTCCAACACAGTTATTACAACTAGTTATTGGTGCCGGTGGAAGTGGGGGAATTACAACAAATCTTCGACCAGGTTCTGAAGGCTCACCAGGTGGAGATTCTGCTTTTACTACTCTGACAGCCGGTGGCGGCGGCGGTGGTGGTTGTGCGACTACAACATCAAATAACGTTGTGTGTACACATTCGAGTATGGCAGGGCGGGCAGGAACTGCGGGTGGATCAGGCGGCGGAGCAACACCTCCATGGAATGCATATAACTGGGGTGCTGCAGGAGTTGGAAGTTCAGTCACAATCGGGGGCACAACTTTTGCGGGGCAAACTGGTTATATCGGAGCTATTTACAATGGTGGCGCAGGATCCGGGGGTGGTGCTAGAGGTGCGGCAACAACTTCAGCGGTTGGCGCTGGATTAAGTTCAACAATTGCAGGAAATGCGGTCGAATATGGCCGCGGTGGTCGAGGCTCTAACCAATCAGGAACATCGTTTAATGCGACAACTAGCGGCTATGGAAATGGTGGCGATGGTGCGGTCGTTGCTGCCAGTCCCGGTGCAGCCGGTGCAGCCGGAGCACAAGGAATTGTTGTTGTCAGGTATGTCAGTACTTATACGGTCACATATTCATACAACAGCGCAGATGGTGGCAACTCGATAACAACAGCAACATTTTCTCCGGGTGGAACTGCAATTATCCTGCCTACCCCGACAAGAACTGGATATGTATTCAAAGGTTGGTACACCGCTTCAACCGGTGGTTCACTGGTGGGTGATGCGGGAGCAAACTACACACCAACAGGGACGACCGCAGCCATCACGATCGAAGCGCAATGGAACTCCAGTAACGCGACCTTATCAGCGCTCGCTTTAACAGCTGGAACTATCTCCCCAACTTTTGATAAAGATGTGATTTCTTATACAGCATCGGTTAAGAACTCCATTACTTCTATAACGATTACGCCGACTAAAGGCGATAGCAATGCAACCTTCGTTCAGTATCTTGGGGCAAGCGGCACCACTGCGTTTACAGGTCCAATAAGCGTTGGTGCCAACGTAATTCGAACCATAGTCACCGCACAAGATGGCACAATTAAAACATACACAGTCACAGTTACACGTGCGACAGCAATCTCCTTTATAAACACTTTGACAGCTCCAGCCGGTGTTGCCACAGTTGCTTATCAAGGAGTGACTTTTACCGCTGCAACAGGTGGTACTGGATCTTTTACCTATACCTATTCCATAAATAACGTTGTTAATGCGGCGCTTCCTGCAGGCTTAGTTTTTAGTGGTGCCAACAGAAGCATTACTGGAACGCCGACTGTTGCTGCAACAACAGGCACAATCAGAGTCATCGCAACAGATACAAACGGTGATGTTTACACAATGACAACCGGGTTCACGATAAGCATCTCTAGCAGTAGCCAGCTTCCAATCTCTATAGCAACAAGATATGGCACCGCAGGACAGACACTTTACTTAGGAATTCAAGGTGGCTCAGGAACTGGCGCCCTGACTTTTGCGGAAACACCAGATTCGGCTTACTGTTCAATCTCTGGTTCCACATTGACCGCGAACTTTGGTGCAGGTGCATCTGGAACATGTTATGTAACCGCAACCAGAGCTGCTGATGCAGCTTTTACATCGGCTTCTTCTTCTGCAACAGCAATCTTCTTTACTGCCTATGTCCCAGTGATTACTCAAACAATGACTTGTCCTGCAGGAACAGTGCCAAGTAATCCAACGGGAATTGGAGTGGGAAGCTGTCTGCAGGTGCTTGCACCGGTTTCAACAAACTCAGGAGACACGGGTGCTGCACCGAAAATCACCGCACTATCTTTAGCAACTGGTTTAGTTGGGGCGTCGATAGTCATCACTGGCACTGGCTTTTCTTCGGCCACGAAAGTTCAATTCGGCTCGAAATCAACCAATACATTTACTAAAACCTCAACAACAATTACCGTTAACGTTCCAACAGGTGCAACAACTGGTCGTGTTATGGTCTTTAGTCCAACAGGCACAGCAATGGCCTCACAAGTATTCACAGTGATCCAACCGGATACGAGAGCACCAGCATTCCTATCTGGAAATGTAAACACATCTACACCTACACAGATCAACCTTAACTTTGATGAAAACCTTACAGCAACAAGTACCGCTCCTGGCGCGTTTGGAGTTTCAGTAGCCGGAGTAACAAGATCTGTAAGCACCGTAACAATCTCAGGTACGACAATTACCTTGACGCTCTCGAGCGCAGTTACAACCGGACAAGCTGTGGTCTTTACCTATACAAATCCAGGAGATGCAACCTCTATTCAAGATGCGGCAGGCAATAAAACGGCCACAATCACCGCAACGGCCCTAGCGAATACGCTCTGACAAGAGAAGGTAATATAGAGCCGTGAGTTTATTAGACAGAATCATCGATGGCCTGCACGGTCTCTTCTATAGCCAGAAGAGATCTATTAGCCTTGGTTCTCGCTTTGTTGCAGTTACCGCTGCCTTCATAACTCTCATAACTGTATTTCCAACATTGGCTGAAGACATTGTTCCTCCCACTGAGATTGTTGAGTCACCCAGTGCACAGCCAACTGCTTCAGTTGTGGCAACGCCAACACCGGTAGCGGTCGAGCAAGTCGATACACAGACTGCAGCTTCAACACCTTCGCCATCTCCTTCTGTGACAGAGGAAGAAGACAAGGTAAAGGTCGTAAAGGATCAACCAAGAATCTCTTTTAGATTTCCAAACTCCGTAGCCATTGATCCAAGAGCGGTGGTTGCCAAACTTCCAGAGGTTGCAATGACCGGAGGTTCGATGGGAATGGTCTGCATCTCTTCTAATGCAATTATTGATATTGGAGTAAAAAATCTGGCGAATAATGACAATGAAGGTGCTTTATTAATTGCCGGGGATCTTTCTCCACAAGTAAAAATTTCTGGTTCCTTCGGTGCAATTAACAGCGTCATCAACTCAGGTGGTGGTTTACGAGTCGCTGCTGCACAAGGGCGTTTATCAAACTCGGGCATCTCGTTTTCTTATGTTGAGCTCACAGGGGCTGATCTGTCACAAGAGTTCTGCGGTAAGGCTCAGAGCCATCGTTCAATCTCCTTTAGAGCGCTAGACCTGCAGATGGATACGGTAAAAACACGCATAGATTTCAACAAGCCCTCCGGAAAGTAGCCCTTTAGCCATCTTTTCGGCGTTTGTGTATACTTCCAGTCTAACTTCCCCAGTTAACTCACCCAAGGAGCAGGATGTCTAACGACTTGAATTCACCACTTAGTGGTCGAGTCACATCTAACTTCGGTGGCGTCGGTCGTCACAAGTCAAAGATTATTTTCGGAACTGCGCTTATCGCACTTGTTCCTATGATGCTTTCAACATTTGCGGCGAGCGTAACTGTGGGCAGTGGCAATCTTGAATTTGGACAAGGATCGCAACAAGCGATTGCTTGCGATGAAAATGTTTTTGTTGCAATAGGCGAAGAGTGGCACGGTTCACCAACTGCGCAAGACTCATCGGCAGGTTTCTTCCGCGTTCGCACACTTACAGTTTCAAACCTTGACGTTGAATCGTGCGCAGGTAAACGTCTTCGCGTTCGCTTAGTCGATGGAACAAGTAATGAGCTTCAGATCGGTTCTGCAGCTGGTGCAACTGTAATTCAAGTTTCAATTCCGCAATCTGCTCCGGCATCAAACGTCACAGATTCTGCACAACTTGGACTTTCATACCTTTCAGGTACTGGACAACTTATTTCTGGCGTAATGGCGGCAACAGCTGTGCTTAACGTTTCGGGAACATCAGTTTACGATGGTTCTGCATTGAGCCCACAATCTGCCGATGTAACTTTCTATGTAGATCCTTCTGCTGCTCAGGTGAATATCGATGGCCAGATGGTTCGCCGTGCAACAGTAGAAACTGTTTCTGCAAGCAACTCAGCACAGTAAGAGGCGTTCATGTACTCCCTGCATGAAGAGAGCCGTCCATCCTCTCCCCGTAAAAAATTAATTATCGGTGCAATTTTATTAATTGCAGCTATTGGAACTACCTTTGCTTCGACTTTAACTATCAACACAAATAACCGGGTAACTTTTGGACAAGGCCTCTATCAAATTCGTGCGTGCGACGGCTGGATCAAGATCACCTTTGAAAAGACTGATACAGCTGGTGGAGTGATGGACAACGGCTCAATGGTTCAAGCTGTTAGCGCCATTAACATTGATAGTTTTAATTCATTGGCGTGTAAGAACACAAACTTTAAGATTAAGCTTTTTAAAACTGGCGTGAGCACTGCACTTAATCTCTATACGCAAGAGGACACAACCGCCTCGAACCAAGTCTGGCTTTCAGTGAATAACTCAGGCGTTGTAACAATCTTGGATACGTCGGGAACGAATCTGGGTGAGTACGGAGACACAGCGGTGGGTCTGGGTATGGACTCAGATACCGGGCGCTACACAATCTATTTCTTTAACCCTCTCCAGCCAGCTAGCAATGTAAATAGCTATACCGTTGAGAGCGGACCGAATGCTTAGGCCCAAGATTAGTGGGACAAGGAACGCGATTCATTATCTAGTTGCATTCGCATTGTTGCTCCAAGTTCTCACCTTCTTGAATCCGATGATTCCCAAAGCAAATGCTGCAACAGTTATGGACTATGCCTTAAACACAAATACAGCAACGACAACTTTGACTCTAGGCAGCGCTAAACAAGTAATCCCAGCAAATAGCACCGATAACTTCACCATTGAAACCTGGATGTATCTGGATCGGAACACAGCTGATTGGCAAGCCATCGCCGTCCAAGATCAGGGAAGCGTCGGTTATTCGAATTCCAACAGATTATTTTTTGGACTTGACTCTGCTTTACGTTTTCACGTAGGTACTGGTGCGGCGAATATAACCTCAACGTATGCTTTGCCTACTGCGACTTGGAAACACGTAGCAATGACTTTGGGTCAAGGAACAAATAACTTAAACATCTACGTTGATGGAGCGGTTCAGTACACGGGAACACTTGCAAGATCTGTTACCAGCACGGTTTGTGGATTCACAGTCGGTATGGGTTGTGATGGCAACTTTGAAACAGATGCGAGCTTTGATCAAATGAAAGTTTGGTCAGGAATTCTTACACAGGATCAGATTAAGCAGAGCATGTTTACCTACGCTGCTGCAGGTATTTCCGGATCAGTTCCAGCGCTGAGGGCGCACTATGACTTCAACTACTCAACATCACCAGCAACAATTGCTGATAAATCTGGAAATAATTACAACCTGACCTATACGGCAGGAAGCGCTACCTTTGGTTTAACAAGTCGGCCGATTTCACCCTTCTTTTCTATCGATGCATCAAATACGATCTCTTACAGCGGGTCTGGCACAGTAGTAAACGATGTATCTCAGAATGAATTTGTTGGATCCTTAAGCTCTGTCACATATAACAGCACTAAAAAGAGTTTTGAGCTGGGATCAGGTTCGATTGGTTTTACGAATACAAATGGTGCCTTAGCCGATCTTTCTGGCGGCATGTCTCTTCAGTTTATGGCCGACATTGATACAGCCGCATCTGCAGATTGGGACATACTCTTTGACTTCGGTACCGACCAATCGACAAATTACTCGCGAATTCAAATTTGGACTCTAAATAGCCAAAAAATTCTTTCCTACTTTTCTAAGAACTCTGCCACGTCTGCAACTTATGAATGTCGAATTACAGGCATTAGCAGTGGAATGAAGATGTATTCGTATGCAATGAGTAATTCTGGTTGTACCGCAACTGT
>JACCDX010989956.1_pt1 | contig 11112 bp, 10 predicted proteins | sample 7449681 | NCBI WGS metagenome assembly JACCDX01 (sample SAMN15323450, study PRJNA562643) | freshwater metagenome | isolation source: river surface water | place: USA:Blue River Watershed | collected 2017-08-18 | reverse complement strand
CGCCGGGGTGACCTGATGGCAGGTCAGCAGTGCATGTTGGAGAGACATAAAAAAACGAGCCCACAAACTACGTGGACTCGTTTCTCTTTCCTGAGTGCCTCAATCAGCGCTTAACTGACTGGCATTACGCACTCGCGGGGCGTTTTTTTTCGTGTGACGGTTCATGCCAGCGGTCTGGCAAGCACCGGAACCCATCCCTGGGCGGGGGTTCCCAAGCGTGGCTGCCATGCAGCATTGCATGGCCACAGTGCCTCGCGGTTTCCTGCAGTTGTCCGCATTTTTCTGCAGCTTTCCGCAGTTTTCTTTGCCCGCCACAGGAGATCCCGATGTCCCTTTCGACCGTCACTCGCCATCCCGCCGAGACTTGCACTCCGGTAGCGACGAACCCGCTGCCACAGGCCTCCACCATTCTTCCCGCCGGCGGCAACAATGACGCCTCCCCCACGATGCATGCAAAGGGGCAGGCCGCACGTCCTGCGGACCAGGGATTCGGATTTCCGGGCGAAGTGCAAACCCTGCTCCTGCACTGGGTGGCCGGCAGCTCAACGCCAGTACAGTCCGCACAATCGGTGCGCAACATGGGCCTGAGCTGCCAGCACTGGAACCTCAGGGTTCGCGATTACTTCGACGGCACGCACGGCAAGGCCCTCAGGCGCGAGGTCGAAGTCCAGCACTTCGTCGAGGCTAACGGTCAAACGCCGGAGCTGGCATTCAGGAGACTCATGAAGCGCGGTGCAATTCTGGTGTACATCGACAAAGCAAACACCAAAGAGCTCAAGCATTGCGCCACCCAGCTGAAGTCGAATCCGAAACCGGTGTACCTGGACCTGCGGGCAGGCGTGACATGGCTGACCGAACCGATGCAGGCCGCGCTGGCATCCCGCAAGGGAAAGCTCACCGTATTGGCCTTCGATGGTGTACGCAAAGCCGATATCGGCGGCATCATCGCGGCCATACGGCAGATTCCGCGCGGAGGGTATGTCGCCCTGAAGATAGACTCCAGCGAACTCTCGGCGCTGGACGGAGCAGCGCTGTGCAAGGCCATCGCTGATCATCCGGTCGTGTGCCACCTCGGCCTCCGTGCACAAAATGACAGCGGCAACAGCGAACAGGTCGCCAGCTGGCTCGCGTGCATCGCAAAAGAAGACACCGGAATCCGGTCGCTTGCCTTTGAGTCCTGCAAGCTCACCGAACAAGGCAGCGATCAACTGCACGCAATGATGCTCGCGCTGCCGGCCGGCGTTCGCATGCTGAGCGTGGACGAGGACAGGGCTTCGGTACAGGACGCCTGCAAGCTGTTCGATGCCGTGCGCGCCGTGAAGAACGCGCGCCATCAGGAGTTGGCTCTCGACTTCGGTGCCGAGAACCTGGGACAGGCCGATTTTCGCAACGCTGGCCACGCCGGCCTGGAAAGCGAGGGAATCTACATCCAGCTCTCGGTGGCGGAAACGTTCAGGCAACAATTGAATGACATGAACATCGAGGATTCGGACGACGGCAGTGCTCTCTCCAGCGATGCGGATGAATCCAGCAATGAGCTTGTCATCTATCTGGACGACAGCGACGAAAGCTCCGAAGTGGTCGGCGATCCGTCTTCGGCCGATGACGAGCATGACAGCGAATTTTCGACGACCAGCGAATCCGTCTCGGGCTTCGAAAGTTCGGATGACGCCCAATCGGATGATGAACACTGATTCGCGGCTGCATGCATGGCGCCTGAGCTTCAAACGCCTGAACGAAAACGCCGGACATCGCGTCCGGCGTTTTTTTTGTGCCATGCACAGCGCCGTGACCATGAATCCCTGCCGGAACCTGCCCTGAGAGGGTGTTCCGAAACCGGCTGGTTCGGCAAGTCGGAAGCCCATTCCGCTGCCCCTTCCCGCCCTACCGATTCGATGAGGATTCTCCTATGGCACTCCGCACAGCCGCTAGCCTTTCACACATCGAGCGCAACGCCAGTGCATCACTGTTCCGCGATGCGACGCAAGCCGATGATGCTGCCGGCGCGATGCCGCGCATGCTGCAGCGATATCGTTCAGTGCAAACGGACGCCGATTTTGCACAGCTGCCGCATGAGCTGGAGGCATTGATACTGTCGGCACTGTCGGGCGATGCACAGTCCGGCAGCCCGCTGCTGCGGCTCGGACTGACCTGCAACTACTGGCACTTGCGCGTCCGGCACCATATCGAGGATACGTTCGAAGGTCGTCGTTTTCGGCTGGACTTCGAGCACAACCGTTACGCCGCTTGCTATGGCCTGACGCCTGTCCAGCACGCAAAGGAAAAGATCGGATGGCGTTCGGTAGAGCAGCTGGAGCGGTGGGCCAGGAATTGGGCAGCGGGTGATGCAACCGACATTCATGACCCGCGCCTGCGCTTGAGTGTCCCGGCCACGGTAGCTGTCGATGCGGACTTCAGATGGTCGCCGGAGTTTGGCCAGATTCTGGCAAAGCGCGCGGGCTTCCTGACCGTGTTCGATTTCTCGGCGAAGATCAACGATGCTGAATTCCTGATCCAGGCGATCAGCGTAACGCAGCGAGGCAGTTACCTCGCGCTGGTGATGGGGCCTGAAAATTATGCTTTGCAGGATGCGCGGGACATTGCGAAAGAGATGGCAGCGCATCCGGTGGTGTGCTTCGTCAAGATCGCCGAGGACAGCTTTCGCCCGGCTGGGAAAAATATCGATGTCGGCCTGAACCTGCTCACCGCCTGCGCAGAACATGTGGTCGACAGTTGCCAGTTCGCGCTGATGTATGACGTTCTGAACAGGGAAAAGGCCGGGCAGCTGGCTGACGCGATCCGCAAATTCAAATCCGGCATCACCATTGAAATTTCCGCGAACAAGGTGGCGCCGGAATGCATGGCGCTGATACTCGACGCTGTCAGGCTTTGCAACCGGTCCGCTTCCACCCCGCTGAACCTGCACTGCAAGGGCCGCGAGATCGCGAAGGCGGTGAAGCTGGCTTATGAGACGGACCTTGCGCAGAACGGCATTCATGTCCAGTACCTGAACGAGATGCTGCATGCCAGCGATGATGCTTTGCCGGATCAGAGCACCTCTTCCGATCAGGAGATCGAATTGCTCCTGAGCGAGTTGGATTTGAGTGCTGACGGCAGCGACGGTGACGGTGCTTCAGGCAGCGACAATCACTGATCGGCCCCGCAAAGAACAACGCCCTCCGGTCGGAGGGCGTTGTCTTTTCAAGGCTGATCTGACGATCAGGCGGCCAGCTTCTGCGCCGGCTCGGCAGGCGCCGAGGTCCGGATCAGGTGGTCGAACGCGCTGAGTGCCGCTTTCGATCCCTCGCCCATCGCGATGATGATCTGCTTGTACGGGACAGTCGTCACGTCACCGGCGGCGAACACGCCCGGCACCGAGGTCTGGCCCTTGGCGTCGACTTCGATCTCGCCGTGCTTCGACAGCGCGACCGTGCCCTTGATCCAATCGGTATTCGGCAGCAGGCCGATCTGCACGAAGATGCCTTCGAGTTCAATCGACTTCGATTCACCGCTCTTGCGATCGGTGTAGCGCATGCCGTTCACCTTGCTGCCGTCGCCGGTCACTTCGGTGGTTTGCGCATCGGTGATCACGGTGACGTTCGGCAGACTGCGCAGCTTGCGCTGCAGGACTTCATCGGCACGCAGCTTCGAGTCGAACTCGAGCAGCGTCACATGGCCGACGATGCCTGCGAGATCGATTGCTGCCTCGACGCCGGAGTTGCCGCCGCCAACGACCGACACGCGCTTGCCCTTGAACAGCGGGCCGTCGCAGTGCGGGCAGTAAGCCACGCCCTTGTTCCGGTATTCCTTCTCGCCCGGCACGTTCAGCTCGCGCCAGCGCGCGCCGGTGGCGATGATCACGGATTTCGCCTTCAGGCTCGCACCGCTCTCGAGCTTCACTTCGATCAGCTCGCCCGGCACCAGCGCGGCGGCGCGCTGCAGGTTCATCACATCTACTTCATACGACTTCACATGCTGCTCGAGCGCCGCAACCAGTTTCGGGCCTTCGGTTTCCTTCACCGAGATGAAGTTCTCGATGCCCATCGTGTCGAGCACCTGGCCGCCGAAGCGCTCCGCCACCACGCCGGTGCGAATGCCCTTGCGTGCCGCGTAGATCGCCGCCGCCGCGCCGGCCGGGCCGCCGCCGACGACGAGCACGTCGAACACGTCCTTCTTCGCAATCTTCGCCGCCTCGCGCGCCACGGCACCGGTGTCGATCTTTGCGAGGATTTCTTCCAGCTCCATGCGGCCCTGGCCGAAGTTCTGGCCGTTCAGGAAGATGGTCGGCACGGCCATGATCTGGCGTGCGTTCACTTCGTCCTGGAACAGCGCGCCATCGATCATTGTGTGGCGGATGTTCGGGTTAATCACCGACATCAGGTTCAGCGCCTGCACGACTTCCGGGCAGTTCTGGCAGGACAGCGAGATATAGGTCTCGAATACATACTCGCCCTCGAGGTTGCGGATCTGCTCGAGCACGTCGTCGCTCGCTTTCGGAGGATGGCCACCCACTTGCAAGAGCGCCAGGACCAGCGACGTGAACTCGTGACCCATCGGGATGCCGGCAAACCGCACGCCCATGCTGCTGCCGGCACGGTTCAATGCGAACGACGGCTTGCGCTCGTTGTCTTCATTGCTTTCGCGGTAGGACAGGCGCGGCGACAGTGCAGTGATTTCCTGCAGCATGGCGCGCATTTCCTGAGATTTCTCGCCGTCGTCGAGCGATGCGGAGATTTCCACATCGTGCGTGACTTTGCCGAGATAGGCTTGCAATTGGGTCTTGATGGCGGTGTCCAGCATGATGGCCTCGTGAGCTTGATGAACCGGGTTTTGCTAGGTTTTGCGAGGGGCGCCGCTCGCGCGGCGCCCCGGTACCACAGGGGGAGATAAGGCTTAGATCTTGCCGACCAGGTCGAGCGACGGAGCCAGGGTCTCTGCACCCGGGGTCCACTTCGCCGGGCAGACCTGACCCGGATGCGCAGCGACGTATTGGGCAGCCTGCACTTTGCGCAGCAGCTCTTTTGCGTCACGGCCGATGCCGTCGTCGTGCACTTCGCACAGCTTGATCTGGCCTTCCGGGTTGATCACGAAGGTACCGCGCAGCGCCAGGCCGGCTTCCTCGATCATCACTTCGAAGTTGCGCGTGATGGCGCCGGTCGGGTCGCCCAGCATCGGGTAACGGATCTTGCCGATGGTCTCCGACGTGTCGTGCCATGCCTTGTGCGAGAAGTGCGTGTCGGTCGACACGGCGTAGATTTCGACGCCCAGCGACTTGAACGTGTCGTAGTTGTCGGCGAGGTCGCCGAGTTCGGTCGGGCAGACGAAGGTGAAGTCGGCCGGGTAGAAGAACACCACGGACCACTTGCCCTTCAGGTCGGCGTCGGTAACTTCAACAAACTTGCCGTTGTGGTAAGCCTGGGTCTTGAACGGTTTGACGGTGGAATTGACGATGGACATGCTAGTTCTCCTTCGGTTGGTGAGCAGATGAGTGAATGATAGTGATCAACTATGGATTCGTAAATTTGATAGTTTTTATAGATCAAATAGCCTGCAGCTATGATGATCTGTGTCTCGATAGAATATTGCCAGAAGACTAGTCTTGTCGTGCGCGTGGAAGTGGATTGAAAGAGTCCGGCCACGGGGAAAGGTTCTTCGCGCGTCACGGACGCTTGTTCCGTGTTCCCTTTTTTACGAATCAGATTTTCTTTTCAATCCTGTTTTTTTATTCGCGGCGCTTGCATAGAATCGCATCTGCATGACAAAACGAACGGGGCAGGCGTATTTCTGCCCGTAAGCATATTGGAGGCTGTATGAAAAAATTCCTGACCGCCCTGGTGGTCGCGCTGATGGGATTCACCGTGGCGATGTCCGGCGCTGAAGCCAAGCGACTTGGCGGCGGCGGCTCCTTCGGCAAATCGTCGCCGAGTTTCAGCCGGCAGGCCACGCCGCAAAGCCCTAACCAGATGGCACCTGCGCCGCGTCCCGCGCAGCCGGGCGCGCCTGCGCCGAAGCCGGCCAGCCCCTGGAAGGGCATTCTCGGCGGCGCGCTGCTGGGTCTTGGCCTGGGCGCCTTGCTGTCGCACTTCGGCCTCGGCGGTGAGCTGGCCGGCATGATCAGCACGGTGCTGATGGTGATGCTGCTGGCGTTTGCGGCGATGTTCATCTATCGCATGCTCAAGCGCCGACAGGAGCCTACCCCGGCTTACGCGGGACCGATGGAGCGCAACATCACGCCGGATACCGGCAGCACGCCGGAAATCGGCGCCAACCTCGGTGCCGCACCGGCTTCGGGAGCACCGCAGTTCGCGGCACAGCCGGCGGTGCCGGAAGGCTTCGATGTCGCAGGCTTCCTGCGCCATGCGAAGACCAACTTCATCCGCATGCAGGCCGCCTGGGATCGCGCCGATGTCAATGACATCCGCGAGTTCACCACGCCGGAGATGTTCGCCGAGCTGAAGATGCAGCTGTCCGAGCGCGGCGCGTCCGCGAACCACACGGATGTCGTGACGATCGATGCGGAGATGCTGGGTGTGGAATCGAACGGCGTCGAGCATCTGGCCAGCGTGCGCTTCAGCGGCATGATCCGCGAGGAAGAGAACGCGCCGACCCAGCATTTCAGCGAGGTCTGGGTGCTGACCAAGCCGCTGGCAGGCGACCAGGGCTGGCTGCTCGCCGGCATCCAGCAGGCCTGAAGCCCGCAGATACCAGCTGCCGCAGGCAGCCGGTATCTGCAATAATCGGAGCCAGAGCAATAGCCGCTCGCGTCAAACGCGAGCGGCTTTTTTATGACCGCCCAATCCCGCAAAAAATGACAGACCGAGCGCGTGCCGACCTTCCCCAGATAGCGTCCTGGCTGCTGGCCGCCATGGCCTTGCTCCTCGTGCTCAAGGCGGGATTGCTGGCCGCGCTCTACTCCGGGCTGCTCGTGTATGCGCTGGTGCACCTGCTGGCGCCAAGGCTGGCGCGGCGGCTGGGCAGCCAGCAGGCGCGCCTCGTCGCGGTCGCGGCGCTGGGCTCGGTCATCGTCTTCGGGCTGACGGCAGCTATCTGGGCGATGTGGTCCTTCTTCCTGTCGGACGCCGGCAGCCTGCCCGTGCTGCTGAAGAAACTTGCCGATCTGGTTGATGCGTCGCGCAGCCAGATTCCACCGTGGCTCGCAGCGCACCTGCCGGCCAGCGCGGAGGCGCTGCAGCAAATGCTGACGAGCTGGATGCGCGCGCACGCGTCGCAGGCCACGCAGATCGGGCAGGAGACCGGACGCGTGCTGGTGCATATCCTGATTGGCATGGTCATAGGCGCGATGGCTGCGTTGTACGACACCACCCAGGTGCATCGCTACCGGCCGCTGGCCGCGGCGCTGCACCAGCGCATCGTCCGCCTTCATCTCGCGTTCAGGCAGATCGTGTTTGCACAGGTGCGCATCGCCGCGATCAACGCCGTGTTCACCGGCATCTTCCTCGCCGTCGTGCTGCCGCTCACCGGCGTGCAGCTGCCGTTCGTGAAGACGCTGATCCTGATCACCTTCATCGCCGGGCTGCTTCCCGTGATCGGCAACCTGATCTCGAACACCGTGATCGTGATCGTCAGCCTGTCGCACTCGCTCGGGATCGCACTGGTGTCGCTGCTGTTCCTCGTCGTGATCCACAAGCTCGAATATTTCCTGAACGCGAAGATCATCGGCACGCAGATCAATGCGCGCGCGTGGGAACTGCTGACGGCGATGCTTGCAATGGAAGCGCTGTTCGGCATTCCCGGCGTGATCGCCGCCCCGGTGTTCTATGCGTATGTAAAGACCGAACTGTCGGCTGCCGGCATGGTGTGAGCCGCCTGCCAGTGGCCGCGATCAGCGGCCGCTACAGCAGCTTCATGCTCGTGATCGCGTAGCCCTTGCTGCCGATCTGCTGGAAGGGCCGTTCGATCGCATAATCGGGCATCGCATCCTCTTCGTCCGACACATCCATGCCCAGGGCCAGGATCTGCCAGTCGGTGTTGGTGGCTTCTTCGGGAATCGGTTTGCCCTCCAGCACCGCCAGATAGGAATACTTGCCGCCCGCTTCGGGACGCCGATACAGGTCGAGACGCATAGCCTTACCTCCGCCGTGAGAAATTCGCGGATTGGACTTCCGCACCACCGCAAGGTTGCGCCCCGCAACGCTCAGCGCTTCCCTGCGTCCTCCTCTTCCTCTGCGATTGACGCAATCAGCTCGGCCGGACGCGTCGAGCGCTTGCGCAAGCGCAGGTTCAGCATCTCGACGATGACGGAGAACGCCATCGCCGTGTAAATGTAGCCCTTCGGTACATGGGTGCCAAAGCTTTCGGCGATCAGCACGACGCCGATGGCCACCAGGAAGGACAGCGCCAGCATCTTGATCGTCGGGTGCGCCGACACGAAGCGGCCGATGGCCCCGGCGAACAGCATCATCAGCGCGACCGACACAATGACGGCGGCAATCATCACCGCCACTTCGTCGACCATGCCGACGGCGGTGATGATCGAGTCCAGCGAGAACACGATGTCGATCAGCATGATCTGCACGATCACGGCGCCGAAGCTCGCGTGCACCGAACCCTGCTTCTGTTCATGCGCGCCCTCGAGCGTCTGGTGAATCTCACCGACGCTCTTCCAGAGCAGGAACAGGCCGCCGAACATCAGCACGAGGTCGCGTCCCGAGACGCCCTTGCCGAGCACGCTGAACATCGGCTCGGTCAGGCCGACGATCCAGGCCAGCATCATCAGCAGGCCGATGCGCATGAACATCGCCGCGAACAGGCCGATCTTGCGCGCAAACTCGCGTCGCTCCGGCGGCAGCTTGTCCACCAGGATGGAGATGAAGATCACGTTGTCGATGCCGAGCACGAGCTCCAGCGCGGTCAGGGTCGCGAAAGCGATCCAGGTTTGTGGATCGGCCAGCAGTTCCAACATGCATCACACTCCGAGAGGTCAAAGGTCAAGCCGCATTGTAACGATACCCCGCTTCACAGGGCTATCCTGCAATTTCTTAAAAATCGATGGATAATCAGAAAGTCGCTTCGAATATCTGGAAGGGTGTAAAGCCTTGGGCCTGAACTTCCGTCATCTGCATTACTTCTGGGTCGTTGCCAAGGAAGGCAGCGTGACCCGTGCCGCCGAGCGGCTGGGTCTTGCCATTCAGACCGTCAGCGCCCAATTGTCCCTGCTCGAGCAGTCGGTTGGCAAGGCGCTGTTCAAGCCGCAGGGGCGCCGACTGGTTTTGACCGAGGCGGGCCAGACGGCGCTGCGCTATGCGGACCAGATATTCCTGCTCGGTGAACAGCTGCAGGAGGCACTGTCCGACATCGATGCCGAGCCGGTCTTGCGGCTGACCGTCGGCATCTCCGATTCGCTGCCCAAGCTGATCGCATCACGGCTGCTCGATGCGGCGCTGGCGCTGCCGCAGCGCGTGCGCCTGATCTGCTATGAGGAGCAGTTCGAGTCCTTGCTGGGCAAGCTGTCGGTGCACAAGCTCGACGTGATGCTGACCGACCGGCCCGTGCCGCCCGGCTCGTCATTGCGCGTGTTCAGTCATCTGCTGGGCGAGACGCAGATCAGCCTGTTTGCGCTGCCGCCGCTGGCCGAGCGCTATCGCGAAGGCTTTCCGCAAAGCCTGACCGCAGCGCCTTTGCTGCTCCCCACCCGCAACAACGCGGTGCGCGGCCGCATCGACAACTGGCTGGAGTCGCATGACGTGCATCCCGACCTGATCGGCGAGTTCGATGACAATGCGCTGCTGCTCACCTTCGGGCGCGCAGGCCGCGGCCTGTTTCCCGCACCTTCCGTGCTGGCGAAGGACGTGCTGGAGCAGTTCGGCGCGGTCGAAGTCGGCGCGATGTCGCAGGTGCGCGAACAGATCTATGCGATTTCCAACGAGCGCAAGATCAAGCATCCGGCGATCGAGGCCATTCTCAACGCGATGCACACGGACGTTTTCTGACGCGGCCGCGGACGAAAAAAAAGCCGGCAATGCCGGCTTGACAAAGATCTTCCCTGACGATCAGTACAGGTTCGAGATCCAGTGCGCGAGGTTGACCATGTCGTCTTCCGACAGCGTCTGTGCGAGGCTGGTCATGTTGCCGGCGTCGTTGGTGCGCTCGCGTGCCTTGAAGGCCTTGAGCTGCGCAATGATGTAATCGGGATGCTGGCCTGCGAGGCGCGGGACTTCGTTCTGGCCCTTCATGCCGCCGAGGTGGCACATCGCGCACAGTGATTCTTCCGCTTTCTTCGCACCTGCTTCAATGCGGGCCTGGTCGGCCTTGAAGCCGGTACGGGTCTGCTTCTGCGATGCAAAGTACGCTGCCAGGTCTTTCATGTCCTGCTTCTCGAGTCCGGCGGCGACAGCCGACATCATCGGGTTCTTGCGGCGACCTTCCTTGTAGTCGCGCAATTGCAGGTAGATATACCGGTCGTTCTGGCCCGCAAGGGTCGGGAAAGCGCCCATCTGCGAGTTGCCGTTCGCGCCGTGGCAGGCAACGCAGGCTTCGGCCTTCTTCTTGCCGGCCTCGACGTCCTGCGCCTGTGCGTTCACGCAAAGCGCAGCGAGCGCCAGGAAGGCGGTCAATGCTGCTCTAAATTTCATGACAAAACCTTAATTCGCTGAATGAATAAAAAAAGAGGCTGCCCTCAGGCAGCCTCCCCTTGTACTGCAGCCGAATTATAGAGCGAACACGAAAACGCTGTTGCCGCGCTTGAAGTCGAGCTGAGTGTTGCCACCGGCAGCCACGGCGATGTACTGCTTGCCGTTGACGGTGTACGAGGTCGCCGGGGCGTTCACGCCCGCGCCGCACTGGTACTGCCAGAGGACCTTGCCGGTACGTGCGTCATACGCCTTGAACCAGCCGTTGCCTTCGCCCGCGAACACCAGATTGCCGGCGGTCGACATTGCGCCACCAATCATCGGCTGATCGGTGCGTGCTTTCCACGCGATCTTGCCGGTGTCGATGTTCACAGCGGTCACGTTGCCGAACTGCTCTTCACCCGGGATGTTCTTGAACGCGCCACCCAGCCACAGCTTGCCGCCCGGATAGGCAGCAGCTTCGACGTGGTAGGTCATCGGCTGTTCGAGGTTGACCGCGAATGCGAGACGCAGTTTCGGGTTG
>JACCDX011807306.1_pt1 | contig 11113 bp, 3 predicted proteins | sample 7449681 | NCBI WGS metagenome assembly JACCDX01 (sample SAMN15323450, study PRJNA562643) | freshwater metagenome | isolation source: river surface water | place: USA:Blue River Watershed | collected 2017-08-18 | reverse complement strand
TACTCTGATTTAATTTCAATGCCTGTTTATGTTCGAAGATATTATATTAATTACATCCTCGAAATGGAATCTAGTAATTAATCTATTTATATAGAAAGATTTATACATAAATGGCTAATGTAACCGCAAAAGATTTAAACAATTTACTTAACAGGTACAAAGGAGACAGAAGTGGTTTCATTAAGGCTTACAGAGCTATTGATGATACCGCATCTGAATCTGATATTGGTCGATTATATGATACCTCAAACCCTAAATCCGCAGATACCACAACCCCAACAGGTTCAGGTATGGATAATACGGGTCAAATGATTGGTAGTATGATTGATGCTGCAAGTTTAAAAAACACACAGCAAACCGCAGGTGAAAACATTGGTATAAAAGGACTATACGAGGTTGCCATTGATAAATCTACCGGTAAGTTGAATACCTTTAGTCAAATGGTAGAAAATGTCGGTAAGGGTATCCAAAATTCGATTTATACCGTATTAGAACAACAATCATCTTTACATTCTGAAATTAATACCAAACTTGGTATGACTGGCCAACTTTCTGAAGATTTCAGAGGTGAGATTACGGACGCATATCCAAATGCGGTTAGATTAGGGTATTCATTTAGTGAATTAGAACAAACAATGGTTCGACTAATTGATAACGCTGGAACATTTAGACTTGTTAACAGCGAGACTATCAATAGTATGACCGAAACGGGTAGAGTCTTTTTTAATAGATTAGATGACACCGCCGACGCTGTAAAAGCGTTTCAAGATGTTTCCTTGGGTGCGAACGATGCAATGAAAGCAATTGCACAAGCTGGTAAAGGTTCATTAGAACTCGGTTTAAATTCAAAAACAACTACAGCAACTTTAGTTCAGAATATTGACAAATTAAATCAATTCGGATTTAAAAACGGTGTTCAAGGACTTAATAGTATGGTTCAAAAAGCACAACAGTTAAAGATGGATATGCAAAGTGTTTACACACTTGCGGAAAAAGTTATGGACCCTGAAAACGCATTATCAATGGCTGCGGGTCTCCAAGCTATTGGTGGTGCAATGGGTAGTTTCAGTGACCCAATTAAAATGATGTATGATTCAACAAATAACATTGAAGATTTACAAGACGCATTAATCGGTGCTGCAGAATCATTAGCAACATACAATAGTGAACAAGGAAGATTTGAAGTGACAGGTGCCAATTTAAGAAAAGCACAAGCGATGGCTAAAGAGTTGGGTATTTCATATTCGGAATTAACAAAACTTTCAGTACAAGCGGCTCAAAGGTCATCAGCAGCTGCGGATTTAATGGCTGCTGGTTTAACATTTAATAATGACGAAGATAAAGAGTTCTTAACCAATCTTGCTCAAATGAAAGATGGTAAGATGGTTATTGAGGTTCCGAAAAACTTACAAGAGGCAATGGGTGGAACAACTGTGGCGTTGGAATCACTATCAGAAAAACAAAAAGAAACGTTATTAACATATAGAGAACAATTTAAAAAGATGTCAATGGAAGACATCGCAACACAACAAGTTGGATTAGTTGAAAATATCAATAGAGATGTAAACTTCATTGCGGCAGCCGCAAGACTCCAAATGGGAAAGAGTGGTAAAGCGGTGGTAGATGCGTTAGGTTTCGACCCAATGGAAGTTGCAAAAAAATCAAGAGAGGCTAGTAAAGCGGCGGCTGAAGGAATTAATAGTTTAGGTAATGCAGTTACGAGTACCATTAATGATGTTACAAATGTTGAAGGTAGAAAGAAAGCTCAAAGTCAAACCGAACCACAAAAACCTGTTGCAGTTGCTGAAGCGGAGAAAGCTAAAGCGGAAGCTGAAAAGGCTAAAACACAAACATCAAACAACCAATCCGCACAAAAAAATGTAAATCTTAAAGTTACTACCGATGTTAGTGGAGATGAATTTACAAGACTCATTATGAAAAATCCTGATATGGCTAGTAAATTTTTCGATTCTTGGGATTCATACACTTCATTACCCCAATAAATTTTTAACATAACACCTATTTATAGGTAAAGGAAAACATAATGCCAAGCTACGTAGATTTTGATTCAACTAAAAGATTTAGGGATTACATATTAGGTAAGAATTTATCTGTTCCAAATGGTCCACAAACCTTTAATGCTGGCTCATATACCATTCAAAATCTAAGTGACTCACCTGTCCCTAATTTAGGGGATGTTGAGGGAGAAAGAACAATCAGTTTAGATAACACACAAAATTTAAATATTTTCAAACCTTTAGAGTATTTCGTAAGAGAGACTTTAGATAATATTCCAAGAAGAGCTAATTTAGCTTTATACCCATATTTTAGAGGGGGTCAAGATTATAACATTATTGGAATAATGTCAACAAGTAACTACGATACTGAATCTGAGTTATTTAAGTTTGCAGCTAACAATATTAAAAACAATCCTAACGGTCCTGTATTTGCGAGAATACAACAAAACTTATATGCAGCAACTGTTGGTAGAGTTAGATTAATTGATGCGTTACAAGGTAACACAACAACCGCAATTAATATTGTTACAGGTAGAGAACCATTGATTGAATTCAATAATAAAATAACTGTTGCAAAAACCTTACCGGGTAAAGCAATTGATTTCTTACAAACAGTATCGGGTGTCGAATTTCCTTGGAGTGAGGTTCCTGGTGATTATTTAACAAACCCAAGAAATCCTGTAAATGTTAGACCTGTTGCACAAAACGAAGCACAGGCCATACTTCAGGATGTTACAGGTGCAATTGGTTCTTTAATTGGTATACAAAGAAGACCAAAAGCGTCAAGAAAACCTTCAGATTTATTCATTGAATATATGGGTGAAGGTCAAAGACAAAGATTATATGATTTATTATCATATTCAAAATACGCACCTAACTATACAACAACCGCAAGGTCTCAACAATCATCAAAAATATTTTCTTTTGTTGATAAAGTAGCTTCAGGTGTTAAAAATCTTTTAGGTGTAGAAGCACCAAAAGGTAGAGCATATATCGGAGATGACAGAGGTAACGATGTCAAATTCGCAATGAATGATTTTAATGATAGACCTGTAAGAAGTAATTTTTACTTGTCATCAATGTTTGACCCAATTCAAGCAGGATTATTTCAAAGAAAAAGAAATATCACTGAAGGTGGACCAATTGGAGGTAAATTAACTTGGATTAGTCAAAAATCAACCAACAAGATTGGTGAACACAACAAAGAATTTGCGTCAGAACAATCACAATACGCAGGAACATTATCAACAAATTTTAGATTTAGAGACGATTCAATATTAGGTGTAACACAAGATTTACTTAATACATTACCATTTAATGGTATTGAACAAAGGTCACACGTTGCAAATGTAATTGACCAAACAAGTAGAGTTTTTAGAGATGGTAACAATGTTATGTCTCGAGGTTCTAACGTTAAGTACGTTAATATGTACTCAGGAGAAGAAAGTGGTGTTGAATATTGTAGAGTGTGGACCAAAGATAGGTCACACTTAAATTATTCGGATACGATGAAAAGAACTGGTCTTATTAGAAAGTACGATTCATCTGTAATGTCCACACCTTACAATTTAAACATATACCCAAATTCAGACGGTAAATCATCTTTTGATGGGTCAACAAATATTGTAAAAGGTAATGGAGGATTCTACGCTAAGAAATATATGTTCTCAATTGAGAACTTGGCTTGGAAAACATCTAACATACCAGGTTTTACATACAACGATTTACCTTATTGTGAAAGAGGTAATAATGGTGGACGTGTTATGTGGTTTCCTCCATATGATTTAAAAGTTAGCGAACAAAATAGTGCTAGATGGGAAGAAAACATTTTCCTTGGAAGACCTGAACCGATTTTCACATATCAAAACACAACAAGAAACGGTAGTGTGTCTTTTAAAATTGTAGTCGACCACCCAAGTATTTTAAATTTATTGGTTAGAGAACATTTTAAAGGTATGTCAGATGAACAAGCTGATAACTATATTAACGCATTTTTTGCGGGATGTGAAGATTTAGATTTTTATTCTTTAATTAGAAAATATACAACATTAGACCAAAGCGATATTGAAAATATCCAAAGGTATCTCTCATTTTCAAATGACCCAAAAATTATTGAAAAAGTAAGAACAGTAATTGACCCTGTTAAAGATTTAAATGTTCCTGATGTTCCTGGCTCAACACCAACTAAAAGTGATAGCTCAGAAAACAATGCAGCTGGCGGTCCTGTAAATAAAAAGTTTACTCTTTATTTTAAAAATGATTATCCTAAAAAAGATTTGGGAGAATTACAAGGTAAAAGATTTAAAGAAGAATATGAACTTTATCAAAGAAGTGCATTTTTGGAAGAATTAGAACAAGGATTATTAACTGGTGATGATGCGTTATTTAATCCTAATCACGCTTGGGGACCTAAAAGTCAAAACGATTATAAAATTCTTTATAACGAAGAAACCAAAGTAAGACCGACGGATGCTAAGATTGCCGAATTAACAGGTAAAACTGTTAGTGAAATAAATAAAGCATTTGACACATTAACATCAACGTATAATGAATATACTAAATTATTAACAGATGTTAAGGGTTTATTAAAAGATAAAAAAATCCAAGAAATTAAATTATCACTTCAATCGACAACATCATTTGTTGCCGATGACACATACAATTTAAAACTATCATATAGAAGAAGTTCAAGTATTATAAAAGATATTGTTGAAAGTATAAAAGGTGAAGGTGCAAAATATGATATAATAAAAGAGGGAGTGAAGTGGGGTAAAACACCAAACGAAAAAGATAAAGAAATAGTAGATGAAATTCCTGCAATCAAATTCAGAGATTTGGGTTATGATTATGACGGTGAATTAAAATTTAATTTTGTTTCAAATAAAGGAGAACAATTTAAAACGACAATTTCGGGTGATAAAAACATTGATTGTCACAATCAAGAAATTAAAAGTAATAAAGATTTAAAAAGAACGGCACCTGTTACATTTTATTGTAGAGAAACAACTGTGGGTATTTCATATAAAACAAAACCTGCGGATAATCCTGCACCTGTACCAACCCCACCACCTGTACCGACTCCACCACCTAATGTACCACCAGTAAACGTAATTCCTGTTCAAGAACAAGGTAAAAGAGAAAAACCACCACTTGACGAATTAAAGAGAATTATTATGAAGACTTTGGGTGAGTGTTACTATTTCAAACAATTAGAAGAAACATCACCTGTTGCGTTTAGTTCGTTAAAAGAAAAGTTAAAGTATTTTCATCCGGCGTTTCACTCTACAACACCTGAAGGATTGAATACACGTTTAACATTCTTACAACAATGTATTAGACCTGGAGATACAATACCAATTAAAGGTATTAACGATGAGACAGACTTACCGGCTAGAAATACCACGTTCGGACCTCCACCAATTTGTATTATGAGAGTTGGGGATTTTTATCACTCTAAAGTTATTATTAGAGATGTGAATATTCAGTTTGATAACTCACCTTGGGATTTAAACCCCGAAGGTATTGGTATACAACCGATGATTGCGGATGTAACGCTACAAGTTAGTTTTATCGGTGGTCACGGAATGGAAAGACCTGTTGAAAGATTACAGAATGCATTATCATCAAACTTCTATGCAAACACTGAAGTATATGATTATAGAGCAACAGCGACCGAAGATAGAACTAAATTCAATAAACAAGAACTTGAAAAATTGTCAGGACTTAAAACCCCTGTACCGACTAACTTAGTCCCAACACCTAATCCTGAAAGTCCAAATAACGTTTCAAGAGGACAATATCTTGGTGATTTATCAGGTAAGGTATTGAATTATGACAAGTTGATAAAAAATGTTTATGGTGGAACAACAAATTATTATACCTCATATATTCAAGCTATAAGTAATATCACAAAAAAATATGGTAGTAAAATTGCTAGTACATTTTTCTCACCTGTTTATAGGGAGGTAAAGGATTTTACAATTAAAAAGGTTGATAATAGTAATAATGTTACTGATTTAAATGTTCAATTATTTGGACAACAAAAAAGTGTGAACAAATATACAAGTTATATATTAACAGCATTTAGAGTAAAAATGAGTAATAAATTATCAGCAACAAATATCACCACAATGTTTGGTCTAAATGATGTTTTAAATAAACCATTAACAGATTATACTGAAACTTATTTAAAACCAATAGTTGCGGATGAATTAACTAAAATATTAAAAGAGGCTGCCGACGATAAAACTGCGATTGAACTTGAAACTAAAAGAAATGATTTAATTGCGAATTTAGACAAACTTAATTTTGTTATAGATACAACCCACGACGGTAAAGTATCAGATAGTAATGTTTTTTCAGGAGCAACATTTGATTACGCATCTCCAACAGGATTTACTAAAAATAAAATCTACAGCAGTTATTCAAATTGTGTAGAATTTATTGAAAAAAATGAACCAAAAATGTTAGTAGATATAGATACTTCTTTAACATTTGATAAGGAAATGACTATATCTGACGATAATTTTAAAGAGTTTGTTAGTTTATTACTTTATAGTAAAAAACAAGTCCTTTTAGATACACTAACCAAAAAAGATTCCGTAAATTTTAATCCTGGAGTAATAAAAACTATTGATAAAAAATTAACCAAATTCTTTGTAGAACCAAAAGCAATTGATGTTAAACTTGGAAAATATCCTGAACCTAAAAATACTAACAAAGTTGAATTTGAAATTGTAAACGAGGACTTTGTGATTACAGGTGATACTAAAACCAATTTAATAAAACTACACTCTGCAGATGTTAGGTTAGGAGATAAATTAAACTACTATAAAAAGAAAAAATGAGTAATCAATACTTTGATAGGTACCAATATTTTATAGATGACGGTAGTTTTAAAATAATGCCAGGCATTGAAATACCAATTAAGTCTACTGACAAGTATTTTCAATATAAAAAAGGTAAGGATAGACTTGATAAAGCGTCACAGGAATATTACGGAACACCATATTTTGGTTGGTTAATTATGTTAGCCAATCCAATGGCTGGTAGCGTTGAATTTGAAATTCAAGATAATTTTGTTATTAGAGTTCCATTTCCATTAGTAACGACTTTACAAGACTATAAAAGAGGAGTAGAATTGTATAAGTTATATTATGGCGAGTAAAAAAGGAAACACAAACGATATATTAGTTAAGGTCGACCAAAACAATTTAATGTACATCGACCCTAATAGCGTTGTGTCCGACGGTCAAGTTTTATCAAGAGAAAGTAAACCAGAAGAACTCGTAATGTATGTGAATCTTGAGGCGGACCTAATACCAAGAACAACTTTGGTAACAGGTAATGAAGCTAATACATTAACATCAATTGCAAAGGGTACTTTCAATTTAATGAGAAATGCAGAAGGAAGAGACTTTGATTCAAAGTGGACCGATGCATATACTGAATATGACCAAAAAACAAAAAAAGATAAAGACGGAAATAAAATACCAACAGGTGAGTTTTATCAATTTGATAGTACTGCTCAAAGTTTTGGTATTGAAAGTATTAACGTACAAATACAGGGAGTCAATGTAATACCCCAAGTCAACATTAAATTTGTGGATGTTAGAGGTAAGACACTTTTTGAGTCTCCTGAAAATTCACCATACAAAGCGTTTTTCCATTTACCTTGGCCAATTTTTTATTTAACCATAAAAGGTTATTATGGAAAAGCGATAAGATATAGACTTCACTTAGTTAAGTTCAATTCACGATTCAATTCAACAAATGGTAACTTTGAAATAGAAACAACATTTGTTGGTTCAACATACGCATACCTAAATGATATTCCGTTGGATGGTATTATGGAAGCCCCATATATGTACCCAATTGAAAGTATTAGAGATGGTAAGTTTAATGAGAAAACAAAAAAATATGATAAGGTAGTTAGAAAAACAAGCAGAGGTTTAACAGTTTTAAAATCTGTTTATGCTGAGTATAGACAAAAAGGACTACTACCAAAAACCTTCCCTGATAAAACATTAAGGGAAGTTATTAAAATTGCACAAAGATTAGAAAGTATTTTAGAAGAAGAAATATTTTCAAAAACGGCTGACCCAAAAGTATTAAATGGTATTCGTGAGTTTGATAACGTTTTAAAAAACTTTGAAAAGGCACTATTATCTTGGAAATCAAGAAACTTAAGTGCTGAATTTTTTAGAAAAGAACCAAACGAAGATATTGAATGGAATGTGCTTTTAGAGAAAAGTAAACCAGCAACTTCGTTAGCGATGCTTACAGGTTCAACTCCCGGTACGTTAGAGTTATTAATCAAAACCAATGTACAGGCGATGGACAATAACCAAGCGTTCGGTAAGAATAGAGATGTTAAATTATTAAAAGATAAAACGATTAATACAAGAACAATCTCAGGAGATGCGTTATTGAATATTAAAAACTTTTACAAAATAGATTCTAAAATCGGTGTCAATATAAATGGAATGTTACAAACATTGTACACCATTCAAAAAGATTACATTGAAGAAAGAAACAAATTAGAACAGTTAATTGAGAAAAAAATGAACGATATCATCAAAAGGAGAGATATCGGAATTGGATTTGAACCTACGATTCGTAATGTTGTGGGTTTAATTCTTGCAAGTGCGGACACATATATTAGATTACTAAAAGACACACATTACAAAGCTTTCCAAGTTGCAGAACAAAGAAAAGATATTCTTAATTCAGTGTCAACCGATAGTGTTGGTGAATCAATATATCCTTGGCCTGAAGTTAAAAAACCTGCAACAGGTAAAAAACAAAATGTTTTAGTTTACCCAGGTTCTTTTGAAATATCAAAAAAACTACAAAGTTATGATAAGAAATTATGGCCTGAGGTGGATTTTGTAGAGAATTATCACGCGGTATCAACCAAAAAAGTTGAAGCTAATGATTCTAACGAAAACGGACCTGATTTAATTGACTATGTAACAAACAATGATTCTGAATCATTACAGAAAAGAGATATTAGTATGTTAACTCATTTAAATAATGCGGTTCCATACGAAGATAAATCAATTGCTTCTATACTATATGAAATATGGGAAAGGGCAACATATATTACAACTATAGATTCATTTAATAACAATACAATACAAGAATTGGCGTTGTTAGAATTTGACAATCTTAAAAATAGAATTGCTGAAGATTTTGATATTATTGAGATTTTAAAAACATCAGTTAAAAATCCTGAAGACTTAAAGAAATATATGTTAGGATTTTCAGCCTATGAAAGATATCCATATTACGAAGACCAACTCCCAACGATACCATATATTAGGGAATCTTTAGAAGCGGATTTTAAGGTAGAAAAATATGTACCTAAAAATAAATCTTTAGACAACAATAGATATTATCCAAACTTAGCACAAAATTTAATCAACTATGTTGGCGAGGAGTATAGAGTAAACATATACCCTTTTAATTCAACTGAATATAGTTACAGTTTATTATCGTCAGGATTTACTAAAAACCAAATACACCTTAAAGGTATGGTTAGGTTAAATACTGTTGAAGATTTTATTTCTTCATCAATTGAACCTGAAATGTGGGTATGGTCTGACCCTGCGGAATATGTTGTTGATGTATCAGGAAGTACATCAAGAACCACTAAAACAGGTAGAAACTTATTCAATAATTATATCTCTTTTGATACGGTAGATTATCAAAACGCTCCTACCACAGAATATAGGATGATGATTAATACTCCGTATTTTCATAAACAATTATATAAGGATTATCAAAATAGAACATCAAAAGGAAGATATGTGGGTTCTGCTTACTTACTTTTAAACCAATTAAACTTCAAAGATTTAGCACATCCATTAAAAGATAATTTAAACATTGGATTACAAGCGGTTATAAACACAAATGATGAAGGAGTTTTAATGTCTTCAATGTTTAGAGAGATTGGTGCTACTCACTATGTACCATATCATTTAATATTGAAGTGGGGGGCGTTATATCATAGATATAAAAAACACATATTAGAAGGTGTTGATATTTTATCAGGTATAACTGAACCAATCGATACTAATTTGTTTTATGATTTTAATCAAAACAGAACATATGAGGTACCTTTCACTGGAAGTACATCAGGAAACACCGCAAGTTTTAACGTTATTAGAGGAGTAAATCCGAAAGACTTTGGTTTTTATCCATACTACCATTCAATCTTTCATCAAATAGTAAATGATTATACTTTCTATAATCCATTCATAGCAACGGGTAATACGATGTATACTGAAATGGTTAATAAAGGTGTTGTAAAACCAATTTACAAAATTGGTGGTGACGGTGCTTGGAATTGGAGTGTTATGATTGATAACTCAAAATACGATTCAAAAGACCAAAGATATACATTACTACCAGGTTCAGGACATATCTATTCAAATCTAACAGGATTTAGTAGAAACGAACAAGATAATTTTAAAACCTATTGGTCAAACTATGACCAAATTTATATGGGTAATCAATCACCACTTTACAGTGGAGAGACTTTTAACCCACCAAGTCAATATATGGTAAAGAATAATTCGTTACCATCTATTTCAGCGAACAATAGAAAAATTGTTGATTTAATTGCAACATTCAAACCTGAAATATTAGATGTCTTTGAAGATATGTTTATTGAGTTTGCATCGGACACATTAAACGAAGAAGTACCTCAGTCAAAATATAAATTCAAGTATAACACATTTAAAAAAATACTTAAAGAATTAGTTTCAATACCAAAGTATTCAACAGACAATATCGACAATGCTCCTGGTATGAATGATTTTATGATGAATGCGTATTGGAGACAAAGAGAAAAACTTTATCAAATAACCAATGATATATTGAGTAACGATAATTTGGTTAAGTTAAGTTTATCTAACCCTAAAGAAATTAATGCACACGTATTGGGTGGTTTTGCACAAGCAAACGTAGAGAGATTCTCGACAGGACTCGCGTTTGATTCAGGACAAATCGATACAGAAACACAGAATTATATAAAACTATATCTTGGAGAAGATATGGATAACTATTATGAAGATTTCTTCAGATATAAC
>JACCDX011743758.1_pt1 | contig 11114 bp, 12 predicted proteins | sample 7449681 | NCBI WGS metagenome assembly JACCDX01 (sample SAMN15323450, study PRJNA562643) | freshwater metagenome | isolation source: river surface water | place: USA:Blue River Watershed | collected 2017-08-18 | reverse complement strand
TCCGCGCAGTCCCAATGTTACGTAATACGTAAGAAACTGCTCGCGCAGCGTCTGGTCGATGCGGTCGCTTGCGCGGGGTCGGTGGCGGTTTTCGCTGAGGAAAAGCGGGTCACGGAGCTCGAGCGGCGGGGGTTGGGGCGCGGAAACCGAATTTACGTATTACGAAAATTGGCGGTGAGCGTCTGTGGTTCGGTGGCGGGAATTGATTGGGCTGGGCGGAGAGTTTGGTGGCGGGAAGGCACTGGGGTGGTTGGGGCTTGAGCGGGGGAGGTGGGGCGGCATCGTCGCGGCCATGGCTTCGGCTGACTCCACGGGAGCGCATCGCTCCAGTCCTGTTTCCAGTGCGGCGGGTGGAATGCGCGGGACGGGAACCGCCGATGGCGCGGGCGACGCAGCTGCGGCTAACGGCGGCGATCCGTCGCGGTTGCCACGGCATCTCGGGACCTGGAACGCGGCGCTCGTGCTCGTGACGTTCACCATCGGCGTGGGCATCCTGCAGTCGCCGGGCGTCGTGGCGCGCAACACGGGATCAATCGGGCTCTCGTTCCTCGCGTGGATCGTCGGCGCGGTCGTGGCGCTGTGCGGCTCGCTGGTGATGGCGGAGCTCGCGGTGCGCACGCCGCGCTCGGGCGGCACGACGGTGTTTCTCAACCAGACTTACGGGCCGCGCGCGGCGTTTCTGTTCGGGTGGACGTCGATCTTCCTCAATCCGGTGTCGGCCGCGGCCATCACGCTCGTGAGCACGCGCAACCTCGGGGCGATCCTCGGCTTCGGGCCGGGTGTGCAGACCGCGCTCGGGCTGCTGTGGGTCGGCGGCATCATGCTGCTGAACATGCGCACGAGCCGCACCGTGGGCTGGCTCGCGGGCGGCGCGGGGGTGTTCAAGATCAGCGCGCTCGTCACGGTCGTGGCGCTGTGTTTCTCGGGCGAATCCGCCGGGGCCTCGGCGCCGGTCGCGCTGTCGACCGAGCAATCGCTGCTCGTGGGCTTCGGGCTCGCGGTGGTGGCGACGATGTTCGCCTACGAAGGCTGGGACGGGCTCGCGCTCGTGGCGGGCGAGGTGAAGGACCCCCGGCGCACGTTGCCGCGCGCGACGCTGCTCGGCATGGGGCTCATCCTCGGCGTCTACCTCGCGGTGAACCTCGGGTTCTTCCACGCGTTGAGTTTCTCCGAGGTGGCGTCGACGCCGGCGCTGGCGGCGACGGCGATGGGACGCGTGCTCGGCGATCAGGCGGCGAAGGCCGTGACGGTGTTCGTGGCGGCGAGCGCGGCGAGCACCGTGCTCAGCTCGCTGTTGTGCAATCCGAAGATCGCCTTCGCGCTGGCGGAGGAGGGCTATTTTTTCCGGGCCGTCGCGTGGGTGCATCCGCGGTGGAAGACGCCGGTCGTCGCCATCGGCATCTATGGGACGATGACGCTGTGCTACATCGGCTCCGGGGCGGGCTTCGATTTCCTGACGCGTTACCTGATCCTCGGCTTCACGCCGTTCTACGGACTCGCGGCGATCGCGGCGGTCATCCAACGGCGGCGCGCGCCGTTGCAGCCGGGGCAATTCGCCATGCCGCTCTACCCGCTGCCGGTCGTGGGCATGCTGATCTACGTCGTGGGCGGACTCGCGAGCGGATTCCTCGGCGATCCGGTGGCGGCGTGCGGCGGCGTGGTGATCCTCGTCGTCGGCGCGCTGGTGTTTGAGGTGCGCCGACGCTTCGCGCGTGCCCGCTGAGAGATTTCCCCATGAAAACCGTCGCCACCCTCGCCGTCGTCCTAGTCGCGTTGCTGCACGTCTACTTTCTCGTGCTCGAGATCTTTCTCTGGAACACGCCGTATGGGCGGCGGGTGTTCGGGCTCACGGCGGAGTTCGCCGCGGCGAGTCGGAAACTCGCGATGAACCAAGGGCTCTACAACGGCTTCCTCGCCTCCGGGCTCGCGTGGGGATTGCTCCGCGGCGGCGATGTCCTCGGCGGGCGCATCGGTGGGCTCGGGGGCGTCGGTGGATTCGGCGCGAGCGGGGATGCCGGCGTGGTGTTGTTCTTCCTGGGCTGTGTCGTGGTCGCGGGCTTGTTCGGCGCGGCGACGGCGAGCCGCAAGATTCTCTACGTGCAGGCGCTGCCCGGGGCGGTGGCGTTCGCGCTTGTTTGGCTGACGCGGTGAGGGATTGCGCGCGCGGGGCCGGCGGCCCAGCGTGCGCGGCATGGAATCGCTCTCGTCGCTGCTGCCGATCATCCAGGTCGCGATCACACCGGTCATCTTGGTGTCGGGCATGGGCGCGTTGATGATCGTGCTGACCAACCGCATGGGCCGCATCGTGGACCGCACGCGCGAACTGGCCGATGCGATGCCTGGTGCGACGGGCGACGTGCGCGCGCACCTCGACGGTCAGCTTGAAATCATGTGGGCGCGCTCGCTCATGATCCGGCGCGCGGTGACGTGGTGTGGGTTCAGCATGTTGCTCTCGTGCCTGCTGATCGTGGCGCTGTTCTGCGGCGCGTTGCTCGAATGGCGGATGCGCGAGGTGGTGCTGGTGCTCTTCGGTGCGAGCGTGTTGCTGCTCGTGGCGGCGCTGGTGGATTTCCTGCGCGACATCTTCATGGCGCTGCACGCGCTGAAGCTGCAGGTCGATCGCGCGCGGAAACTCTGACTCAGACGCGCGCGAGGAGCGCGGGGGCGAGTTCGGGGAACCCCGGGAAGATCTCCGTCGCGCCCTGCGCGCGGAGTTCCGCTGCGCTGTGCGTGCCGGTGAGCACGCCGTAGAAGGCGAGGCCGGCGTTCTGCGCGGCGGCGAGGTCGTAGATGGAATCGCCGATGAGCGCGGTGCTCGCGGCGTCAGCGCCGAGCGTCTGGAGCGCGTGCGCGGCGAACTCGGGGTCGGGTTTCAGCCACGGCGTGTCGCCGGCGCCGAAGATGCCTTGGAGCAGCGGCGTGAAGCCGAGGTGCGCGCAGACCTCGCGCGAGGCGTCGCCGCGTTTGTTCGTGAGCACGCCGCAGGTGACGCCGCGGACGCGGAGCTCGCGGAGGAGTTCGAGCGTGCCGGGGAAGGCGGCGACGTCGTGGAGGTTGGTCTCGCGCCAGTGTTGGAGATAGATCGGGAGGATGCGGCGGACGTTTTCCTCGCCGGCGAGGTCGCGGATGGCGTCGTCGAGACCGCGGCCGATGGCGTTGCGCACCTGCGCCATCGTCGGGGCGGGGAGCCCGATCCGGGTCATGGCGTGCGCGTGGCAGCGGTGGATGGCGCCGAAATGGTCGAGGAGCGTGCCATCGAGGTCGAAGAGGACGGTGCGGAGGCGCATGCGAGTCGCGATGAAACCGGGCCGGCGCGGGGTCGGGCGAGAGGAAATCGTGTCGTGCGCCGAACAAATTGGGCTGGAGCCGGGTCAGGGAGCCGACGAAAGTCATGGTGATGTCAGGCGATGTAACTCCCGCGCGGGCCGAGGCCCGGTTGGCCGATGGTGTGCTGACCGTGCAGGTCGGCGGCACGTGGCGGCTGACGACGTCGCATCCGACCTGGCACGACGTCGTGCCGGCGGCGATGTCGACCCAGGCCGGCGGGCCGCTGCCGCACACGGTGCGGGTGGTGGCGGACGGGCTGGGGGAGTGGGACAGTGCGTTGCCGATCTTGCTGCGCGCGGCGCGGCGGGGTGCGGAGTCGATCGGAGCCAAATTTGAGACTGCCGGGATGCCGGCGGCGGCGGAGAAACTGGCCCAAAGCCTCGCGGACGAATCGACCGGCAGCCGGACGCCCTTCGAGGGCGAGGCGACGGTCGATCTCTTCACCGCGGTCGGCAACGCGACGCACCGGCTGGCCGGCGAGGCGCGGGATTTCAACCGGTTGGTGGGCGAGTGCGCGTTCAGCGTCGGGCGCTTTGTGCGCGGGCAGGCGCAGTTCCGCTGGCGCGATTGCCTGTGGGAGATGCAGCTCTCGGGCTTCCAGGCGCTGCCGATCGTCGGCGTCATCGCGACGCTGGTCGGCGTGATCCTCGCTTATCAGGCATCGGCGCAGTTGCGGCAGTTCGGCGCGGACATCTTCGTGGCGGACATGGTCGGCATCGCGATGGTGCGCGAGATGGGGCCGTTGATGACGGCCATCGTGCTGGCGGGCCGCACGGGCGCGGCGTTCGCGGCGACGCTCGGCAGCATGAAGGCGAACGAAGAGGTCGATGCGTTCCAGACGCTCGGCGTGTCGCCGGTGGATTTTCTCGTGATGCCGCGGATCGTGGCGCTGTTCTCGATGCTGCCGTTGCTGGTGCTGTTCGCCAATCTGCTCGGCATCCTCGGCGGCTTGCTCATCGCGATGGGCATCCTCGACATCCCGGCGACGCTCTACTGGACGGAGACGAAGTCGTTCGTCGACCTGTCGGACCTGTTCACGGGTCTGGCCAAGGCGGCGACCTACGGAGCGATCATCGGGTTGGCGGGTTGCCTGCGCGGGTTGCAGGCGGAGCGCAGCGCGGGCGGCGTCGGCCAGGCGGCGACGAGCGCGGTGGTGACGTCGATCTTCCTCATCATCGTCGCGAACGCGGTGTTCGCGGTGTTGTTCAACATCCTCGGCTGGTGACATGAGCGCGCCCACTCCCAACGTCCCGGCCGGAAAATTCGCCATCGAGGTCGATGGCCTGCAGGCGCGTTACGACGAACGCGTGATCCTCGATCAGGTGTCGTTCGCGGTGAAGCGCGGGGAGATCTTCTTCATCATCGGCGGCTCCGGCTGCGGCAAGAGCACGCTGTTGCGGAACCTCGTCGGCCTGCACGCGCCGGCGAAGGGCGCGGTGCGTTTCTTCGGGCGCGATTTCACGGCGGCCACGGCGGAGGAGCGGCGCGTGATGCTGCGGACCTTCGGCGTGCTGTTCCAAAGCGGCGCGCTGTGGAGCTCGATGACTGTGCGGGAGAACGTTTCCTTGCCGCTCGAACTCTACACCCAACTCAGCCGCCGCGAGCGCGAGGAGGTCGTGGCGTTGAAGCTCGCGCAGGTCGGGCTCAGCCACGCGGCGGACCTGTTTCCCGCGGAGCTTTCCGGTGGCATGAAGAAACGCGCCGGCCTCGCCCGCGCGCTCGCGCTGGATCCGGCCATCGTATTCTTCGACGAGCCGTCGGCGGGCCTCGACCCCATCACCTCGCTGAAACTCGACGAGCTCATCGTGCAGCTGCGCGACACGCTCGGGACGACCATCGTCGTCGTCTCGCACGAGTTGGCGTCGATCTTCGACATCGCCGACCGCGTGGTGATGCTCGACCGCACCGCCAAGGGCGTAATCGCCGAGGGCGACCCGCGGGCGTTGCGCGACCGCAGCGACGATCCGCGCGTGCGGGAGTTTTTGAATAGACGCCTCGAAGCCGTTGCACAGAAAGGAAGTCCCGCGTGAAAACCCGTTTCAGTCCCGCCTTGGTCGGAATGTTCGTGCTGGGGGCGGCGCTGCTGCTCCTGCTGGCGTTCATCTCGTTCGGCGGCTCGAATTTCTTCACCAAGCCCACGCGGTTCGTGGTCTATTTCGACGAATCGATCAGCGGCCTCGATCCCGGTTCGGCGGTGAAGGTCAGCGGCGTGCGCATCGGCCGCGTCGCCGCCGTGAACGTCCGCTACGACTCGGCCACGCGCCTCGCGCAGGCCCAGACGATCTGCGAGATCGACCGCAACGTCCTCATCGACCGCGAGGGCAACACCATCGAGCTCACCAACCCGGTCGAGCTCCAGAACCTCATCGACAAGGGCCTCCGCGCCAAGCTGCAGCTCCAGGGCATCACCGGCCTGCTCTTCATCGACCTCAGCTTCGAGGACCCGCGCGAGTATCCCGGCGTCACCAAGGCCGCCGGCACCGAGATCTACCCCGTGATGCCGGCGATCCGTTCGCCGATCTCCGAGGTGCAGAACAGCATCGTGGAGATCGTCGCGGACCTGAAGAAGGCCAACATCTCCGGTCTCGCGAAGGACCTCCGCACGCTCGTCGGCACGACCAACGAGAAGCTCGGCCAACTCGACACGAAGGCCATGTCCACGCGCATCGCCGCCGCGGCGGCCGCGGTCGAGAAGTTCGCCAGCTCGCCCGATGCGCAGGCCGCACTCGCCAACTTGAACGCCACCGTCGGCGACCTGCGCGGCCTCATCGCCAAGCTCGACGGCCAGGTCGGTCCGGTCAGCGAGGAATTCAAGCGCACGCTCGCCGACGCGCAGACGGCGCTGAAATCCATCGACGCCACCGCGGCCTCGGCGCGCCGCTTCGTCCAGTCGCAGGGTTACCTCGGCGAGGATGTCGCGCGCACGCTGCAGCAAGTCACCGAAGCCGCCGGCGGCATCCAGCGGCTCGCCGAGGTGCTCGAGCGCAACCCCAACGCCCTCCTCGTCGGCCGCAAGCCCGCCGAGCCGGAGAAAAAGTGAACCATCCTCGCTCCCCGCGCATGAACGCCCTCCGCTCCGTCTCCCTCGTCGCCGCGCTTGCGGGCGCCGCCCTGCTCGCCGGTTGCAATCTGCTTCCCGAAGCCGCGCCGGAACGCGCGCGCCAGTTCGTGCTCGAAGGCCGGCTCGCCGCCGCCGACGCGCCCGCCGGCGCCGTGCGCCTCGGCCTGCGCCCCGTCGAAGTGCCTGCTTACCTCCGCGCCAAGGCGATGGTGCAGCGCTCGGGCGAGAACGAGGTGCGCTTCGTGCCGGACGCGTATTGGGCCGAGCCGCTCGACGGCGCCGTGGCCCGCCTGCTCCGCGAGCGTCTTGCCGCCCGCGCCAAGGTGCTGGCCTATCCTTTCCCGGCGCAGCTGCCGCGCGACTACGACCTCACCGTGCGCGTGCTCCATGCCGAGGGCGCGGCCGACGGCGTGCGCTTCACCGCGGTGATCGAGCTCCTGCGCGTCGGCGACCAGCCGGAGATCGTCGTGCGGAAACAGTTCACGGCGCCGCCGGCCGCTTGGAACAACGATCCGGCGCAGCTCGCGCGCGGCCTCAGCGCCGCGGTCGAAGCCCTCGCCAACGAAGTGATCGCGCTCGTGCCGGCGAAGTGACGGCGGCCGGCGCCGGCCAAGTTTCGCCTCGCGCGGCGCGGAGCGCATCGCATCCTGCTGGCCATGCCGGGTGAGTCACCGTCAACGTTCACGGTCATCCATTTCTCCCTCGAGATCGGGGAGGACCAACGGCCGGTGCAGCGGTCGGCGACGTGCGGTTCGTTTCCGGAGGTGGCCGAGGCGCTGCAACGTGCGCGCGAGGCGGCGCTGGACGTCTTCACGCAGTTGCAGAGCACGGACGCGTTCGACGCGCCGAGCGTCGTGGACACCGAGTGGGGCTACGACGTGAAGCTCGGCCCCGTGACGGTGCACCGCTTCTGGGTGCACGAAAACCTGAGCAGCCCGCGGCTGCTGCAGTGAGTCCGCGCCGCGCGGCCGCTCAGGCCTGCGCGAGCAGTTCGCGGGCGAGGCGCTCGTTGCCGTCGATGGCGGCGCGCATCTCGGCGAGGTCGAGATACTCGTGGTCCGTGTGCGCGACGTGGATCGAGCCCGGGCCGTAGAGCAGCGGCGTGCCCCAGTTGTCCAGGAACGGCACGTCGGTCGCATACGAGAAGACCGCGGTCGGGAAACCCGGCACGGTGTGCAGGCGCACGAGCGGCACGAAGGCCGTCTCCTCGACGCGCACGCGCGCGCCGACGAGTTCCTGCACCTGCGCGCGCACGAGGTCGGCGTCGCTCACGGTGCGGAAGAATAGCTCCGCCTGCGCGTGCGGCGGGATGACGTTGGGCGCCACGCCGCCGGAGATGAGGCCGATGTTGAAATGCGTCGTGCCGAGCACGGCATCGCCCGGCCACTTCGCGGCGCGGAGGATGGCGAGGGCGTCGAGGAGCTTCTCAGTCGCGGATTCGCCCAGCTCGGGGTAACCGGAGTGCGCGGCGCGGCCGCTGGCGTGGAGGCGGAAGCGCACACCGCCGCGCGTGGCGGTGCCGAGGCGGAGGTCGGTCGGTTCGCCGTTGATGAGGAACTTCGAGGAATTCGGGAGCGTGTTGGCGAGCTTGGCGCCGTCGGAGCCGCGCTCTTCGCCGACGACGAAGAGCAGGCCGACGCGCGTCTCCCCGGCGGCGCGGAGGCGTTCGGCGGCGGCGACCTGCGCAGCGAGGATGCCCTTGGCATCGCACGCGCCGCGGCCGAGGAGGCGGTCACCTTCGACGCGGCTGGGGAAGAACGGCGGCACGCAGTCGAAGTGCGTGGAGAACGTCACGCGCGGTTCGCCCACGGTCGCGAGGACGTTGGCGCGGCCGTCTTTCACAGGCTGGCGCTGCACACGCCACCCGAGCGCGGCGAGATCGGCGGCGAGCTTGTCGCCGCAGGCCTGTTCCTGGCCGGTGGTGGACTCGAGGTCCATCAGGCCGCGCGCGAAGGCGACGGCATCGAAGTCTTTTCCGCCGCGGAGCGTGCTCATCGGATCCAGCTTTCGAGTTCGGTGCGGGCGTCGGTCTTGTCGTCGCGGTATTTGACGATGACCGGCGTGGCCACGGACAAGCCCCACTCGGGGCCGGGGGACTTTTTCACGGTGCGCGCGCCGGGCACGACGACGGCGCCGGCCGGGACGACGACGGGCGAGCCGGCGGCGGGCGTGATGATGGTGTTGTTGACCAGATCGTAGATCGGCGTGGAGCCCGTGAGGACGACGCCGGCGGCGATGACGGCCTTGGTCTTCACGATGGTGCCTTCGTAGATGCCGGTGTTACCGCCGACGAGGACGTCGTCCTCGATGATGACGGGCATGGCGCCGACGGGCTCGATGACGCCGCCGATCTGGGCGGCGGCGGAGAGGTGGACGCGCTTGCCGATCTGCGCGCAGGAACCGACGAGCGCGTGGGAGTCGACCATCGTGCCCTCGTCCACGTAGGCGCCGAGGTTGATATACATCGGCGGCATGCAGATGACGCCCTTGGCGAGGTAGGCGCCTTCGCGGATGGAAGAGCCGCCGGGGACGATGCGCACGCCGGCGCCGAGACCGGGGCGGCGGACGGGCAGGGTGTCCTTGTCGTAGAAGGGGAACGCACCGCTGACGTCGGCCATGTCGCCGTGGCGGAGGCCGAGGAGGATGGCCTGCTTGACCCACGTGTTGACGCGCCAGCCGGTGGGCGAGGCGGCATCGGGCTCGGCGGAGCGGACCTGGCCGGCATTGAGGGCGGCGCGGACTTCGCTCCAGAGGGCGCGGGCGGCGGATTTGTCGGCGGCAGGGCCGGCGGCGAAGAGCTGCTCGGTCCGGGTGTGGAGCGCGGCGACATCGGGCTGGGCGGACGTGGACATGGAAAATTTTCTGAAGGTGGCCGGGAGCGGCCGGGGAAGGCTTGATAAAGTCCCCCGCCACAGGGTTAATCAAGCCCGGTCACGGTCATGAAAAAAATCGACTCGATAGCGGCCATGCAGGCGGAAGCGGCGCAGATGCGCGCCGCGGGCAAACGGGTGGCGTTGCTGCCCACGCTCGGGGCGTTGCACGCCGGTCATGCCAGCCTCGTGCGGCTGGCGCGCGCCGCCGGCTACGAGGTGGTGCTGTCGCTGTTCGTGAACCCGTTGCAGTTCGGCGCGAACGAAGACTTTGCGAAATACCCGCGTCCGGGCGCCGCCGATGCGGCCTTCGCCGAGCGCGAGGGCGTGGCGGTGCTCTTCGCGCCGATGACCGAGGAGATGTTCCCGAAGAGCTTCTCCATCACGGTGACCGAGGACCGCGTGGCCAAGCCCCTCTGCGGCGTGTCGCGCCCGAACTATTTCCGCGGCGTGCTGACCTGCTGGCTCAAGCTCCTCCATGTCGTGCAACCGCATGCGCTCGTCATGGGCGAGAAGGACGCCCAACAGATCGCCGTGGTCCGCAAGGCGCTCGCCGACCTGGCGCTGCCGGTCGAACTGATCACCGGGCCGACGGTGCGCGACGCCGACGGCGTCGCCGTGAGCGCGCGCAACGGTTACCTCACTCCCGTGCAACGCGAGGAAGCCCAGGCCGTCCATCGCGCCCTCACGCGCGCCAAGGAGATGGTCGACGGCGGCGTCCGCAGCGCGGACCGCGTCGTCGCCGAGGCCACGCACATCATGGCCGCCAAGCGCCGCCTGCGCGTCATCTACATCGGCGTCGTGCACCGCGACACGATGGAGGCGCAACGCGAAGTCGTCCCGGGCCAGTCGCTCATGGCGGTGGCGTTCTGGGTCGATGAGGTCCGGCTCACGGACAACATTTTCCTCTGAGCCGCGCGGCGCGCCGCCGCTCCGGGATTGAATTTCCGCGGCGCCCGCCGATTGTCGGCGGCGTGACCACCCCGTTCCCCTCGAAACCCCGCATCGCGGTCATCGGCGCCGGCGCGCTCGGCCTCTACTACGGCGCGCGCCTCGCGAAGGCCGGGCACGATGTCCACTTCCTCGCCCGCACGGGCCGCGCCGCGATCATGGCCCGCGGCATCCGCGTGAAGTCGCCGACCGACCGTTTCCATCTCAAGAAGGTCCAGGTCTACGGCGCCCCCGAGGAGATCGGGCCCTGCGATCTCGTCATCGTGGCGCTCAAGGCCACGGCCAACGACGCGCTGAAGAAACTGCTCCCGCCGCTGCTCGGACCGAACACGCCTGTGCTCACCGTGCAGAACGGACTCGGCGTCGAGGAACCCGTGGCGGACATCGCCGGCCAGGACCGCGTCATCGGCGCGATCTGCTACATCGCGTGCGAACGCACTGGCCCCGGTTCGGTCGAGTGCCGCTTCCCGGGTGTGATGACCATCGGCAAGTTCGGCAAGCCCGCCGGCGAGCGCACGCACGCCGTGGCTGCGCTCTTCAGCCGCGCCGGCGTGAAGTGCGAGGCGCAGGACAACCTCGAGGCGATGCGGTGGCGCAAGCTCGTCTGGAACGTCCCCTTCAACGGCCTCGCCATCGTGGCGGGCGGCGTGACCACCGATGTGATCATGGGCGACGAAGGCCTCCGCACGTTGGCGCGTCGCCTGATGGAAGAGATCGTCGAGGCGGCGGCGAAGTTCGGGCACGAGATCCCGCGCTCGTTCGTCGACCTGCAATTCGAGCGCACGGCGAAGATGGGCCGCTACCAGCCTTCGAGCCTCATCGACTTCAAGGCTGGCCGCGAACTGGAGCTCGAGGAGATCTGGGGCGAGCCGGTGCGCCGCGCCAAAGCGGTCGGCGCCGCCGTG